>ENA-ORXR01000280-ORXR01000280.1-marine-metagenome-genome-assembly--contig:-NODE-280-length-76826-cov-10.548137_pt1 | contig 76826 bp, 49 predicted proteins | sample MGYA00237866_ERZ511479 | MGnify/ENA metagenome assembly ERZ511479 | reverse complement strand
GGCGAGGCTTTTTAACGAAGGAACATGAAGAACAAAATAAATAATTACCGTCATTCTAAACTAGAATTGGTATTATAATAATTCTTAATATGTTTTAACGGTTAAAATCCAGTTAAAAGCGCTATTTTTGGGAAACTTATAGCTTGTAAATAAGTTATTTTGTACTACGGTATAACATATGGAGGAGATAAATGATACGCCAGACAAAAAAGCCCCTTTCTTAAGAAGGCTTATCTGGCTATTACTTCTACTCTTCGTTATCCTCCCTTCACTTTTTATTTTGCTTTTACAAATTCCATATTTCCAAAATATAGCTGTAGATTATTTTAGTGAGAAATTGAGCAAGCAGCTACATTCTGAAGTTAAGATAGGAGAGGTAGATATAAATTTCAGGAAAGGTATAATGGCAAAGGATGTGTTTATAATAGATCCCGCAAAAAATGATACGATTCTTTCTGCGGGTTTACTCTCCACTTCATTGACGGAGAACCTTCTGTATGTTTTTCAGAATAAGTTGTCAATGAATAAGATTATACTGAAAGATGCTAAAGTATTTATTAAGACAGCTATAGGAGATGAGGAGTCCAATTTGACTCAGATACTTAGAAGACTTTCCTCTCCAGACAAGGGAAAGTATCCACCTAATAAGTCGTTTGCACTAAGTATTAAAGAAATGGATCTTGAGAATATAGCATTTACTAAGTTAGATGAGAATACAGGATCGCTAGAAAATTATAAATTAGGCAAGGCGCTAATATATATAGATGAAATAGATCTGGACAAGAATATCTATCATTTTAATGAGATAGAATTAGATAGTCCAGAGTCTTATCTTAATCTATTTGCGCAGGTTATAGAAGAGGAGAAAATACTTGAAGGAGAATCGGAACGAAAGGGCGATAGTCCATTCTCTTTGCTGGTCAAAAATCTAGTAATCACCAACGGGAAATTTTACTATGTGGATGAGAGTAATTTTCAAACACGCTATTCTGGTTTTGATCATTTTGATTCCAATAATTTTCATGTAGATGATCTTACCTTACTTGCTCACGATATTATAATAAATGATAGTACGGGAATCGCGGTCGCTATGGAGAAAATGATCTTAGAACTGAATGACAATTTCCAGATAAGGGATATCTCAGGGGACTTTGTCTTTAATGATAAGATATTAGCGGTGGAAGATTTTAATTTCGAAACGAATGACAGTAGAATAAATGAAAGTATAAAGCTTAAATACCGTAACAGGAATGCATTTAGGGATTTTGTCAATAGTGTAATAATAGATGCTAAACTAAAGCGGTCGTATGTGGATATAGATGATATAATCTACTTCATGCCACAGCTTCAAGAGGAAAAGTTTTTCATATCTAATAGTGGTAAAAAAATATACATAGATGGAAGATTGCTAGGTAAGGTGAATAATCTTTCTGGAAAGGACATCTCTTTAAACCTAAATGATGAGATTCTTCTAGAAGGTAGAATAGATACAAGGAATCTTACCGATCCTGATAATACACTGATCAATCTAGAAGTAAAAAGTCTTAGCACTAGTATCGCTAGTCTCAGAAACATAATCCCTAATTTTAACCCGCCAGATAACTTCAGTAAATTAGAAAGATTAGATTTTTCAGGTAGGTTTGATGGATTTTATACAGATTTTGTGGCCTATGGAGATATGAAGACAACTCTGGGAGATATTACCCTGGATATGAGGTTAGATCTGAAAGAAGGAAGATATGATGCAAAATATTCTGGAGAGATAAATTTGGATAATTTTAATCTTGCAAAGTGGAGTGATAATCCAGATTTTGGTAATGTAAAATTTGTTAGCAGCGTAAAAGAAGGCAGCGGTCTGACTTTAGAAAATGCATTTGCTAACCTAGATGCAGAAGTCGAAGAGTTTGTTTTCAAAGGATATAAATATACAAATTTCAAAATAGATGGACAGTTAGAAAAAAATAGATTTGATGGTGATTTTAAGATTTTGAATGATGATCTAGATCTGTCTTTCTTGGGAAGTTTTCAGATAAAGGATAGTGTTTATTTTTCAGATTTCAAAGCAGAAATTAACAAGCTAGATTTACAAACTATTAACCTGAGCAAAGAGCAGTTCGATATAAAGGGGAATATAGCTTTACAAATAGAAGGTAGTGGAATAGGAGATTTTATAGGTGAGGCTGAGCTAGGAAATTTTGTATTGAATATCAAGGACAGTCTATATTTATTTGACACGCTATATATTAATTCTTCTCCGGGAGGCTTCAGGGATAGGAATGTCAATGTATTGTCAGAGGATTTTGCTGTTTCACTTAACGGTGATTTTAATTTAGAGAAAATGCCAGATCTTATAAAATGGCAAATTGCACATAGCTATCCATACTATGGAGACCAACTTAATATAAAAGTGCCTGAGGTACTCACAAGGGAACAAGATTTCAGTTTCAAGCTTAATATTAGAGATTCTAAAAATTATCTCAATCTCTTAGGCGGGACTGGTTATGCTATAAAAAACATGACGGCAAAAGGGAGGGTAGATTCTAAGGCTGAGCTAATCCGTTTTGAATCAGATATAGGTGTTATTAAAACTAAGGATAAGGTCGCTAAAGGAATATCCTTAGATATACTGAATATCCAAGATGAGAATAAGGCTCACATGACTTTTGATTCCTTGTATGCTTTTAATAGGAAGTTCGATCCTATAGATATAGACTTATCTATGGAAGGAGAGATAGTAAAATTTGGTATCATAGCTAAGAACCTGGCGGACTCGCTATCGGTTCTAGATATTCATGGAACAGTGAGTCCTGATCCAAGAGGTTCTAAGATCACCTTTGATGACAAGCAGTTAGAAATGTTTAGTTCGGGATGGGAATTCTCTGATGACAACTATATCATATTAGGAAGAGACTATGTCGAAATAGATAATATGTCATTGACCGATGGGTACAGAACGATAGAGGTATTTGACATAAGAAATGATGGGATAGGATTTGATATGAAGCGATTTGATTTTAAACTAATAGATGCATTTATAGACTACGATAAGATTAGGTTTAGAGGAGAAGGAAGTGTCTCATCGAGAATTTTCAATATTTTCGAAAAACCTTATGTCGACATGAGAACAACGATCCCTCATCTATACCTTAACAAAGAAGATTACGGCGAGGTAAATATAGATATACATAACGATGATAAGAATATAATAGGAGCAGTTTCCATACTTAATGAGGATCATAATATAAAAGCATTCGGTACCTATAACTTAGAAAAAAAAGCGCTAGGAGCGACCCTGCGTGCTAGAGGGTTTAAAATGAAGTTTTTTGAGTTTATTATAGATTCTGGCATATCTGATACACAAGGATATACGGATATTGACATAGATCTCTCGGGTCCACTGACTGATCTAAAAATGAATGGTGAGGGCATAATTTATGATGGAGGAGTCAAGATAGATTACCTTGGAAATTTCATTAGATTTGACAAGCAAAGAGTTGGCATAACTGATTCATTCCTAGATCTCACAGATTTAGAAATTACAGATACAGAGAATAATACAGGGGTTTTTACAGGAGGTATGCATCATGATTTGTTGACTGATTTCATCTTAGATCTAAGTGTATACTCTTCAGAATTTATTGGACTAAATACGGGTAAGAAAGATAATCCACTTTACTACGGTTATGGTATAGGCGATATAACGGTAGATTTCACTGGCCCATTTAGTACGACAGATATTTTGGTCACTGCCATTACAGCTCCAGGAACTGTACTTAATATTCCAGTTACAAGTTACTCTGAAGGTTATGAAGAATCCTTTATGCAGTTTGTCAATAAAGCGGAATTGTTAGGAAAGAAAGATTCTTTAAGTTTAGAAGAAAAGGAAGAGTTTAAGTTAGAGGGAGTAGATATAGAAATGAATCTAACCATAACGCAATCTGCTAAGGTTAACATTATTTTTAATGAGCAGCTAAATGATATTATAAAAGGGGTAGGAGAGGGTAATCTTCGTATGTTGATAAAACGTACGGGAGAGTTTGATGTATTTGGAGACTATGAGGTTTTTGCAGGGGAGTATCTTTTTACAGCTTGGGGATTAGTAGCGAAGCCATTCCAAGTAAAGCGGGGTGGAAAAATAAGTTGGACAGGTGATCCATTAGATGCCAACATAGATTTATATGCAGAATATGAGAATCTGAGAGCGCCACTTAATGTTTTTCTTTCAGAATTCCAACTATCAGAACAGGCTAAGACAGAGATCAATAAAAAGACAAATGTAAATCTGTTGATGCATTTGGGTGGTTCTTTATTTGAGCCGATAGTTAACTTTGACTTATCATTTCCTGACCTATCTGGAGAGTTAAAATCTTATACAGATAGTAAAGTCGCAGCCCTAAGGCAAAACGAATCTGAGCTTAATAATCAGGTAGTAGGTTTGCTGCTTTTCAAATCTTTCCTGCCCTCGACTAACACAATAGGATCTAATATATATTCTGCCGAAAATGTTTTCTCTTCAGGTTATAATACATTGAGCGAATTTATTTCTAATCAATTATCTTTTCTACTAAGTGGTTTTCTTCAGGAAGCCTTATCTGAGAACGGATTTGTATCTGGAATAGATTTTGAAATAGGTTTCAGCAAGAATACATTCTTAGGTCTGGAGGGGGTAAATACTAACGAGCTTACACCAGATGAAATTCAGGCTAATTTTAAATCAAGATTATTTGATGATAGATGGGAAGTTGGAGTGGGAGGGAACTACATAAGGGAATCACCTTTTGGAATTAGTGATTATGTTATCGGTGATTTTAATATTGGTTATTTTCTTACTGCTGATAAGAGGTTGAAATTAAGAGCTTATGGCAAGTATGATGTTGATCCCTTTGATCAGCAGAGAGAGCAAAAGTATGGCTTAGGTATCAACTATAGAAAGGAATTCGGAACCCTTACAGAAATCAAAGCTGCTATAAAAGCAGATACCAAGGCCTTTCTTAATGCTGGAGAGGGTAGGTAGTTTAGTATTCTGTTTCCTTTTAATTTAGTGGCTTTATTTGTCGTACTGCTGATCCTGGTCTAGTTGGGATGTCTGCCTAGATTTCTTACGCTGATATTTCTGATATTGTCTAAAGATAATAGGTCCAAACATCATTAACAATCTCATTACTCCTCTCATGGTTTATATATTTATTCACTTGTTTAGACTCAAGTTTATGTAATAAGTCTCGAATGCTAGAATAAAGAGAATCGAAAATTTACTAGTTATACCAATTCTAGTTTAGAATGACGGTAATTTCATCTAAAAATAGAAATGGTATTACGAGAACATAAGAAAACAGAATATGCACTTAGAAAACTAAATGGAACACTCTGTGTACTATTGAAATCTACTCAAAACTTCCTTGATTCTTTTGATAGCTTCTATCAGCGTATCTTCAGAGGCTGCATAGGATAATCTAAAACAATCATCATCACCAAAAGCTGATCCAGCAACTAAGGCAACATGCCCTTCGCTAAGAATTATCTCAGTAAAATCATTAGAGTTATTGATGGTATATACGCCATTATTTTTTCCAAAAAATGAACTTATGTTTGGGAATATATAGAAAGCGCCTTCAGGATCATTTGTGATAACCCCTGGAATCTCATTTAACAATTTCTTTACGAGATGCTTTCTTTTTAGAAAAGCCTCTTTCATGATAGTCGTAGATCCCATATCAGCATTGAGTGCATAAGCGGCTGCTTTCTGACCGAAAGATGTGGCTCCAGATGTTACCTGGCCTTGTACTTTAGCACAAGCCTTAGCTAACCACTCTGGTGCTCCCATGTAACCTAATCTCCAGCCGGTCATGGAAAAGCCTTTAGAGAAACCGTTGATTGTGATGGTCTGGTCTTTTAAGATGTCAAAAGTACCTATACTTGTATGAGTTCCTAAGAAATTAATGTGTTCGTATATTTCGTCTGAGATAACAAATAGATCATCATATTTATCTATGATTTTAGCTATCGCTTCTAGTTCCGCATAACTGTAGACAGATCCCGTGGGATTACAAGGGGATGAGAAAATGATAGCTTTAGTTTTTTCAGTTATAGCATCCTCTACTTGGGAAGGACTTACCTTAAAGTCTTGGTCTATTCCAGCTTTAACAAGAACGGGAGTTCCCCCTGCAAACTTTATGATGTCAAAATAGGATACCCAATAAGGTGTAAATACGATCACCTCATCACTAGGATTGAGCAAGGCTGTCATCAGATTAGCTATAGACTGCTTAGCTCCGTTAGATACTACAATCTGAGATGGTTTGTAGTCTAGATTGTTATCCCTTTTGAACTTATCAGAGATAGCTTGTCTAAGTTCTGGTAGGCCCGCTACTGGGGTATATTTAGTATATCCTTCATCTAGCGCTATTTTTGCAGCCTCCTTAATGTGCTTAGGCGTGTCAAAATCTGGTTCTCCGATGCTTAAACTTATGACATCTTTACCTTTTGCTCTTAGATCACGAGCTTTTTGTGCCATCATAAGTGTAGCGGACTCCGATAGATTCTGCAATTTGGTCGATAAGTATTTAGTTTTTTCTACAGCCATTTCTTTAAGTATATATTGAATTTTACAAATGTAATATTTATTAACATACACATATTGTTTTTTCTATATTTGATTTCTAATAGAGGAAACAAAATGGATAAGCTCATACAGGTCTATGTTACGGGGGGGACTTTCGATAAGGATTATAATTATATAACTGGTGAGTTATATTTTAAAGATACGCACTTGACTTCTATGTTTGAAAGGGGAAGAAGTACGCTAGATATAGATGTGAAGACGCTAATGATGGTAGATAGTCTAGAAATGTCGGATGCAGATAGAGATATAATAGTTCATTCTTGCAAGAATGCTAAAGCAAATATGATCCTGATCACACATGGTACAGATACGATGACAATCACTGCAGCTATGATTGCTGCAGCCCAAATTCCAGGTAAGACTATTGTTATAACTGGAGCAATGGTTCCCTATGCTTTTGGCTCATCTTCTGATGGGTTTTTTAATCTAGGAAGTGCTTTAGCTTTCGTTCAGATGCTCCGACCAGGTGTTTTTATAGTGATGAATGGTCGTTTCTACAAGTGGGATGGAGTACAGAAAAATAAAAAAACAGGCTACTTTGAAGCTATTTAGCTCTAAAGTGCTCTACAAGTATCAAAATATGTACCGTTCTGAGGTAATATATCTTACATATTAAATATTTTTATAATAAATAATCTTACATTTACAGCAGATAGTAGAGTCTTAAGTCATTTTGTATAAGAATATAGTCTATAAGTATCTAATTTAGGCTACACTATTGTTTCTAGTATAAAATCACCGACCCTCCACGATCGCAATATTATATCAGCCATGAGAATGCGCTTTCCTTGTTTTAGGATTGTTATTTAGTTGTGAGGTTAAATAATTTTGGCGAAAGCCTATTTAGAAAAATATAGACAGATGACGCGGTTTATTATTGCATGTATAATTTTAGTATCGATTTCTTTGACTACGGTCCAAGCTCAAAATCCTTTCTACTCTAACGGAGTATCTTTTAAGTCCTTATTCATGGACTATCAGTCTCAGAACGGTGGGAATCTGACAGAATTCAGAGCATACCATAGAGGGTTTGAATTAGGATTTATGAAAAATCTAACTCGGAATATTAACCTAGTGGTTCCAGCTAAGATAGGTGTTGTAAATAGCCATAAACAAGATGGATCTAATAGTTTTCATAAGACAATATATGGTTTAGATGCGCAATTGCAATATCAGTTTTTTAAGCCAGAAGCTAGGGTAGTACCTTATATGATGGGTGGACTAGGAGCTGTTGCAGAATCTAAAGGGGATTTTAATCTACAAGTGCCAATAGGAGCCGGTATGTTCTTTAAAGTAGAAGATAACGCATATATAAACTGGCAGTCAGAATATAGAGTCGCTTTTGCAGACGATAGAAATAACTTACATCATGCCCTAGGGTTTGTATACCTTATAGGTAAGAAAGGTAAGAAAGATGAGATGCCTAAAAAAGAAATGATGCCAGTAAAGGATCCACTAAGTGTCCAAGATGCTGATGGCGATGGTATTCCTGATGACCTGGATCTCTGTCCACAATCGGCAGGAGCTAAGGCACTTAATGGTTGCCCAGATAAAGATAATGATGGTATAGCTGATTATAAAGATGCTTGTCCCAACACTCCAGGACTAATGAACTTTAACGGTTGTCCAGATAGTGATGGTGATGGCATATCAGATAAAGAAGATCAATGTCCTAATATGGCAGGAGTACTATCTAACAATGGTTGCCCTGATAACGATACAGATAATGATGGGGTGCCTAATAATCTAGATAGATGTCCTAATATGGCAGGGTCACCTAGTAATGGTGGTTGCCCAGTTAATGATAGAGATAATGATGGTGTACCAGATGATCAAGATAAATGTCCTAGCGTATATGGCTCCGCAAGTACTGGTGGATGTCCAGATAGCGATGGCGATGGTATAACGGATGCTGATGATAAGTGTCCTAATCAAGCTGGAATATCTGTATATAATGGATGTCCAGATACAGATGGGGATGGCCTAGATGATAGTAGAGATAGATGTCCAAATTCTTACGGATCAGTTGCGAACAATGGTTGTCCAGAGATAGATAAGGCGGATAGAGATTTGTTAGAGCTAGCTATGAGAGCGGTTCAGTTTGATACAGGAAGGGCAACTCTAAAGTCTGAGTCTAATAGGATTCTAAACCAGATTGCAGATATCATGAATAAGTATCCTGACTATAAGCTGAAGATTGAGGGACATACTGATAATACAGGATCTTCTAGTGCTAACCAATCACTATCAGAAAGAAGATCTAGAAGTTGTTACGAATATCTTATAAGACGAGGCTTACCTGCTTCTAGACTAGATTATGCAGGATATGGAGAATCTAGACCTATCTCTAATAATAATACGCTCAGAGGGAGGGCGCTGAATAGGAGAGTAGAGTTTAATCTAACACCTAGATAAAATCTGAAAATATACATATAAAAAAAGGGATCACTTAAAGTAGATCCCTTTTTCATTATACATATTACTATACATAGATTCTAAACTCTTAAGTGTGCGTACTATTTAGAATCTCGTATCTTGGACTATAATTTTAATTTGCTATGTTACTTACTGAGAATAGAAATAGTTCATATTTTCTTATCATATTATCCTTTATATTTTTCTGTCTGGTGGTCTATAGAGCCCAGATACTTTCTATGACACATGACGAAGCAGGTACTTACATGTTTTTTTATGATGTAAATTTTCTCAGTTTTTTCACAGATAGTAGTACTTGGAGATCGGCTAATAATCACTTGCTTAACACGCTAGCTTATAAACTGACTATTGCTATTGCTGGTCATAGTGATTTTAATATACGGATTGGGAATGTACTGAGCTTTGCGTTATACCTCGTATCAATATTTTTCATAGGAAAGGATGTTTTTAAATACAACGGGTCTAGGATTTTGTTATTTACACTACTGGTAGCTAATCCATATGTTATAGATTTTTTTAGTCTAAGTCGAGGATATGGAATGAGCATAGCATTTTTAATGTTCGCTTATTGGCAATTTTGGAAATTTTTCGATAGTGAGAAATTGATTAATTTTATGTTCGGTTTTCTTGCTTTGGGATTTTCTACTTTTGCTATTATGAGTAACCTCATATTTATACCTAGTATAGCTCTAAGTATCTGGATCGTTATTTTTCTAAATTATAGAAGATATAAACTTGAGGTTCCTAGGTATATATTTTATATACCTATAATAAGTTTTCTTGTTATTATAGGAATTCTATATATTCCTCTTACCGCATTATCCGGTCTTGATGAATTTCGTTTTGGTACACGTTCTATAAGTAGACCTTTTACATCTTTGATTGCTAATTCGCTTCGTCACAGATTGTATTTAGGGAGTGCAAGCTATTTTGTTTTTGCAGCATTATTTTTCATTACCCTTTTTGCAAGTCTTTATAGTGGAATAAAGAGATTTGTCCGAGAGGAGAATAAGTACAATAATTTCAATGTGTTCTTAGTGATTTCTTTTATCAGCCTAATGCTAGCCTTGCTGGCAGCCTATCTCATTCTAGGATCCAAGTTTCCTGTAGATAGAAAGTCGATTATGTTTGTCCCTTTACTTGGTCTACTGTTTACAATGTGTCTGGATAGATCTTACAAAATCAAGAAAACTAATCTGATAGGCTTAGTTACAAGTTTTCTTCTTATGGCACATTTCGTCAATGCACTTGATATAGAAAAAACTAGAGAGTGGTGGTATGATGCTTATACAGAGAAAATGATGGATGTGATTGTTAGTGATGCGGGATCAAAAAAAGTAGTGGTAGGTTCACATTGGTTTTATAACCCAGTACTCAATTACTATCGCCACACTAAAAATTTAGAATACATAGAAATATCCAGATATAACAAAAAGATAGAAGCTGATAAGACTTATGATTATTTTGTAATTATGGAAGGAGACGAGTACAAAACCATCAAGGATAAATATGATAATCTATATAAAACCAAATCAGGTATCTTAGTACTTAAGAAAAAGAAAAGTGAATAACAACCGAAAAGAAAAGTGGACTCATATCGTAGAAGGTGTTATAGATAGAATACGAGTGAGCGATTATTGTGGGCCTAAGATTGCAATCTTAGGTAGTAAGAGTGCAACTAAAAAAGCGCTCTCTGCCGGAAGAATTTTAATCAATGGCATGGTAGCTAAGTCTGCCGATTTTTTAAAAAACGGAGATCAGCTTACCGTCATCGGTTCTGGGATTAGCAAGATAAAAAAATACGATATAGAAGTGCCTATAGCTTATGAAGATGATTATCTTATCATAGTGCAAAAGCCTGCTGGAATAGCAGTAAATGGTAATCGATATAAGACCTTAGAAAATGCTCTTGCAGATACAGAAATATCTACTCAGAAAGACGCACTTCCCAGACCTGTTGCGACGCATAGGATAGATGTTCCTACTCGTGGTCTAGTTATGTTGGCCAAAACAAAATCATCACTTATAGAATTAGCTCGACTGTTCAAAGAGAAAAAAATACGTAAAAAATATTACGCTATAGTACATGGAGACGCAAGTGCTATTTCTAAAATAGATGAGCCAATCGGTGGAAAAGCTTCTGCCACTTTAGTAAGAACGATATCAACTGTTCCATCTCGAGTATTTGGTCATATGTCACTCTTAGAATTATCTCCACTTACTGGAAGAACGCATCAGTTAAGAATTCATTTACAAAGTTGTGGACATCTCATCCTAGGCGATAAAGAATATGCTGCTGGGCAGAAAACTATTCTTGGTAAAGGCTTATTTTTGTGTGCAGCGGGATTGTCTTTCACACATCCATTTACAAAAAAGCATGTAAATGTGGAATTAGATGTTCCAGGAAAGTTTGCAAGAATTATTAAGAGGGAAAAAGAAAGATATAACAGATAATTATGGAAGTACTATTAGGAATAGGAATAGCACTCTTAACAATAATTATGATCATGATTGTTCGTTCTCTTACAACTTTATTTCATGAACTTGGACACGCCATTCCTGCACTAATATTTACAAAAGATCAGGTCAAGGTCTTTGTAGGGTCACATGGAGCTAATGAACATCCCTCCTTACAAATGGGTAGATTTCAGATATATTTTAAGATGAGTCTGCTAGACTGGAATATAGGTATGTGTGAGTCACAGAGAATTTCTGATTTCTGGAAGCGGTTTTTTATTATTATTGGAGGACCTATAGCAAGTCTTTGTGTTTCTATACCATTATATCTACTTCTTATGAATGATGGTCTTCCATATTATCTTAGATTTTTACTATTTGTTTTTCTTATTGCAGCTGCGATAGATTTTTTTATAAACATCATACCTATGAGTAGATCTTTCCGAACACACAAGGGAAGTATTATCTATAATGATGGATATAATCTTATCGCTCTCTTAGCAAGGAAGGGATTGTCTAAAGAGTTTCTAACGATAGAAGATAAGTTTCTGAAGGAACAATATAAAGATGTTATTTTAGAATCTACAGCGATGATTAATGACGGAAAATCTAGTAAACAGTTATACTATCTACTAGCTGCAACATACCAAAAAATGGGAGACTACGACAATGCTCTAGATGCATATGGTGTGATAAGTACAAAATATAAATTAAATCATAAAGACTATTATGATTTAGCAGTTCTATATGCTGAGAAACAATCCTATAACAGAAGCATAGAAAGTCTAAATCATTATCTCTATATTAACTTTTCTGATGCCCATGCACTAGAATTAAGAGGTCAGTGTAAGTTATATGTCGGTGATTATGAAGCGGCTTTGAAAGATATAGAAACTGCCATCAGCCTCGATAAAAATCTGAAAAGTGCATGGACATTTAGGTTTGGTGCATTAGTAAAATTAGATAGGAGAGAGGTAGCAGAAAATGCACTTTCAGAGGCTATGAAAACAGATAGTGCTAATCCAGTTTTGTCTTATTATCGAGGAATATTTTGCTATAACAAAGATGAATACAAGCAAGCATTAGAATATTTGACAATTGCAGAAAAGCACGGATTACAATTCCACGATATACAATATAAGTTATCTGAGGTTTTAAGGTTTTTAAATTTTAATAATGAATAGAGATAGATGAAAGTAGCCGTTATAGGAGGTGGAGCAGCTGGATTTTTTGCAGCTATTCATGTCAAGAAAAATTATCCAAAAGCGGAAGTTGTTCTATTAGAAAAAACTACCAAGATTCTTTCTAAGGTAAAAGTATCAGGAGGTGGCAGATGCAATGTAACCAATGCTTGCAAGTCTATTCCTGAATTAGCAAAGGCGTATCCTAGGGGATCAAAGTTGTTGAAGAAGGCATTTCATGAATACAATACAGTAGATACTATTCAGTTTTTTGAAGAAAGAAATGTTCCTTTAGTTACTCAAGAAGATCAGTGTATTTTTCCTGCTTCTAATGATTCACAAACCATAATAGATTGCTTTCTTTATGAGGTCAAAAAAAATAACATTGTAATTTTTAAAAAAAGATCAGTTATAGAAATAGAACTTGAGAAGATAGGTGTTAACCTTGTCTTTTCTGATACGGAATTAGCACCTTTATTTGTAAATAAAGTAATTATAGCTACGGGTGGTTCTCCTAAGCGAAGTGGTCTTGTTTGGTTAGAGAAATTAGGTCATGAAATAATAGAGCCTGTGCCCTCACTGTTTACGTTTAACATGCCAGGAGAAAAAATAAGGGAGCTAATGGGCGTTGTTATAAATCCTGCAAAAGTAAGTATATCAGGTACAAAACTAAAAGCCACAGGACCTTTACTTATTACGCATTGGGGAATGAGCGGGCCGGCAATATTGAAATTATCTGCTTTCGGTGCTAGGTTGCTGTCTGATAAGAATTATGAATTTTCTGTAAATGTAAATTGGACGAATGAACCAGATCAGAATCTTATTCTAGACAGAATAAGAGAAATTATAAATGCACATCCTAAGAAGCAATTATCTTCTTTTCGACCTTATGGAATAAAGGAACGTTTATGGATGTACCTACTAGAAAAAATAAAATTAGACTCCATTCGAAAATGGTCAGAAATAGGTAAAAAAGGAATCAATAAGATTGTCAATATTTTAAGCCATGATGTCTACAAGGTTCAAGGTAAAACCACATTCAAAGAAGAATTTGTAACCTGTGGGGGCGTAAGTCTACAGAGTATATACCACGACAGTATGCGGTCTAAGTTGAGTGATCATATTTATTTTGCAGGGGAAGTAATGGATATAGATGGTATCACGGGTGGATATAATTTTCAGTCAGCTTGGACAACTGCTTTCATTGCTGCAAAGTTAAGATAGGCTATTCAGTTTCTAGTTTTTTTACTTTTTCCATGACAGCAGCAGTGAGATCATCTCTGAAAAGATCTAATTTCGCAGCAATAGCTGGATCTGAGCAGCCTAATATTCTCGCTGCTAGGATGCCAGCATTTTTACCTCCATCTAGTGCTACAGTAGCGACAGGAATTCCAGAAGGCATTTGCAGAATAGAAAGGATAGAATCCCATCCATCGATAGAATTAGAAGAATGTATCGGCACACCTATGACGGGTAGACTTGTAAGGCTAGCTACCATTCCAGGAAGATGCGCAGCGCCACCAGCTCCGGCTACTATTACTTTAAGTCCTTTTTCTCGAGCAGATTTAGCATAACTTATCATCCGATCGGGCGTTCTGTGCGCAGAAACTATGGTCATCTCGTAGGGAATATCTACATCATCTAGAAAAGCTGCTGCCTTTCTCATTATTGGTAGATCAGAATCTGAACCCATAATTATACCTATCTCTATGTGCTTCATGATATAACCTTAATGTTTTCTTTCACGAAATTAGCCTTTTCTATGGCTTTTGCCAAAGTCGTATCTATAATCGTTATATGTCCCATCTTTCGAAAAGGCTTAGTCATTTCTTTTCCATAGATGTGGGGATAGACACCCTCTATTCCCATGATTTTTTCTAGACCTATATAAACGGCTTTTCCAGTATAGTTTTCATCTCCTAGTAAGTTGATCATCACAGATTTACTTCTTTCTGCTGTACTTCCTAGAGGAAAGCCAGAAATAGCTCTTAGATGTTGTTCATATTGAGAGGTAACATTCGCCTCTATTGTTTGATGTCCACTGTTATGAGGTCTTGGAGCACTTTCGTTCACAAGTATATCATTATCCTTTGTTACAAACATCTCTATTGCTATGATGCCCACTATTCCTAGATTTTCTACTACCTTTTGTGCTAGATCTAGCGCTACGGCTTGTTGTTTTTTAGTTATTCGTGCTGGGCTTATAAGAAACTCTACTAGATTAGCATCAGGATTAAACTCCATCTCTACTACAGGATAAATAGCGATATCTCCCTGAGGATTACGAGCTACAATCACCGATATTTCCTTAGCGATATCTATTGCATCTTCTAGTATAGATGGTTCATCGAATAATTTCCCTAGGTCTTTCTTATTCTTAATAAGCTGTACACCTCTTCCATCATAACCTCCAGTACATAGTTTCTGTACAAATGGGAAGGTCCAGTTTGCATTCGCTATGCTTTTCTTAATAGCAGCCTTGTTAGCAAAATATTCATAGGGTGCAGAAGGAATAGAATGATCCCTGTAGAAATCTTTCTGTATTTTCTTGTCTTTGATTATTTCTAGGACTGATGGCTGCGGGTATATAGTTTTTCCAGATGCTTCCAATTTCTTGAGCGCATCTACGTTTACATTTTCTATTTCTATAGTGAGAATATCTTTATCTTTTCCAAAGGCGAAAACGTCCGCCTGGTTCTGAAAACTACCTAGGGTTAGTTTGTTACAAACCTTACTTACTGGACAGCTATGGCTATTTTCTAAAAAACTTATGTCCATATCAAGCCTTGAACCCGCCTGATATAGCATTTTTCCTAACTGCCCCCCTCCTAATACACCTATTTTCATATTTTAAAGTTCTAGCATTCTACAGTGCAAATTTATCATTTTTAAGCCCATTATAATTTTCTAGAGCATATATTTTCTAATCCTCTAGTTGATTAATCTTGATATATATGTATAGTTATAAAATCAGGAATTGCTTATCTTGCCGACATGGGAAAAATAATCTTTAAAAACGGTAAAATAGTCAACGAAGGAAAAATCATAGAAGGGGATCTACTTGTAAAAAACGGGAGAATAGAGAAAATTGCCCCTTTTATAGAATCATCAGAGGCTCAAGAGGTGGACGCAACTAATAAGCATATTATTCCTGGTATTATAGATGACCAAGTACATTTCAGAGAACCAGGTCTTACATACAAAGCTGATATCGCATCTGAATCGAGTGCTGCAGTAGCTGGTGGTGTTACCACATATATGGAGATGCCTAATACAAAGCCATCAGCTCTTACGCAAGAGTTGTTACAGGATAAGTATGATATTGCGGAAAAGTCATCCTATGCAAACTACAGTTTCTTCATGGGGGCATCGAATGATAATATAGAGGAGGTACTTAAGACAAATGCTCAGAATGTTTGCGGTGTAAAAGTATTTATGGGATCTAGCACGGGCAAAATGTTAGTAGATAATGAACAGACCTTGACAAGTATATTTTCTAAAGTAGATAACCTTATCGCTACACATTGCGAGGATGAGGCTACTATAAGAAAAAACCTAGCAATATATAAGGAGCGGTACGGAGACAAACTAGTTCCTCAGCACCACCCTGAAATAAGAAGTAGGGAAGGCTGTTATAAATCTTCTTCCTTAGCAGCTGAACTGGCGAAGAAATATAACTCTAGATTACACATACTTCATATATCCACGAAGGATGAACTGGTCCTTTTTACAAACACAATACCTTTAAAAGAAAAGAGAATTACCTCAGAAGCCTGTGTTCACCATATGTTTTTTGAAGAAAGCCAATATGCTACATTAGGGAATAAGATAAAATGTAATCCAGCTATCAAAAAAGAAAGTGATCGATCTGCTATATTCCAGGCAGTCCTCGATGATACCATAGATATTATTGCTACAGATCATGCGCCCCATACGATGGAGGAAAAGTCTCGGCCTTACATTGATGCGCCTTCAGGATTACCTCTTGTCCAACACAGTCTAAATATTATGCTCGAGTTCTATAAGGAGGGAAAAATCAGCTTAGAGAAAATCGTAGAAAAGATGTGCCATACTCCTGCGATCTGTTTCCAAGTAAAAGAAAGAGGTTACTTACGAGAGGGTTATCATGCAGATCTTGTTGTAGTAGATATAGAAAATAAGTGGACGGTAGAGAAAGAAAATATATTTTATAAGTGTGGTTGGTCACCACTAGAAGGAAGAAGAGTTCAGGGTAAGATTATGGCTACTTATGTCAATGGCAATGAAGTCTATAATCATAAAGGCAATTTCACTCAAGGATGGGGAAGTCGTATAGAATTTGATAGAAACTAACTCAATAGTCTGCTATATTTTAAAATTTATTTTCTCTTTATACTAGTCAAAAGTCCTAATTCGAGATTCATAAGTTTCTATGATTTTTGTAAAATAGGATGTGAAACTTTGTATTTCATCTGGACTAGTATACTATCCTTAAGCTTACATTATAAACAAGCTCGTATAAAAGCAATATTAAGACGGTCGGATAAGAAAGAACAATTCGTTTCTGGAAAGGATAAAGTGGTTTAGATATGTTATAAGGGAAAACCTAATGGTTCTAGATTGGAGTAAGCCTCTATGCCATACCTGCCTCTATCATTGCGCGTGAGCTTACCACATGTATTTACTGGATCATGCTCAAAGAATAAAAATGTATCATCATCAAGAATCTGCTCATACAAGCTTGCTTTCTCATCTAAGGTGACTAGAGGTCTAAGGTCATAAGCCATTACATAAGGCATACGTACATGACCAGCTGACGGTATTAAGTCTGCTGTAAATATTATTTTTTTTCCGTCAGGAATATGAATTTCAGGTAACATCATCGCTTCTGTATGTCCGAATACAAATCTCACTTTGATGGAATCTGTAAAATGCACACCTTCCTCTACATCTATAAACTTAAGTCGGTTTCTTTCTCTGAGCGGAACGAAATTTTCCTTTAAGAAAGATGCCTTTTCTCTAGCGTTAGGTTCCATTGCCCATTTATAATGAACTTCATTAGACCAGTATGTGGCATTAGGAAACATAGTTTCCGTATTGCCCTGAGCATCATAATATAATGCACCACCTACATGGTCAAAATGGAAATGAGTAAGAAATACATCCGTAATATCTTCTGTAGAGAAGCCAACTCGAGATAGACTATCGCTTATATTTTCTTTACCATGAGGATGGAAGTGGCTACGGAATTTTTCATCCTGTTTATTTCCCATTCCTGTGTCTACCAATATTTTTCTGTCCCCATCTTCGATGAGTAGACAACGCATAGACCACGTACAGAGATTATTTTCGTCTGCGGGGTTGATCTTATTCCACATAGATTTCGGTACAATTCCAAACATAGCTCCTCCGTCTAGCTTAAAATACCCAGTATCTATTATATGCAATTTCATCAGAATCCTATTGAAGATTTAGATAAGTGCACATCCTTTTTAAGTTGTATCATTCTGAGTGCAGTGTAAGCAGCTTCTATACCTTTGTTGCCGTGTTTCCCTCCGGCCCTGTCTAGTGCCTGCTGTTTGTCGTTAGGTGTAAGAACACCATAGATGACAGGAACATTAGATATAAGGGAAAGCTGAGCTATAGCACTTGCTGAGGCATTGTTAATGTACTCATTGTGTTTAGTCTCTCCTTGTATCACACAACCTATACAGATAACGGCATCAACAGATTTTTGGCTTATAAGGTATTTTGCTCCTAATGCCAGTTCAAAAGTACCTGGAACTGTGATGGCAATAATATTATCTTCATCAAGCTTTGCTTTAGCCAACAAAGCCTTAGCACCTGATTCTAATTCTGATGTAATGTCATCATTCCATTCGGATGTAACTATGCCTACCTTCAGGGAGGTACAATCTCCAAGGGATTTAAGATCTACATGAGAGAGGTTTTTGTCTTTTGAGGACATATATTTACATGTTTTCTAGCATAGTTATGTACTTCTGTGCTAGTCTTCCTTCTGTACTATTTGGAAACTTATCCTTGATTTTTGTAAATGCTTGTAATGCGCCTGCATTATCGCCTTGCTTCTTTTTGAGTAATCCTAACTTATTAAGGAAATAAGGTCCTGAGGCTTCATCTTCTGCAGAAGCGGCTTTGCTATAAAAGCTTATGGCTTTATCAAATTCTCCTTTCTCAGAATACGCATCACCTAGTGCACCGTTTTTCCATGTAGGAGTGATGTTCCCTGTAGCAGAGTGAGCAGATAAGTATTCTATTGCTTCATCATTTCTTCCTAGATTTAGATAAGAAATACCAGCGTAGTATTTAGCAAGATTTGCAGCGTTCGTACCACCGTAGTTCTCTATAATGTCCAGAAATCCTTCTCCTTCTCCTCCTGGGCTTTCTAGCGCTAGTGCAAATGAGTCCCTAGAAAATTGGAATTCAGCTTGGTACATTCTTTCGAGTGCTTCTTTTTCTCTTGGCTTGATCATACCATATTTGTAAAATAGGTAGCCTCCTAAAAGTATTGCCGCAATACCTAGGGCTCCTAAAATGCCATATCTATTTCTTTCAAAATAATCTTGAGCATCTTCTTTAGTTTTTACGATGTCTACTAAAGTTTCCTCTTTTTCTAAGTCTTTTCTTCTTCTAGTCATTATAATTATGTCTTTCTAAAATTTGTGCAAAAATAATGAAATAATACTATCAGAATAGAAAAAGGGGCTCTAGTTGAACCCCTATTCGATATTTTTTCTAATTTATAGCACTAATCCATGATAAATGGATAATCTTTCTGTGTATAATTGTCTTCATACAGCTCAGAACCTAGAGGAAAATCTGATTCTTCTGCAAATTTATAAGCGTCATCCATTTCAGCTTTTATATTTTTTTCTATTTCTTCTAGCTCTTTCTTAGTAGCATATTTATTATCCAAGATATTAGACTTCGTAATCTCTATAGGGTCTTTATCCTTATATGCATTCAGTTCATTCTTCGTTCTGTACTTCCCAGGATCAGAAACAGAATGTCCTTTATATCTATAGGTCTTTATTTCTAAGTAATAAGGTCCTTTTCCTGATCGGATATGTTGAGCAGCCTTCATCAGCGCATTATGTACTTCTTCTGGTCGCATACCATCTACGGGTTCGCTAGGCATCTCAAAAGATGCGCCCAACTTATATAGGTCCTGAACATTACTTGTTCTTTCTACAGATGTACCCATAGCATACTGATTATTTTCACATATGTACAATACAGGTAACTTCCAGGTCATCGCCATATTAAATGATTCATAGAGTGCTCCTTGTCTAGCAGCTCCATCACCGAACATCGTTACACATAGGTTTTTAGAATCTCTATATTTTTCAGCAAAAGCAATGCCCGTACCGATGGGGATCTGTGCACCTACAATTCCGTTTCCACCAAAATAGTTATGTTCCTTAGAAAAGAAATGCATAGATCCTCCTTTTCCTTTTACACAACCAGTAGTCTTACCAAATAATTCCGCCATACATGATCTAGAACTGAGACCTCTGCTGAGACCAATTCCATGCTGACGGTAAGCCGTAACAATTTTGTCTTCTGGAGTAATAGCAGAAACTAGACCTGCCGCAATCGCTTCCTGACCTATATATACATGACAAAATCCCCTCACCAGTTGTTTAGAATAAGCTAAGAGGGTCTTTTCCTCAAATTTTCTAATTCTATACATCGTCTCATACCATTTCAAGTATGTTTCTTTTGAAAATACTGATTTTTTGCTTTTCGTACTTGTTTTTGTTTTCTTTTCTGCTACTTCTGCCATATCCTATGTTAGTTAATAATCATTATTTATATACGAATATACAACAAGGCTGCCAGATTTAAAGCTTAATGTATAACTTCGCTGATTCAGAGGTTTAAATAATTTTTCATGTCAATTTGTTCATCTTAAGTTGAAATAAATTATAATATATTAAAATATTGATAATCAACTCGTTAAAGTTAGCTAATTATAGAAACTATACAGATGCTGTTGTAAATAGCTTTTCTAAGTTCAATTTATTTTTAGGCAAAAATGGTTCAGGTAAAACAAATTTGTTAGATGCCATCCATTATGCCTGTTTAGGGAAATCATATATCAGCTCTACAGATAGGCTCGTTCTACGCTGGGAGGCTGATTTTTTTAGAGTAGAAACGCTTATCACTAATTCTACCAAGAATTATAAGGTAGTGGATAAGGTCGTTCCAGGTAAATCTAAAGAGATAACTATAAATGGAAAGGCGCTCAATAAAATATCGGAGATTATAGGACAATTTCCCTGTATAGCAATCGCTCCAAAGGAAATATTTATCCTTTTACAAACAAGTGAAGAGCGTAGAAAACTGATGGACAAGGTTCTTGTACAGTTTAATAAGAAATACCTGCAAGCTCTGATTCAATACAATCAGTTACTCAAACGCAGAAATGCCCTACTCAAACAAACTGAACGTGTTGATAGAATAGATCTATCCTTAATTGGCATATTCAATAATGGCTTAGTAGAGCAGGCTGAAATAATTTACAAAACAAGAAGTGAGTTTTTTACAAGTCTAGCACCTAAGTTCCAGACCTTGTATGAGGAAATATCCAGTAGACAAGAAGTTTGTACGATTCATTACAAGAGTGAACTCGAAAAAAAAAGTCTGCTATCGCTGCTGGAAGTAAATTTAGAGAAAGATATTTTGCTTAATAGAACAACAAGTGGAATTCATAAGGATGATTTAGTGTTTAAGATAGAGGATACAAAATTAAATGCTTATGGATCTCAGGGACAGCTTAAGTCGTTTATAATAGCACTTAAGTTAGCGCTGTATGCGTGCCTTAAAGATCATACAGAACGATTACCTATCCTTTTGTTAGATGATATCTTTGACAAATTTGATAATTTCAGGATAGCAAGTTTAGTTAAGATATTAAATACAGAGGATTATGGGCAGATCTTTATAACTGATGCGAATACAGAGCGACTACCTATTATCATTTCTATTAAAGAAATAGATTATAAAACATTCTACATACACGAAGGAAAAATATCAGATGAAATCACAGAATGAAGATCTAAACTCAATTATTAAGTCTTATATAAAAGGGAATAAAAAACTAACCGAAGGTCTAGCTACTAAAAGGCTACACGAGATATGGAATAAGGAAATGAGTTCTACGATCACTGACTATGCTTCCATAGTTAATTTTAGACATGGTAAAATCTATATTAAGGTGGAGTCTGCACCACTCAAACAAGAACTATTCACACTGCGTGAAAAAATAAAGAGCCTGCTAAACAGCAAGCTCTCAGATAATCTTATAAAAGAAATTATTATTATATAGTGGCGATAGGTCTTACGCTCTTTTAATCTTATTTATTTTCTTTTTTCCTTTTACATCTTTAGCCATCTTTATAGCCTCATATAAGTTTACGACTCCTCCACTTATACTTAGTGTTGAGAAAGGTACCATCTCATCCTTTGTGCCTGGTTTAACAACCTTAGCATCTAGTTTTACCGCACTTTTCATTAGGATATCCTTAACCTGTTCCGCTTTTAAAGTAGGAAAGTGAGACCTAAGAACAGCAGCAACACCTGCTACAACTGGAGCAGCCATAGATGTACCTTGTAGTTTCATATAGTTATTATCTGGCACAGTAGCATGTACTTGTACACCTGGAGCAAAAATATCTACATTTCCAGTACCATAATTAGAGAATGAAGCGACCATTTCTTTTTCTGGCATAAAAGATAGTGCACCCACTTCTAACCAGTTCTTAGCTTTCTTCTTTTTCCAGAAAAGGAAACCTTTAGCTTTATCATATTTATCTGTAGGGAAATTATCTTCTGTATCTATATCTAGAGAAGAATTTCCAGCTGCATGTACAAGAAGTACGTCATTCTTTTCAGCATATCTTACTGCATCATCTACAGCGTCTTTGTCCCATTTGTGACCTTTGCCAAAGCTCATGTTAATAATACTTGCCCCATTATCTACAGCATATCTTATTCCGTTAGCTACATCCTTATCATGTTCATCTCCATCTGGCACAACTCTTACAGACATAAGCTTTACATTCTGAGCGATACCATCACTACCTAGACCATTACCTCTTACAGCTCCTACAATTCCTCCAACATGCGTTCCATGCAATGCATCAGGGCCCTCCACATCATTATTACCATAATATCTATCATCAGGATTACTGTAATCATCACCCACAATAGATCTGGACTTAAATTCAGGATTATACTGATAATCTATTTGGACGGTCTGACGGCTTACGGAAGATTCTAGCTCCTCATTGACAAACATCAGAAAAGAGTCTACATCTATAGGTTCTGGAAACCGTGAAAAATGATCAGACATAATCTGCTTACCTATTGTTATTTCCCTATCCTCACTTTCTATTTCTTCTAACCTTGTAGGCGTAAGCACCTTATCGTCTCCTAATTCAATACTGAGGGCGGTAAGGAAAGAGTTATACGCTTCCTTAGTCTCCATCACCTCATCTAGATTCTTCTGAGCGGAAGCTCTTTTAGACTCTACCTCTTTTTTGTACTTTAGATATTTAGCATATTCCTTTTTGTCTTTACCTGACAAGTTATATGGATCTTCTACGCTATCATATCGCTCCTTTAGCTTACTGTATAATCTTGTAACCTCTAGTGTTTCGTGGTGTATATTACCATTCGGGCCACCTATAAAGTTCCATCCATTGATATCATCAATGTATCCGTTTTTGTCATCATCTATTCCATTACCTGGAATTTCATTCGTATTAATCCATATTTTACCCTGAAGATCTTCATGTTCTATATCCATACCTGAATCTATTATTGCTACGATAACAGGTTGTGGAGCTCTATCTGAGAGTAGATCCTCATAAGATTTTTGTGATGAGATCCCCATATATCCATCTTCTGTTTTATCCAGATGTATCCAGTTCTGAGGTGGAGCTATCTGAGCATAGGCGGTGTTCAATACTATTATTAAGGCAAAAAAACTACTTACTATCTTAATCATTCGTGTTTTATTAATGAGTTATATATTTTTACATACGTTATATAGACGCATAATGTTGTTAAAAGTATAATTTTATATTTACAATATGACTTTTAAGTCTTATTTGCGTCAATAACACGTAAGTATTGTATGAATAAGAAAATCCCAAGCGTTTTACCTATTTATAACTGTGATAAATCAAAGTCGTGAAAGTTAAGTTAATTTTATTTACACTATTCTTAAGTGCACAATGTATAGCTCAAAAAACAACTATAGGTTTTGGCGTGGGTGGCAGTAATTACTGGGGAGACCTTAATACACCTAGTTTTATAAATAATGTCCAACAAACTAATTTTGCCTTCCAAGTACATATAAAACAGTATCTCACTCCTAAATTAGATATTAGATTCAATGCCCTTTTTGGTCAGTTATCAGGGGATGACGCCAAATCTTCAGCTGATTGGCAATTATCAAGAAATATAAATTTTAATAGTTCGCTGAAAGAGTATAGTCTAATGGCAGAATATAGTCTTGTAGATGTAATAAGTGATAAAGCAGAGTATAGGTTTACTCCTTTTATTGCTGGAGGTATAGCTTTGTTTCAGTTTAATCCTAAGACTAGTTATCTAAATGAATTAGGACAATCTGTGTCTGTAGAATTACAACCACTAGGAACTGAGGGACAAGGTCTTGCTGGATATCCAGAAAAATACAGTTTAACAGAGATTTCCATACCATTTGGCGGAGGATTTAGATATGCGGTAAATGATAATATAAGTGTCGGTATAGAATTAATAGGAAGATTTACCTTTACAGATTACATAGATGATATTAGCACTAATTATCCATTTAATGAAGATTTACTTTTAAATGGACAAAGAGGAATATTGGCTAGTCAGTTATCATATAGAGGTGACGAATTCGCAGGTACTCCAGATGTAGGTATTCCTATGGAGAAAGAAGGAGACACGAGAGGAAGCGAGTCCGTAAAAGATTATTATTTCACTGGAATGCTGAATCTTACCTATAGACTTAATGGAGGTTTATTTAGTGGAAACGGTGGTGGAGGAGGAATGGGCTGTCCGACCTTCTAAATTTGTAACATATATTGGCTTTAAAAAATCCAGAATCACTACTAAAAATACATTGGTCGCATGATCAGTTTAGAGCAGGACAAAAAGAAGTCATAAATTCTGTTTTGTCTGGCAAAGATACGATTGTGCTTTTCCCGACAGGTGGGGGTAAGTCAGTCACTTTTCAGATTCCGGGCTTATTAATGGAAGGACTTACACTAGTTATTTGTCCCATTATCTCCCTCATAAAGGATCAGGTAAATCAGTTGCATCAGAAAAATATAATAGCAGATTATATTACATCTGAACGTAATAGAGATGATGTAATTAGAATTTTTGATAATATCATATATGGTAAAACGAAATTTCTATACATCGCACCAGAACGATTAGATTCAGAATTATTCATAGAGAAGATGAAGCAGGTGACTGTTAGCCTCATAGCTGTAGACGAAGCCCATTGTGCATCTTTATGGGGACATGATTTTAGACCTGCTTATCTTGGACTTAACAGGTTAAAGGAATTTTTTCCTGATGCTCCGATCATAGCGCTTACCGCTACAGCCACTAATCAGGTCATTAAGGATATCAAGGATATTCTAGCTATGGAACGTCCTTCTACTTACAGGAAAAGTTTTCTCAGGGATAATCTCGCTCTAAATATCATAGAGACAGAAAAAAAATTTACCGCTATTCAGAATATTCTAGCGGGTCAAGATATATCTGGCATTATATACTGTAAGAAGCGAGCTACTACAGAAGAACTGGTTTATAAGCTGGGTCAACATAATATATTAGCGGCAGCATATCACGCAGGTATGACGAGTAAAGAGAGAACTAAAATCCAGAGTAAGTGGACAAAAGGAAGAATTAATATAATTGTAGCTACAAGTGCTTTTGGTATGGGAATAGATAAGGCAGATGTTCGTGTTGTAATACATCACGATCTCCCTGGATCTATAGAAGAGTATTATCAGGAAGCGGGTAGAGCAGGTAGAGATGGAAAATTGTCAAAGGCATTTCTTCTCTATAATAAATCAGAAATAATTTATGCTAAGAAATTATTGGCAAATCGTTTCCCCGAAATTTCCTCTGTATTCCAGCTATATAACACTTTGCTCAATCATTACGAGATAGCACTTTACGAAGGAGAAGGCATTCAGAGGATGTTTAACTTTCAGTCATTTTGTGATACCTACAATCTGAAACGGAGTATAGCCATATACCAGTTTAAGGTTCTAGTAGACTTCTCATATATCGCTTTTTCTGAAACTAGACAAACAGGATCAATACTCAGAATCTTGCTCAGCAGAAAAGAAGTGGAAAAAGTATCTGATCTCACTGATAATGAGCGAGAAATTCTATCCGTATTACTTAGAACTTACGAAGGGTTGTTTTTTACAGATGTCAAAATAGATGAAGAACTAATCGGTAATAGATTGTACCTTAATGCTGATGAAACAAAAAACTTATTAAAACAACTTAGACATAAAGGGATTATAAAATATAATAGAGTAGTGGGGGGTAATAAAGTTTTATTTCTAAAAAATAGAGTAAAACAACATGCTCGCTTGTTTGATCTCCAGAAGTATGCAGACAAGAAGTCTAATGAGAAAAAAAAGTTAACAGCTATTGTAGCCCTAGTAGAAGATACGTCAAATTGTAGACAATGGAATATACTCGATTACTTTGGAGATAAAGAAAAAAAAGATTGTGAAATTTGTGATATATGTCAAACTAGGAATAAAGTTATTTCAAGTAAAGAATTACTCAGAAAACTAAATTTTGGTCGCTATTCGATACAGGAATTAGTGGATAGCTTTCCTTCTCAATTCAAGAGTCAAATATTAGAAGAACTTGCTGTGCTAGAGGATCAAGAAATAATATATCTAGATGCAGCATTGATAATTCATGTAAGCTAGGATGAAAGAAAAACACGTATTGTTTATAAGTACTAGCTACGCGGAGTATGACCGTAGATTACAACGTATCATTAATACACTAATAAGTAATGATTATAAAGTCAGTTGGATTTCAAGAGTAAAAAACACTAAGTTTTCATTCAGATCTGTTACTCATTTATATATAGACACTTTATTTAAAAACGGTCCGTTATTCTATCTGGAGTATAATATTAGAGCTTGGATTAAGTCTAGGTCTATTTCTTCTGATATCGTTACGGCTGTAGATCTAGATACGATTATTGCAAGCTTTTATGCTAGCAAGTCGAGAGAAAATAAATTTGTTTTTGATGCTCATGAGTATTTCTCTGAGGTGCCAGAACTTATTGGGAAATCTTGGAAAAAGAAAATATGGGAATTTCTCGCTAACAAATATATTCCCAAAGTAGACCTTGCATATACAGTAGGATCAGAACTTGCTGATCTCTTTAGCAACTTATATAAGGTACCCTTCTCCATTGTGCGCAATGTGCCTTCAATTCTTGATACTGAGGTCACTAAGGAAATGTCGAATAATAGAGATATAATATACCTAGGCGTATTGAACAAGGGCAGAGGATTAGAGCAAATGGTAGAGGCCTTAGAATTACTGCCGGAGCAATACAGACTGACATTGCTAGGGGACGGAGATATTATGGATGAATTGCATACTCTTGTTAAAGATAAAAATTTGCAGAATAGAGTGAATTTTAAAGGATGGGTAGAACCATTTCAAATTAGACAAACACTTCAGTCTGCATGGTGTGGTATTAATCTTTTAGATAATAATAGCCTAAGTTATTATTATTCTTTAGCCAATAAATATTTCGATTATTTACATGCAGGCTTGCCTATCATTGCTAATAAATTTCCAGAATATATCTCACTGAATGCTATAATGGAAACTTCCATACTGATAGAAAAATTAGATAGTAAGCATATCAAGAATGCTATTTTATCCCTCGAGGATGCACACACATATAACCGTCTCAAAGAAAATACAAAAGAAGCACGCTCTCTTTGGAACTGGGAAAGAGAAGCTAAAAATCTATTAGATCTCTACACTAGTTTGTAATTTTATATCAGTATCATATTTCATAAAATTGTAGATAGGACTATACTAATCAAATAATCTAATTCTTTTAAATTTACCTTATTACCGTAATACTTCCTGAATATATTTTCTCTGTTCCGTCTATCAATGTGACTCTAAACAGATAAGTGAATACACCTGGATTTACATCTTGTCCATTGAAGGTTCCGTCCCATCCCATCGTCTCATCATTAGGATCAAAATTCTTATTCTGGAATATAAGTTCACCCCAGCGGTCATAGATATAACATTCGTCTACAGTTTCTACAACTTCTGAAGAGTACAGTGTAAACATATCATTAGATCCATCATTGTTAGGGGAGAAAACATTAGGAATGTAAACATCTGGTCTTCTGTCAACTGCTATTCTTATGCTTGCCGATACTTCGCATCCATTCTTATCTATTACGGTAAGTGTGTAGCTTGTTGTTTTTATAGGATTAGCAATTGTGGTCAGGCAATCTACACAACTTAGACTGTCTTCTGACGTCCAGATTATATTTTCTATCTCACTGACTGGTATATTTAGATTACCCATCAGTTCTGTAGATTCTCCTAGTTTTATTTCAGTAATACCATCTATTGATAATTCTAGATTATTTCCATCTTCTAAGATTATCTCCGTATCACTAATACAACCGTTAGCATCTTCTATACTTATCGTGTAGACACCTGCTGATAAATTTTCAAAATATGGTTCCGTACTGACCGCCCCAAAATTTAGTGAGTAATTATAAGGTGCTGTTCCACCTATAACAGTCAGTATTTCTATGATTCCATTACGTTCACCGAAGCATAAAGGATCTTCTATGATGATATCGTCTATCTGTGGTGTGATAGGGTCTAGAACCACTACTGAATCTATATTTATACATCCATTTTCCTCATCTATAACTTCTAGATAATACAATCCAGATTCTACTACAGTAGGTGAAGTGTTATTGCTTATTACTTGACCTGATGCATTCGTCCACGTATAGCTTATAAATTCACCTTCTGTAGAGCCGGCGCTAGAGAGAACTACCTCTTCTATTATACAATCTATGCTTATCTGATTACCTGCTTCCGCAGTTGGATATTCTAGATTTTCGATTACGGTAATGTCCTCTATATTTTGACATCCATTAGAAGAATCTATTGATTCTATATAATATGTCCCTGCTTCTGTTGTAGTTAAGGTCAGCGATGTTTCCCCTAGAATAGGATTGTTATCACTGTCATACCACTGGTGTGATATTGTATTTCCAGATAGAGATCCAGTAGCATCTATCGTTACCTCGGAGATGTTACATTGTATAGGATCAGGTTCTGCAATCTCAATAATAGGATATTCTATACCGTCAATTATGTCTATCTCACCTGTAGCAAAGCATCCAGTTAGTGTATCTATAGCCGTAAGTATTACTGTTCCTGATTCTGAGGTTGTAAAGGTAGATGATATAATTGACTGATCTCCTAGTGACCAAGTATATTCTACATTAGCTTCATTATCAGTTGATAAATCTACTGATTCTATAAGGCAGTTTATAATATTATCTGGACTAGAGTATATAGTTACGGAAGGTGCATCGGTGTTATCCATAACTACGACTGATGTCAATGGTGATTCACAATCATTTACTGTATCGAATACCTGTAAGAAATATATCCCGGGGACGGAAGTTTCGTAAGATAAATCATTCGATACCACTTCGTTATCTTCATTTGTCCATTCATATTGTATACCTGAGCCTTGCGTCGTATTTTCTGTCCCCAGTGTTACCGTTTCTAGCTCACATGTTATAATCTGATCGTCCCCTGGATCTGCAACTGGTACATCTTCATCTACATCGATAATTACAGAATCTAGTTGAGTACACTGGTTATCATAAATGATCTCTAGATAATAAGTACCAGGCTCTGTTACCGTAGGGTTAAGCTGATCTGAAGTGAAGTTAGGTCCAGTCCAGCTATAAGTACCCGGCTCGCTAGTAGTTGCATCTAGCATTATGTCGCTGTTTGTACAACTTATCAGCTGAGTAACACCTGCATCCATAGTCTGCAGACATTCTGAACAAGAATTTTGTGATACAGTCAGAAGAACTGTACAATCATTATCCTCAGCATCATAGATAGTTAAGTTAATATCTATACCATCTGCAGCTAAATCATTTATCACTATTTCAGCGTCATAGTTGTAAGGTCCGTAAATGCTCGTTCCATCTGTTACGAAATACTCATTTGCCGGACTCACATTTACACCAGTTACCTCTAAGCTCAGATTAAAAGTATCGTCACTAGAATCAGCTCCAGTGTTATTATCATCGCAGATGCCTAATTCTGAATCTATTATAGAGATATTACACGCATCAGAACATGGTGAAGGAGGAGTTACTGTAAACGCCGTTGTACAATTGACATCATTGATATCATTAATTACCAAGCTTATTGGACCATCTGATATAGTGAAAGGTCCAAGGTTTATTGTCGTGTTATAATCACCTATAATAGCAAGCGTACTTATCTCAAACTGACCACCTACATTCGTTCCGTTTACTTCTAGATCGAAGGTATAAGTATCGTCTGCTGCATCGCTTTCTGTACCGTTGTCATTGCATAATATGTTGCTTACTATAGCTGCCTCTAGAATACATGTAACTGAACACGGTATCAGGGATATGGTCTCTACTTCTATTGTACAATTAGCATTATCTACATCTTGGAATATCAGCATAGCAACATTGCTATCTGCGGGTAATTCAAAATTTTCTAAGTTGTCGTAGCTAAATGGACCAAAGGTCATTGAACCTACATTGACATTATATTGATTAGACAATCCTACATTCTGACCTGATGCATTTACTTCTATTGTAAAGAAATCATCTATAGGATCAGAAGGTGTTCCGTTATCATTACATAAATAGTCAATATTATCGATTGACAATTCACATGTAGAAGAACAAGGAATTAGATCATCAGTGATCTCCGTGGCAGAACAAGTTGAATCATCGAAATCACTAACGGTAAGTGTCTGTATAGATCCATCTGCTGGCAATGTAAATATTCCTTGTGTACCATAACTGAAAGGTCCAAAATTAGTCGATCCAATGGTCACAATATATTGATTAGAAACGCCAGCGTTAGTAGCTGTTGCGGAAATGCTTATATCATAAAAATCATCTGTACCTATAGATTCTGTCTCATTGTCATTACATGTAAAAGTAAATTCATCTACTACCAATGAACAAGTGCTAGAACAAGGCGTAAGATCAGTAGTCATTTCTGTAGCAGAACAATTACTATCTTCTAGGTCAGAAATGGTCAATGTGTGAACCGATCCATCAGCTGGAAGCGTGAAACTACCTTGAGTTCCATAGGTATAAGGTCCGTAAATATCTGTTCCTATAGTAACAATATATTGATTAGAAGTTCCAGAATTTATAGCGCTAGCCACAATTTCTACATTGTATATATCATCTGTAGCATCTGTATCCGTTCCGTTATCATTACAAGTAAAAGAGAAGTCATCCACGCTTAGACTACATGCGGAGGAGCACGGGATAAGAGCGGTTGTAGATTCATTAGCACTACAATCAGCATCATCATTATCTTGGAAAATAATGTTCTGTACATTTCCGTCAGCAGGTAGCGTGAAGCTGCCTTGCGTTCCGTAAACAAATGGTCCGAAGGTATCAGCACCTACAATTACGATGTACTGTCCACTAGATCCTGGATTGATTGCTGAAGCATTAACCGTTATAGAATAGAAATCATCTGAGTCATCAGAGTCGGTTCCGTTGGCATCACAATTATAATTGAGTTCATCTATAGTAAGAGAACAAGAAGTAGAACATGATGTCAATGGAGCTGTAGTTTGCTCTGCAGAACAACTTGCATTATCGACGTCAGAAAAAATAATAATAGGTGCTGTACCGTCTGCATCTAGCATAAAGCTGTTCGTCATTCCATAAGTAAAAGGACCAAAAGTCTGAACCCCTACCATTACATTATACTGATTACTAACTCCACCGTTGAGAGCAGAAGCATTTACAGTTATTGTGTAAAAATCATCATTACTATCAGATTCAGTTCCATTATCATTACAAGCAAATTCTAATTGGTCTATGGTCAGATCACATTCATCAGAGCAGCTTACTAATGGTGTAGTGATTTCTAATGTAGAACAACTTGCATCTGTAGCATCAGCGAAAGTCAAATTGTAGATCATTCCATCTGCAGGAAGTGTAAAGTTTACATCATTATCATATATGAAAGGTCCTAGAATATCTGTTCCGTTATCTACGGTGTATTGATTAGATACACCTGTGTTAAGACTGCTTGCATTTATAATAAAAGTGTAGAAGTCATCGTCTGCTATTGCTGGGGTTCCATTATCATTACAATCATATGTTATTTGATTTACGATTAGTGCACAAACATCAGAACAGCTAACTAAAGGAGTAGTGTTTTCTTGTGCATTGCAATTATTATCATCTACATCTTGATACGTCAAGGTAACTACATTTTCTGTTGCTGGGATAACAAAGTTTCCAATTACACCATAAGTAAAAGGGCCATAAATATCTGCTCCTATTTGTATTTCATATTGATTGGATATGCCACCATTTATAGAGCTAGCATCTACAGTAAATTCGTAGAAATCATCTGTACCATCAGATGGAGTTCCGTTATCATTACAAGAGAAATTCAGGGCCTCTATGTTCAGAACACAGTTAGAAGAACAGGGTAGTAAGGCATTAGTTAATTCTGAAATATTACAAGTATTATCTTCTGTATCTATAAAGTTTATAGTTTCTACAGAAGAACTAGCGGGTATATCAAAACTGACCGTAACACCATAATTGAAAGGTCCGTAAGAGTCAGAACCTATAGTTACATTGTATTGGTTAGTACTACTTCCATTTAGTGCATCCACTGAAGCTGTAACCGCGTAGAAATCATCACTTGCATCTGAACTTGTACCATTGTCATTACAATTGTAATCAAACATGGTAAGATCTAAAAAGCAAGCAGAAGAACATGGGGTAAGGGGATCTACACTTTCCGTTATGATGCAACTCGAGTTATCGGTATCTTGGAAAACTGCGTTGAATGAATTTCCGTTAGCAGGAAGTGTAAAACTCCCTCCCGTGTTATAATCAAATGGCCCAAAAGTTTGAGCAGCTATATCTACAGTGAACTGATTAGAAGCTCCACCATTTACTGAGCTTGCATTTACAGAAAATTCATAAAAATCGTCTGTGCTATCTGAGGCCGTTCCGTTGTCATTACATGAGTAGCTTAGTGCTTCTATAGCTATCTGACAGGTAGTAGAACATGGTGTAAGAGCAGTTGTTATTTCTAATTGGTTACATAAAGGATCATTAGCATCTTGGAATTCTACACCATAATCTATTCCATCTGCAGGTAATGTAAATGTTCCTTGACTTCCATAAGCAAAAGGACCATAAGTTATCGCATTTACAATTACTATATATTCGTCATCCGTTCCTGGATTTGCGGCAGTTGCATTTACAGTAAAGTTATATACATCATCTGTTGCATCTGTAGTTGTATTATTATCGTCACAGGTGTATAGTAATTCTGCAATCGTTAGGAGACATTCATCAGAACAACTAATTAGAGCAGGTAACTCTACAGAATTTTGACATGCGTTATCTATAACATCTACAAAAACTAAGGAAACGATAGAGCCATTAGCTGGATAGGTAAAACTTCCTCCCGTATTGTAATCAAATGTTCCCTGAACAATACCATTTATTCTAACTTCAAACTGGGTTGAACCATTTGTTTCACTGGCGTTAACTGATATGTCATAATAATCATCACTAGCATCAGAATTTGTTCCGTTATTATTACAAACTGCATTAGATTCTAAGATCATTAGTTCACAATCTGAAGAACAAGGAGACAGAACACCTAAGTCTATACTTGTAGAACATGATGGATTGTCCGCATCTATTATTTCTACTATTAGAGTAGTTCCATCAGCAGGCATATCAAAAGAAGTCGATGTCCCGTAGGTGAAACTACCTTGATCTACGGTATTTGATATAATTGTATACTGATTAGATGCACCACCATTTATAGAGTTAGCATTAATCGTAACGGTATAAAAGTCATCACTAGCATTGGCTCCAGTTCCATTATCATTACAGACAGTAGATGATTGTGTAAATTCTATTAAGCAATCATTAGAACAAGGTTCATTAGGTCCTATCGATTGCGAAAAGATACATGCTGGATTATCTACATCTACGAAGGTAATTGTCAAGGTAAGTCCATTAGCTTGAATATCTAAATTATTGTCTACATCATAGTCAAAAATACCTTCCGATCCTCCGTTAATGAGCACTTCATATTGGTTGCTCATTCCTGGATTTACACTACTAACATTGAACGTATACGTGATAAAGTCATCTGTATCTAGTGTACCCGTTCCATTGTCATTACAAACGTCAATAATAGAATTAAGCGTAATAGCACACTGCGCAGAACATGTTTCCAGTGGACCTTCAGTTATTTGCGCTGTGCAATCAGGTATATCACTATCCGTAAAAATTATATCTATCATACCACCATTAGCAGCATAAGTCAATGACTGAATTCCCCCATAAGGAAAAGGTCCAAAACTATCAGCTCCTATTTGGACCATATACGTTTGGCTAGCGCCTTCGTTTGTACCATTTGCTGATATATCTATATCGTAAAAGTCATCATTAGGATCACTCGGTGTGTTATTGTCGTTACAGAATATATTTGTACTTACAATATCTATCGAACAATCATCTGAACAAGGATCTAATGGACCTATATTTGTAATTACTTTACACGCATCATCGTTTACATCTTCTATTACTATTGTGGGAGAAGACGAGTCAGCATTCAACGTAAAACTTTCTAACTGATCGTAAGTAAATATTCCCTGACTTACATTATTTATAAAAACCTCGTATTGTGATGACCCATTTAGAGCGGTAATTTCTAGCGCCACAGTAAAGAAATCATCACTCGGATCACCACCAGTATCATTGTCGTTACAAGTAACCGTTTCGCTGACTATTGTTAATTCACAAGAAGTAGAACAAGGGCTAAGAATGCCTGTATTTTGTGATATAGTACAAGCACTAACATCTGTGTCTTCTAGAATAATTGTTACATCGCTATTATCAGCGCTTAGAGTTATAGTTCCACCAATGTCGTATGTAAATGTTGCAATTATAGTAGATCCAACAAGTACGTTGTAAGTGTTTGCTGCACTTCCGTTTGTTGCTGAAGCATTTAGTGTTATCGTATAGCTGTCGTCGGTAGGATCGGTACCTGTTCCATTGTCATCGCATTCTACTGCGAATTCTGTGATGTCTATAAGACAGTCATCTGAACAGGGTTCTAGTATACCAATATTATAATTTTCAAAACATGCATTATCATCTAAATCTATAATGGCAAGTGTAACATCCGCATTGTTCGCAGGTAAGCTAAGTGTTTCTATCGCGTCATAGTCGAATACACCGATCAAGGTACTGCCTACATAAACTTCATATTGCCCAGACACACTTCCGTTTATTGCAGTTATATCTAATGTTACAGTATACACATCATCCGTAGGATCTGTAGAAGTTCCATTATCAGAACAAGTAGCTATTATACTATTCACAATGATATCACAAGCAGACGAACATGGATTCAGTACACCGATTTCTTGAGATGCAGTACATACGTTGTCATCAGTATCTGTAAAGCTTACGGTTATCGTACTACCGTCAGCGTTGTAATCTATAGTTCCTCCCACACCATATGTAAATGTTCCACTAGGGTTGCCATCTATTTCTAAATCAAAACTATTACTGACTCCACCATTTATTGTATTGGCATTATATGTCAATGTGTAGAAGTCATCACTGGCATCAGTACTTGTTCCATTGTCATTACAAACAAAATCCAACTGAGTTATCGTCAATAGACAATCATCAGAACAAGGAACAAGAGGACCAAGCTCAGCAGAGCCTTGACAAGCTGGGTCATCGATGTCAATAAAGGTTAATGTAATCGTCGCATTGTTAGCTGGCACTGTGAATGTCTGATCTAAATCGTAACTTAGCGTCGCTTCGGTATTCCCATTGATGACTACATTATATTGACCAGATCCGTTTAATGAAGAAACATTAACGGTGATGGTATAAAAATCATCTGTTCCATCAGTACCTGTTGTATTATCATCACATACAAAACTTACACTGTTTACAACTATTTCACAGTCTGAACTACAAGGCTCTAGTAGTCCTATATTGATATTCTCATTACATGTATTGTCGTCATTGTCCTGATAACTTAGTGTAATATCTGTTCCATCAGCAGGAAGATCAAAAGTTCCTCCCAATCCGTAAGTATACGTTCCAATTAATACATTATTAGATAGCACATCAAAACTTGTTGAGCCATTCTCTGCAGAAGCATTTACAGTAACTGTATAAAAGTCATCTGTTGGATCTGTACCAGTTCCATTGTCATTACAAACTGCACTAGACTGAGTAATCATCAAAATACACTCGTCGGAGCAAGGTTCTAGTGGCCCTATGTTTTGAGTAATACTACAAGCTGTATTGTCTACATCATTTATTACTAAGATGACAGATCCTCCTACAGCATCCAAATCGAAATTAGCAATAGTACCGTAGTTAAAAATTCCTAGGGATACACTATTTAGAAATATCTCAAAGCTATTACTCACTCCTGGGTTCGTAGCATTTACCGTCAAATCTACTGTATAGTAATCATCCGATGCATCAGTACCTGTCCCATTATCGTTACATGACAGCGTAATATTGGGATCTATAGTTAAGCTTGTACCTGCATCAACTGTAATATCTGCTGATGAATTACAATCATTGGCATCATTTACAAATACGGTGTAAGGTCCCGCTGCTAGATTAGGAAAAATAGGAGAAGCCTGCCAGTTTATTCCATCCAAACTATATTCTATTGATGCTGTACCGTTAGAGCTATTTGCGTCTATTTGTCCATCAGCATTTCCTGCACAACTTTCTGGCATTGCGATTGGATCTAGAACTGGAACAGGATGTACGATTAGTTCTAACTCTACAATTGTTTTACATCCTAATGCATTTTCTGCAGTCGCGTATATTACTTGATTATTGATCGTTGTATTTTCATAAACAGGTCCTAATGGGTTATCTCCTGTACCTGCGTCTGTAAGGGTGGTATGATAACTTATATTTGTTCCAGATTCACTTGTGATATCCGCATTCGCATCCGTTAATGTAAAAGGTTCTGAACCATCATTTTCTATTCCATCACAAATTTCTAGAACAGCATTTTGAGCTATTGGGTTTTCATGTATAGTCAGACTTATTAGCGTTCTTATTGGACTTACACAGGTAGGATCGATGTCACTTACTGTTTCAACATAGTAATTATAAATACCGACTGCTGTTTCACCTGACATGAAATTCTCTCCTGTAAAAATAGATACTCCACCAGAAGGATCTACAAACCATCGAGCTTCTGTATCGCTATCTACCGTTACAGACAGAGTAGGAGCTACTTCTCCGAAACATATTTCTTGATCTCCATTACTAACTGGAGGGTTAACAGTAGGACAGTCACAATTTGGAGGATTTACAACCTGCGTAATTTCACATCCTTCTGTAGTACTTAATACTATATCTAATACATCAGTAATAGCAACACCCGTAATGGTATATGTACTCGCTCCATCATCGGTAAGTATCCCTGAAGAATTTACAACAACATCAGCGTCACTTATGAAAACTACATCATAAAAATCTAAACCGTCACAGGCTACGGAGACAATCGTTATACTAGGAATCTCATTTACCTGTAGTGTTATTATGGCCTCATCATCGCTGCAATTATCACCACCAACCACTACGTAAGTGAAATTATAACTTCCAGCTGTGACACCATCAAAACTTACAGCACTTGGATCAGCTAGACTTACACCTGCAAGATCAGTATCGGTCCATGTTCCATTCATACCAGCGTCTCCACTGAGCAAGTTTACCAAGTTTACGATTGTATTATTATCTCCTCCGTTACAAACACCAGCCATCATATCTGAACCAGCATTAGGATTCTCATCTATACTTACTTGTATACTTACTACGGCATCCTCACATATTCCATTTCCAGAAACGGTATATGCAAATTCATAATTTCCACCAGCCAGATCTTCTGCATTTAGTATTCCTGTACCCGTGTCAAACTGTCCAGAACTTGTAGATTCTGTCCATACACCACCATTAACACCAGCAGTAAGTAAGGTATTTAGGTCTATGGTAGATCCAGCTTCATTACATATGGAGATAACATTATTATCTCCTGCAAAAGGTGGATCTTGTAAAGTTATTGTTACGGGTATTTCACTTGTACAATCTCCATTACTTCCCAGTATATAATATGTTGTAGTTGTAGAGGGTGATATCAGGTTGTTCGTAATTTCATTGATTACAGAGGCTGGTGTTCCGCTATGAAAAGTTATAACAGGAGTACCTCCATTAGCATCTGTAACATTTATAGTTGTCAGATCGAAATCTTCACCTTGACATATTACAGGAGCATCCGTGGTTGAAATCTCTGGTAGAGGTTCTATATTTATTATTACAGGTATTTCATCTGAGCATCCTCCGATCGTTGCTAGGATATAAAAAGTCGTTGTTGCATTTATATTGACAGTAGTAGATGGTATCTGATTCGCTGGTGTCGCTGGAGTGCCACTATGATAAGTTATCATTGCACCAGTAGAATTAGCATCTGTTATAATTATGCTTGTAAGATCTACTTCTTCTCCTTCACAAGTGATAAGGGGAATATTATCTGCAGATATCTCAGGACCAGGATTAAAGTCTATTAACTGATCATATACAATTGTATTATTTGTACATGGATTTGTAAATTCCCAGTGGTAAGTATATGACCCGCCATTATCTATCACGGTACCTGTAACAGTAGAACTAATAAGGCAACTTCCTGTCTCACTATTTGTATATTCTAGATCTGTCATATCAGGTAGATCTGCACCACATGCTAAGACTATATTTGCAGGGGTGTTAATAAATATCGGATCTGTCGCAGGATTTATCGTGATCGTCTGAGTATGGCTTATCGTTCTGTTACAATCATCCTCAAAGATATAATCTACTGTTATCGTGCCACCACATTCTGTTGTATTATCCGTAACAACAGGATCAGCCATTCCGTTAATTCCACAATCACCAGCTAGGCCATTAGATACAGTAATAGATGAAAACATATCTGGAATATCTGAACAACTAAGGATAAGGTCTTCAGGCGCATTTGTAAAACTTGCTTCTATGGCCGGCTCCACTGTAATCACTTGAGTAGCGATAATCGTTCGATCACAATCATCGATATAAGACCATGTATTTGTCAATTCTCCTCCACAAGCATCATAACTTCCTGTTTGTACACCTGGTTCACTTCCTGCTATAGCACAAATTCCCGCTTCATTATTCGTATAAGAAAGATCATCTACTGTGGCAGGAACATTATTGCAGGCGACAGTAATACTCTCAGGTATATTTACAAAAGCTGCAACAGGCGCTTCACCTATTATGAGTGTCTGAGTATGTGATAGTTGGTTCCCGCATTCATCCATTCCTTCCCAAGTGTACGTTACATTGCCACCTTGACATGAACTCGTGTTATCTATCATTGTCCCCGTTATCACGCCACTTATTTCGCATTCGTTAGTTAAGCCATTACTGTAAGCTAAATCTTCTAAGGTAGGCAGCCCTTCTGCACATGTTAGATTCATATCTGCTGGCAGATTTATAAAACTAGGAGCAGGTGCAGGATTGACAGTTATATTTTGTGTGTGAGAAAGTGGGTTTCCACAATTATCAGTACCCATCCATGTGTATACTATAGTAGTACCACAAGGATCACCAGTTCCTTCCACACTACCAGATATAGATCCACTATTTTCACAATTTTCTGCTTGTCCATTGGAGTAATCTATAGGGGACAATACCGGTAAGCCATCTATACAATTTATGGTTATATCAGCAGGCGCATTCACTAGTGTAGCGGGATCTGCTTGTGTTATCGTTATCGTTTGTGTATGAGATAGCTGATAATTACAATCTGTAAGAATTTCCCAAGTATATATGATGGCACCATCGCTGCAAGCATTAGGACCTCCCGAGGAAGTTCCTGTTATAATACCTGAGATTTCACAATCATCTGATGCGCCATTTGTAAATGTAAGGTCTATGAGATCAGGAATTACATCCCCACAGGCTACAGTAATGTCTGCTGGTGCGTTCGTTATTGCAGGTTCTGGTGCAGGCGTCACGCTTATGTTTTGCACATGAGACAATGGATTTCCACAGTTGTCTATACCAGTCCAGGTATACGATAGTGCTCCTCCACATGCATCGAATGATCCGGAAGCCATACCAGGTATAGTACCTGAATTTTCACAAGGATCCATCAGTGAGTTTGAAAATGCAAGTGGATTAAGAGCAGGAGGTGTATTTGTACAGTCAATCGTGATATCTCCTGGAGGATCTATTAGAACGGCTGCAGTTGTAGGTTCTATTGTTATGGTCTGTATGTAGCTCAGTGGATTGTCACACGCATCTTCACCTGTCCATTCATAGGTAACAACTGATCCACATGTCTCTATGTTTCCAGTTAGGATTCCAGCTATACTTCCTGAGATATTGCAGTCTCCGGTTATACCATTATCATAATCTAAACCTTCTAATATAGGTAAGCCATCTTCACAGCTTATCGTTATATCTTCTGGTGGATTTATAAATGTAGGAGCAGGAGCAGGATCTATCGTTATAGTTTGTAAGTGTGTCAATGGATTATCGCAATCATCCATACCTGTCCATTCGTAAGTTACAACTGATCCACAAGCTTCTATAGTCCCAGACTGAATACCTAGTATGTTTCCAGAAATATTACAATCACCATCTACACCATTATCATAATCTAGGTTTACTAGAGCTGGTAAGTTATCATCACAAGTAAGGGTAATATCTGCTGGCGGATTTACAAAAGTAGGCTGTGGGGCAGGTTCTATAGTTATATTTTGTGTGTATGTCAATTCTCTTCCGCATACATCTGTTCCACTATATTCGTAAGTAATGGTATTGCCACAAGGATCAGGCGTACCTACTTGCACACCATTATTAAATGTTCCAGAGATATTGCAAGCACCAACTACGTCATTATCATATGAGATGTCTGTAAAAGGAGGTAGTGGGTTTCCACAAGTGATTGTTAGATCCACAGGAGGATTTATTACTGCGGGTGCAGGAGCTTCAAGAACTGTTACGCTTACATCGTAAGTTACAAGATGGTTACATTCTACTACTTCACTATAAGTATATTGAATTGTATTACCACAAGGATCAGGATCTCCACTAAAATTACCACTAGCAATTTCACCTTGAATCAAACAGGTGCCTTCTGCATCATTGCTATATTGTAGCGGTGGGAAAGTAGGAAGTGGTTCTCCACAAGTGATGGTAACATCATCAGGTGTATTTACTGGCTCTGGTTGTACTGCTTCTAGCACCACAATATTTACAGAATAGGTAACTTGATGATCACAAGTTACTTGTTCGTCATAAGTATATTGAATTGTATTACCACAAGGATCAGGATCACCACTAAAATTACCACTAGCAATTTCACCTTGAATCAAACAGGTGCCTTCTGCATCATTGCTATATTGTAGCGGTGGGAAAGTAGGAAGTGGTTCTCCACAAGTGATGGTAACATCATCAGGTGTATTTACTGGCTCTGGTTGTACTGCTTCTAGCACCACAATATTTACAGAATAGGTAACTTGATGATCACAAGTTACTTGTTCGTCATAAGTATATTGAATTGTATTACCACAAGGATCAGGATCACCACTAAAATTACCACTAGCAATTTCACCTTGAATCAAACAGGTGCCTTCTGCATCATTGCTATATTGTAGCGCTGGGAAATCAGGAAGTGGTTCTCCACAAGTGATGGTTACATCATCAGGGAATGATGTTACCATAGGCGCAGCAGCAGGTGTTACTTGGATAATTTGTGTAAAAGCAAATACATTGTTACACTCATCAGTACCACTCCATTCGTAATTAATAGTGTTACCACAAGGCGCAGGCGTACCATTAAGCATTCCAGTTATTTCTCCAGAAATAAGGCATGCTCCGGTTGCATTGTTAGTATATTGTATAGGGTCAAAAGTAGGTAAAGCCTCACCACACTGAATCGTTATGAATGCATCAGGTGTATTTATTAATGCAGGTGAATCGGCCTCGGTGATTGTAATCGTTTGCGTATAGCTAAGTGTCGGAAAACATCCATCTGCTCCATCATAATTCCAAGTATACATTATCGTTCCCCCACATCCGGTAAAGGTTCCATCTTGCATACCGTTTGCGGTTCCGGTAACTTCACAAAAGTCCGAAAGACCATTAGACACCATAAGTGCATCCAAAGGTGGTAAAGCATCACCACAAGCAATAGTTACATCACTAGGTTCGTTTACGAAAAAAGGAGCTGGTGCTGGATTAATAGATATTATCTGAGTATGAGAAAGCATACTTCCACAAGGATCGGGACCTTCAAATATATATTCCAAAGTTCCTCCAGAACAAGCATCATAAGAAACTGTTCCTTCCGTACCCGATAATGTACCCATTATTTGACATGGACTAGAAGCACCATTATCATAGCTTATATCTTCTAATACGGGGATATCATCTACACAATCTATTGTAATATTAGGTGGTAAATTAAGTGTTGGAACATTAGAAGGCAAAATTGTAATGGTCTGTGTATGCGTTATTTCTGACTGGGGGCATCCATCAGCTCCGTCATACACCCAAGTGTAAACAACAGTTCCTCCGCAGCCATCAAACGATGGGGTAGAGGTTCCAGTTGCAACATCGGTCAGTTCGCACATACCACTTAATCCATTATTGACATTAAGATCAACTAGTGGAGGCAAGGCATCTCCACACGTAATAGATATATCAGTTGGTGGATTTTCAAAACTAACAGCTGGTGCAGGATTTATATTTATAACCTGCGTATAATTAACGGGTGTTCCGCATAGATCTCCCGTGTAAATATACTCGAACGTTCCACCTGTACATGGATCATAATCTATGTTATTATCCGTTACGGTGATTGTAGATGACGCTGCACAAATCCCAGTTAAGCCGTTGTCTATATTTATATCGTTTGCATCCGGTAGGTCATCTACACAGTCTATAGTTATACTAGGAGGCTCTGTAAAACTCAGTCCTGCAGCAGGTTCTATTGTTATCGTTTGTACATGTGTAATTATAGATCCTGGCTTAAAACAGAAATTATTATAAGTCCATGTATACTGAACTTCGCCACCGCATCCGTCTCCATAGGATCCTGTTTCTACTCCTGTTCTATCGTCTGATAATTCACATGCATTCGTTAATCCATTCGTAGCTTTTAGAGTATTCATAGGAGGTAATGGATCTCCACAAGCTATAGTTACATCAGCTGGAGGATCTACGAAAAATGGATCTGGAATTTCATTTATTATTACATTTTGCTGCCATGCATGTACTTCGCCGCATTCGTCGAAGCCACTCCATTGATAAGTTATTGCTCCTGGTGTACAAGGGTCATTAGTATTAAATATTGTAGGCATTCCTTCTATTGTACCGGAAATTTCGCATGATCCGCTTTCACCATTTGTGTAAAAGATAGGATCAAAGTCTGGAATATCTGCATTACAATCTATCGTTATATCTTGTGGGGCTGTCGTTACATTTATAGATGCTGGAGGTCTTGGTTCTATAGTAATGGTTTGTGAATGACTAAAAGTAAAGTCACAAGAACTTGATCCATTCCAGTTTCTTTGGATCGTGCCACCAGAGCAATCTGATACATCATTAAAAGTTTCTGTTCCGTCTATGTCATCTTGAAGAGAACAAATACCTGTCAAGAAATTGTCATAGGTAATTGCTGGAATCGCAGGAATCGGGTCATCACATCCTAAGGTAATATCTTGAACTCCTGAGACATCTAGCGTAGGCTCTGTTGCTGGATCTACACTTATAGACTGAGAATGTGTTACATCGTTTCCACAAGGATCCGTATAGGTCCAAGTTCTTGTAAATGTACTGCCATCACAGAAATTAATTGTTCCCATTTCACTTCCAGTGACTTGACCTGGAATTGCACAATTATCCGTATATGCTAGTGGCTGTATGATTGGTATAGGATAACATTCAAGGGTGACGTCTGCAGGAGGATTTGTAAAAATCGGACTTTCCGTATCAACTGCACTTAATGGCTGTGAGACTAGATCACAACAAGCTGTGCTGCAATCAAAGTCGGATAAGTTGCCACCGATTAGCGGTAACGAAGGACTAGCTATAGGTCCGGTATCTCCAACATACAAGTTATAAATTATGATAGTATAATCATCACAGATATTAGGAAGCATATAATTTAAGTTTCCAATTTCTCTTTCTATAATAACTCCTACCGAATTAAGAACATAGATATAGGTCTGATACTGATTCGCTGTTTGGTTACCATTAGGGTTAACAGAAATTGTTTCTCCAGGGCAGACATTAGGAAACGGAAATAAATTCCCTGCTTCCGCTTCGCAACAGAATCCAGGATCAATCTCTAAGAGTCCGTTTGAATTGGGTAAACTGTCTAGTAGAACGTAATAGGTACTTGTTACATCTAATATATCTACAAGAGCAGGATCTCCATCACAGCCTATCGACGTAAGACTATTGCAATTAGGACCTGTAAATACTTCAAAATGTTGTCCATCAATATTAAAATATTCTACATCAGAATCAATATTAAAAAACAACCAGGTACCATGTAAGACAGGATCCCCTAAGCAGCCTCCGTTATTTATGTCAGAACAAGAAAATACAACTCCGTTATATTCAAAGGAATTATCACAGGTAAGTATTCCTATATCATTAGCAAATTCGCATTCATCGAAGAAGACTTCTTTGTCGTTTACAATAATCTCGAAAGTTCCATAACCTCCAGCTCCAGGGTTAACACCTGCTTCTATATATATTATGTCACCAGGATTTAGACAAGGCTCATTTGCAGAGATAGGTATTGTTGTGAGACAATTTCCTCCTGCAGGAGCTAGTAATACTTGTTGTACACCTGGAGAAATGGTACCTCCATTGATATCTATATCTACGAAGTTTCCATGTTCTATTTCGTATTCAAACCAGACGAAACCATCGGCGGAGCATAGTGTATTTGCCGTTTGTCCAACATTAGCATTGATTGGAGTGGCTCTTATACAATCATCGTTTATTGCGCCATATTCATCATTGTAGTCTACTCCTATATTATATAATCCAGTATTGGCTGATTGAGAAGCTACCTGTAGATAATAGGTTGTGCCAGATATCAATCCGCAAATTATATCACTAACATTATTTACCTCACAATATGTTACTATAGGAACACTATTTACAGTACACACCGTTACCAAAGATATCGTGTAAGGACCGCCTGTTGATGATATGAAATCTAATTCGACATTAGATCCACTTGCTGTAAATTCATACCAAACGGAAGCTTCATAATTAGAAAAGAAGCAGCCAGATGTTAAGCTATAGTCTTGATCTGCAGTAGATCCAGTATTGTCCACAGTTGGAAACGCACCATTAGTAAGAACCGTTGCATTAGCACAATCATCCATAAACAAGAAGGAATTAATAGCTATATCGTTTGTATTCGACTGTCTAAATGCAGAACTTATTTCGAAGGACAGATTTGTGTCATCAGCATCTTCATTAGAAATAACTAAATAGTAATTACCACCAATTTCTAAGTCTTTTAATGTATACGGAACACCGGAGAGAACCACGCTATCGCGGGTTGAGAAATATAGTACACCCTCATCTAAGCATTCACTTAAATCATCGGTGAGTGCAACAGTGTAAGCTCCTCCGGATCCGTATAAAATTTTTAAATCTAATTCTGAATGGTTGGCTGTAAAGCCGTATATTTTTTGACTAGAGCATTGCTTTGTTTCGGAGCTATAAAGCTCTAAACTTGGTATACTGAGGTCTTCTGCAAGATAGCTATAAGATGTATTGAGTTGAATTTCTTCTACCTCAGCTGCGTCGTTATAATTATCTGCATAGATATTTAGGTGGCTTGCCAATAGCAAGCTCATCGCTATAATTGCAATTAATTTCATTTTCCAAGTAAAAATCCTCGATATTATCTATCGGGGGTGTACAATTTGTATATATTTCTCAACTACAAGACACCCTTAAATCCAACTACACCTATACTATAATCATGAAATGTTAAAATTTTATTGATATTTTTCACATATACTTTTATATTATATGTAAAAATCTATAATTCAAAGTTATATAAAATATAATTAAATTCTATTCACAAAATATAATTTTGATCTCATCATATTTTATTAGCTAAATCCAGCAGAAAAGCATATTCCATAGCAATTTCCTTATATCTGCTAAACCTTCCGGATTGTCCTCCATGTCCAGTATCCATATTGCAGTACATGAGCAAGGGGTCGTCATTAGTTTTTTGCACACGCAATTTAGCGATCCATTTAGCTGGTTCCCAGTATTGTACCTGCGAATCATGATACCCTGTAGTTATCAAAAGAGCAGGGTAGGCTTTTTCCTCTATATTATCATATGGAGAATAGGATTTTATGTAATCATAATAGATTTTGTTTTTTGGATCTCCCCACTCGTCAAACTCTCCTGTAGTCAGCGGTATCGTCTCGTCTAGCATTGTCGTTACAACGTCTACAAAAGGTACAGCAGCAATAGCCCCTTTCCACAAGCTAGGTTCCATGTTGATCACTGCTCCTATTAGTAAGCCTCCAGCACTTCCCCCCATAGCGTATAACTCATTAGGATCACAGTAGTTATTGCGCTTAAGATATTCTCCGCAACTTATAAAATCTGTAAAAGTATTTTGCTTGTGGAGTAATTTGCCTTTTTCATACCACGCTCTGCCTAATTCTTCTCCTCCCCTAATATGAGCTATGGCATAGACAAATCCTCTATCTAGTAGGCTGAGTCTGACGGAAGAAAAGTAAGGATCCATGCTGTTTCCGTAGGATCCATAACCGTATAATAGAAGAGGATTCTTACCTTTTACAAGTAAATCCTTTTTATATACTAAGGATATTGGAATTTGAGTGCCGTCTTCAGCCGTGGCATATAATCTCTCAGATCCGTACTCATTAGCGTCAAAAGTTCCAACGACTTCTTGTTGCTTAAGCAAGCAAAGCACCTGTTCCTCCATATTGTAATCAAAGGTGCTGTTAGGCGTAGTCATAGAAGTGAATTCTATACGGAGGAGATGGGTATCTGACTCAGGGTTTCTGCTTGTGTAACAATAGAAAGCTTCCTGACCAAAGTCTATGTAATGATCCTGAGACCCAGAGATAATCCTAATCTGGGTAATACCATTGATCCTTTCTGAAACCACAATGTGCTTGTCAAATAGGTCAAAACCTTCTATAAGTACCTGCTCTCTATGTTCTATAATCGTTGTCCAATTCTCTTTATTGGTACTTTGTGTGCTACATGTGGAAATTTTGAAGTTTTTCGCCTTATCATTATTGGATCTGATGTACCATTTATCATTGAGATGGTCGACACTATATTCTAAGTCTCTTATTCTAGTCTGAAAAGTCCTAAATGCTCCCAGTGGATTATCAGCTTCTAGTATCTGATATTCGTTGGATAGGGTAGCCGATGACCCGATAATTAGAAATTTCTTTGATTTGGATTTTTTTATGAACAGATAGTAAGTGTCATCATTTTCATGGTATACTTCTACGTCTTCACTTGACTTGGTACCTATAATATGTCTAAAAATCTTATAAGGACGCAGGGTCTCATCTTTTACAGTGTAGAAGAGGGTTTTGTTATCAGAAGCCCAGACAACATACCCGGTTGTGTTAGGTATTTCGTCTTCTAAATACAGGCCAGTTCTTAGATCTATAATCTTAATCGTATAGATTCTTCTACTTAAGGTATCTTCTCCGTAAGCATAAAAGTTATTGTCTGGACTGACATTCTTGCCAGATGTCTGATAATAATCATGCTTAGAAGCTAATTCATTGACGTCTATAATCTGCTCATCCTTAGCTTGTAAATTTTTGTGTTTTCTACTGTAAATAGGGTATTCCTTACCTTCTTCATATTTCGTTATATACCAGTAATCATTGGACTTGTAAGGTACAGACATATCTGTCTGCTTAATCCTTCCCTTAATTTCTTCAAATAATTCTTCCTGAAAACCCTCTAGTTCAGACATGGCTTCTGACCTATAGCTGTTTTCAGCTTCTAGATACTCAGTGACCCTTTTAGTATGTTCATCCTGATCGGCTGCCATTTTTTGCTCATCGCTTAGACGCATCCAATAATAGTTATCGATACGTGAATCTCCATGGATTTCCATAGAATGAGGACTGATATCAGCTATAGGAGGGCTAAGTTTTTTTATTTTTTGATAAATTTTTGATGAAATCGTCATTTATATTTTCTTGTAAAATGATAGGTAGTTTTTTGTAAGTAAAATGGATATATATAATGATTTTTTATATGTAAATGTATCAACATTCTCTTAACTTCAAAATATTAAAATAGTCCCCAAAGATAGAATTAATACCTACATAAATTGGGTATATTTGCCACATGCGATTACAGAGTTTAAGGATTAAGGGCTTTAAAAGTTTTGCGAATGAGACAGTTATCAATTTTGATGATAACCTGATAGGTGTTGTGGGCCCTAATGGATCTGGAAAATCTAATATAGTAGATTCTATAAGATGGGTATTAGGAGAGCAGAAAAGTAGTGAGCTTAGGCTTAAGAAAATGAGTGATGTTTTGTTTAACGGAACAAAATCCAGAAAACCTGCAGGAGTATCGCAGGTGACCCTAGTATTTGAAAATACAAAAAACCTTATACCCATAGACTTTGATACCGTAAGTATTTCTAGGTTGCTCTACAGAAACGGGGATAGTGAATACAGGCTTAACAATGTTACGTGTAGGAAAAAGGATATTACTAATCTTTTTCTAGACTCTGGCATAGGCTCTAACTCCTATGCTATAATAGAACTAGCAATGGTAGATACCATTCTACAGAACAAAGATCACTCTAGGAGAAAGATGTTTGAACAAGGAGCGGGAATATCTAAATATAAGGTTCGAAAACGCGAAACTCAGCTTAAACTTAATAGTACACAAAATGATCTAGAAAGATTGGAAGATATTATTTTCGAACTGGAAAATAATCTAAAGTCTCTCGAACGACAGGCAAAGCGAGCAGAGAAATTTATACAACTCAAGGCAGAATATAAAGAGAAATCTATAATCTTCACAAGATTTCAGATCAAGGATCTAGAAGAAAAATTTAGTAAAAGCAAGGTTAAAATAGAAGAGGAAGAGGTTACCTACGCTAAAATAAAGTCTGCGTTTCTGACTAAAGAATCTGAGTTAGAAAAGTTCAAAACTGATAACTTACAAAAAGAGCAAAGTGTAAGCGAAAAGCAGAAAGGCTTAAATCAATTATTTGACACGATAAGACTAGAAGAAAATAAGAAAAATATTAGTGAGGAAAAAATACAGTTTAACAAAAACTCACAAGTAAATCTAGAAAATTCACTGAACTTTAAGAACAATAGAGTAGCGAGTCTAGAGAAGGAAATGCATGAGTTGCAAGCTGAGTTGTCAGGAGTAAAAGTAAGCGCAACAGAAATAGCTGCTTCCTTTCTTGCAGCATCTAATGTCTACCAAGAGATCAGAGGAAAGTACACGCAACTTAAAGAAGATTTCAACAAAAATAAAAAGCAGATATGGAGTCTAGAAGAACAAAAAACTAATCTAGAGAAACAAAAGGCTATAGAAGAAAACAAGCTAGATACACACAAGAATAGATTACAATTGCTGCACAAAACTAGCGAAGAAAAAGCACCTTACCTTAAAGAGTTACGAGAGCAGCTAGAAAAAACAAACGCAGTATTAGAGCAACTGACAAACGAAGAAACTGCCCAAGGAGAAAAATTAGAAGTGGCAGTAAATAGTGAGAAAGAATTACGTATACAGCTAGACAATTTCAGATCTTCTGTGAGTGCAATAGATAAAAATCTGGAGCGCGCATTGTCAGAAAGAGATCTATTAAAAAACATGATAGAGAACCTAGAAGGTTTTCCAGAATCTATAAAGTTCCTAAATAAGAAATGGGAAAAGGATGCTGTTCTACTCACGGATGTAATCGATTACAATGAGTCTTACAAAATATGTGTAGAGCAATATTTCGAAAAATATATAAATCATTTTGTTGTAAATACTACGGCTGACGGATTAGATGGTCTGAACCTACTTAAAAGAACTCAGAGTGGAAAAGCTAGTTTCTTGGTCTTAAACGAAATAGATGGAAATGCAACTGGAAACTTAGGTTCACCAGCAAATACCACAGCACTACATTCGGTCATAGAATGTAAGCCTATCTACAGGAAACTAGTAGAAATGCTGACAAAAGATGTCTATATAGTAGAGGATAATAACCTTAATAGCTTCTCTACAGAACAACTGTCTAAGTATACACTGATAAGTAAAGATGGTTCTATTATAAAATCTCCGGGTGAAATAAGAGGTGGTTCACTAGGACTCTTCGAGGGGAAAAAACTAGGGAGAAAAAAAGCATTAGAAAAATTAGAAGACAAGATAGAGACTTTAGAAAAAGAAAAACAAGAGCAGGAGAATTTGCTAAGTGAAACTACGAAGAATTTACAATCTATAAATATACCTGGCCTAAGATATGAACTATCTGAAATCAAATCTAAAAAATATAACTACTCAAACCAAAAGACGAAATTAGATACTGAAATCAAAAATCAGAATGAAAGTATTTCTGGTCTTAACGAAGATATAGCAGATGAAAAAACAGCTATAGATAGGTCAAGTACTACATTAGTAGAAGTCGCTGATGAGTTAGAAGGTCTACAGCAGAAATTCAGTGATTTATCTGTTGCTCCAGAACAATCAGAAGAAGAAATTATAGAGATAGAAAAAGAACTAGGAGAGAAATCACAAATCTATAATGACCTGCAGATACAAGATATAAAGCAACAAGGAGTTGTAGATAAGATAACAACGGATCTAGATTATATCCAAAAACAGCTAAGTGAAAACAAGGAAAGTATAGATCAAGACAACAAAAGACTAGTAGAACTCAAAGCATCTATAGGTACAGCGGAAGAACTTGTAAAAAATCAAGAGCAATTGCTCGTAGAATTATATGAACAGAAATCTAATGAACAGAAAGTTCTAGGAGAGCAAGAACAGGAATATTATGCCGTAAGAAATCAGATCAATGAGCAAGAGGAAGAGATCAGGAATCTGAATAGAAAACAACAACAATCTCAGACTCGACTGAATGAACTCAAAGAGGATCATCATGGGTATCAACTCAATATGAATTCTGCTGCAGAGAGAATGAAAATAGAGTTTGATCTAGAGATTGTAGATATACTAAAAGAGAAAACGGAGAACGAAGATGAGATAGATTTTGTGGAACTAGGAGAAAAGCTAAATAAAGTAAAAAATAGGTTGTCTAATTTCGGTGAGGTAAACCCTATGGCTGTAACGGCCTACAATGAGATGAAAGAACGACTGGATGTAATTTTAGTCCAGAGAGAAGATATTTTCAAAGCGAAAGAATCCTTACTAGAAACTATATTAGAAATAGAGACGGATGCAGTTGAGAAATTCTCAGAAGCGTTTGTCAAAATATCGGAGAATTTTAAGAAGGTGTTTAGAAGTCTATTTTCAGAGGATGATGATTGTGATCTGATTTTGTTAGATCCAGAAAATCCCTTAGAGTCCGATATAGAAATTGTAGCTAAGCCTAAGGGTAAAAGACCTAAGTCCCTAGCCCAGCTATCGGGTGGAGAGAAAACACTAACGGCAACAGCCCTATTATTCTCGTTATACCTGCTTAAGCCAGCACCGTTCTGTATATTTGATGAGGTAGATGCACCACTAGATGATGCTAACGTACTGAAGTTTACTAAACTGATCAATACGTTTAAGAACGAATCACAGTTCATCCTTATAACCCACAATAAGGCATCTATGGCTGCTGTGGATGTATTATATGGCGTATACATGCAAGAGCAAGGGGTGTCTGGGATAAGTCCTGTAGACTTCAGGAATTACGAATATCAGCCCATATTGAATGTAGTAAATAACTAATTATTGAATTATCTAGCTCATTGCTTTCTTTCATGTTCTACAGAAGAAATTCTTATAGGTAATTTTATAGCGGATAGTATTAATAGAAGGTCATCACTTACATTTAGTCCCGAGATTACAAAAGGTATAGAACTACATAAGAAAATAGATAGCTCTACGGATAATCATCCGAGGGTAAAAGAAGCTGTTCTTATGCTCAGGGAAAAGCATGGGAAATATGCACCTGTGGTTTCTGATATCATGTGGGATTATTACTTAGCTAAAAATTGGTCGTTATATGCTAACGAAAGCTTAGAAGATTTTACGTGTAGAACTTATAATATTTTTCGGAAATATAAGTCTCAGATGCCGGCTAGGATGTCCAATAATATCGATAGCATGATCGCCGAAAATTTTCTTATGAGATATAAAACCCTAGAAGGACTTAAGATTTCTTTTGCCTATATGGATAGAAGGACTAAGTTTCCCTCTAATTTTGTAGGAGCTGTAGGTGACATAAAGAAACATCACAAAACATTCAATACCTTATTCAAAGCATTTTTTCCTGACCTTATCGCTCTAGTGGATATGGAATGTAGTGGATAAATACTAACTGAGCACTTGCTATCCTTCGAAATGAAAGGACAATGTAAATATGCTGCTCTGCACAGATTCTAGAATCCTAGATTCGTTTAGACTTCCCTTGTATATGTGTATATTGCCGATCCCTCTAGATATTTTAATTTCTGGTGAGAAAATAAAATAAGGAAAGAAAAACTGCATACCTACACCGTATTCTAGCTGAAAATCGTGAGGAGATATCTGAATTAATGATTCCGCTAATTCAACTCTAGTTCTAGAATTAGACTGCACATCGAAGGTATATTTAGTACCGACAATAACGAATATTCTTTTGTCTTTATAGGGAAGTGATTTGAATCTTAGTTGAAATGGAAGTTCAAAGAATACAGATTCTATTTTTCTTACAGACCTAGGCATTTCTACATCTGTATTTATAAATTCGAAATTTCGTTCTGAAAATGAAAAACCGGGTAGTACTCTAAAGTCGAAAAAGTCACCGATCTTTAAATTAGCAATCATATTAAGGTTAACACCAGGACCGCTTATGCTTTCTACAACATTAACTTCATTATTTCCGACGAACTCTTTAGATCTATTTATTCTATATCCAGAACTATTATATCCAAAAGACATTCCAAAATAATAAGGCTTTTTCTGGAAATCTAAATAGTTGTAATTATCTCTTGCACTTACTTGAGCATCAATAGATTGAGGCATACAGAGTAAAAGAAAACTACAAGCAAATAATATTTTCAAACTTGTCTTCATGTGGATTAATTCGTTTGAGTTAAGGTCGAGCATTACATTGACATAAAAAGCTTAATAATGATCTTACTATCCATAGATAACGGCTGATTAATAATAAAAATTTCATAATATTTATAATCTTCCAACTTAGAGAATAATAAACCAATGAAACGCTACAAATGATAACACTATTTCCGCTCTAAAGCACGAAATTACAATATACTTATGTCAAAAATATCAATAGGTACTAGTAATTTTAAGAATGGCTTAATCACTCTTTTATATTATATAGAATTTTCTTCATATTCTGCTGATTTTTCATTAAATTTGCACCTTAATTTTAGGAATTTATAAAATATATAAATGGCAGAAAATCAGAGGATTATACCGATTAATATAGAAGATGAAATGAAATCGGCTTATATTGACTATTCCATGTCCGTAATAGTCTCTAGAGCCTTGCCAGATGTGCGAGATGGATTAAAGCCAGTTCATAGAAGAGTATTATATGGAATGTCTGATCTGGGTTTGACAAATGGAAAATCCCATAAAAAATCTGCAAGAATAGTAGGGGAGGTATTAGGAAAGTATCACCCACACGGTGACACCTCCGTTTACGACTCTATGGTGAGGATGGCACAAGAGTGGTCGCTTAGATATCCACTAGTAGACGGTCAAGGAAACTTTGGGTCTATGGATGGAGATAGTCCAGCAGCCATGAGATACACAGAGGCAAGATTAGAGAAAATTTCGGATGATATACTTTCTGACATTAAGAAAGATACAGTAGACTTCAGTCTTAACTTTGATGATACTTTGGAAGAGCCTACAGTTCTACCTACAAGAGTGCCTAATCTTCTCGTGAATGGAGCATCAGGTATCGCTGTAGGTATGGCGACAAATATGTTGCCGCATAACCTGAGTGAAGTTATAGACGGAACTATAGCAACTATAGATACGCCAGAGATAGACTTAGATGGTCTTATGGAATATATCAAAGCACCAGATTTCCCAACAGGAGGAACTATATATGGGACAGATGGTGTGAAAGAAGCTTTTGCGACAGGAAGAGGAAGAGTTGTTGTACGGGGGAAAGCTAATATAGAGGAAACAGCTAACGGTAAGGAAACGATCATCATTACGGAAATTCCTTATCAGGTGAACAAGGCGAATCTAGTTATGAAAGTAGCTGAGCTTGTCAATACAGAAAAGATATCTGGTATCTCTGATATACGGGATGAGTCTGATAGAAGAGGACTCAGAATTGTTGTGGAAATTAAGAGAGACTCCATGGCAAACGTAGTGCTAAGTAAGCTCTATAAAATGACGCCCTTACAATCTTCTTATGGTGTAAATAACGTAGCACTAGTTAATGGAAGACCTAGGATTTTAAATCTTAGACAGATTATAGATGAGTTTGTAAAGTTCCGTATCGTAGTCGTGGTAAGACGGACGGAGTTCGAACTGAAGAAAGCGCAAGAGAGAGCACATATATTAGAAGGGATAATTATAGCACTAGATAATTTAGATGAGGTTATTAAGATTATCCGAAATTCTAAAACAGTGGATGAGGCTAGAACTAGCTTAATGAGTAGCTTCAGTTTATCTGAAATACAAGCCAAAGCAATCTTAGAGATGAGATTGCAAAAACTAGTAAGTCTAGAAATAGACAAGGTAAGGAAAGAGTACAATGATTTGATGCTACTTATAGAGGATCTTAAAGGTATTCTCGCTAGTACCGATAGACAAAAAGAAATCGTCAAAGAGGAACTAAGAGAAGTCAAGGATAAGTACGGAGATGATAGAAGAACTGATATAACTTTTGCTGATGGAGATATTAGCATAGAAGACATGATACCTAATGAGAAAGTAGTTATTACAATATCTAATTTGGGTTATGTCAAAAGAACAAAGGCATCAGAGTTCAAGGCACAAAGTAGGGGAGGTAGAGGTTCCAGAGGATCCAAAACGAGAGATCAGGATGTAATCGAGCATCTGTTTGTGGCAAAAACTCATAATTACTTGCTTTTATTCACAGAACAAGGAAGATGTTTCTGGATAAGAGTTTATGAAATTCCCGAGGCGGCTAAGACTTCCCAAGGAAGAGTAATTCAGAATATCATATCCATACCTAAGGATGATAAAGTGAAAGCTTACATAAAGATAGAAGATCTAAAAGATGAGGAATTCCTAAAGAATAACTGTATCGTTTTCTGTACTAAGAAAGGTGTTATCAAGAAGACACTAGTAGAGGCATTTTCTAGACCTAGAGTAAACGGTATCAACGCTATTACAATAAGAGAAGGAGATCAGCTCCTAGAAGTCAAATTGACAAATGGTAATTCAGAAATTATTGTTGCCAATAGAAACGGTAAAGCGATTAGGTTTGATGAAGGAAAAGTTAGAGAAATGGGACGTTCTGCAGCAGGTGTTAGAGCGATGAAGATGACCGACGAGTCAGACGAGATTGTAGGAATGGTAAGCATAGACAAGGGCGATATAGAGCATTCTCTCTTAGTTGTGTCGGAACACGGAAATGGTAAAAGATCTTCGCTAGATGAGTATTCCGTAACTAATAGAGGAGGAAAAGGCGTTAAAACCATGCAACTTAATGATAAGACAGGAAAACTTGTAGCACTTAAAGCTGTGAAATCTGACCAGGATCTTCTGATCACTACAAAATCTGGTATTATCATAAGAATGCCTGTTTCTGACATTCGGGTGATGGGAAGAGCTACACAAGGTGTCCGAGTGATTAAGCTGACGGGAAAAGAGTCGATATCAGATGTAGCGGTAATCGCCAAATCAGAAGAAAATGACGAGGAAGAATAGAAATCTTAACGTATTAGAAATAAAATTTAACATTTGTTAAGGATTATTATTTGTACTAAATTTGTCTTATAGTTGTGAAATCAATTTTTAAATAAATACCTATAAATGAAAAATCTCAGTCTCACGCTTTTAGCATTCTTGTTTATGATCACAGGATCAGTGCAAGCTCAGGATGCTAAAAAAGCGTTCAAATCAGCTGAAAAGGCGATTAAGTCTTTTATCAAAAATCCAACGGATGAATCAGTTTCTATATCAGCAATAAAAGAATCCCTGAATACAGCGTTCTCAAGTCCAGCTATCAGTGATGAAAGTAAGAACTGGATAAAGAAAGGAGATCTGCTGACTAAGGTAGCAGATATAGAATACATTCATTCTGTAACTCCTGGTAATGTATATGAAATACAGTACAAAGATGCTGCATTAGACGCCTATGACGCTTATATCAAAGCGATGGAAATGGGAGATAAAAAGAAGTATCTTTCAGGAATTTCTGGATTAGAGAGTCATCTTAATAATACAGCGGCACTAGTATATACTTCTAAAGATTACGGAAGTGCTTTTAAGTTGTTTCAGAAAAGTTTAGATGCTAAGAAAACACTTAATGCGGCAGGTAAAGATTCTAGATTAGATGTAGATACACTATATAGAGATCAGGTACTGTTTACTGCAGTAAGTGGTTATTATGGTGATGAGCCTGAAATAGCTAAGCCGTACTTTTTAGAGCTAAAACAAGCAGGAGGAGCTGATCCAGTTGTATACGAAGCACTCTATAGTATGACTTCGGAGACAAACCCAGAGGAAGCTCTAGGGTATCTAGAAGAGGGTAGACAGGCTCACCCAGATGATACAGGTATGTTATTTAGTGAAATCAATTATTATCTGAAATCTGGTCAATTAGAAGCATTGATTACTAAACTGGAAACAGCGATAGAAAAAGAGCCTGATAACATTACCGTTTACACCACTATGGGGTCAGTATATGATCAGTTACATCAGAAGGAGGTTAAAGCAGGTAATACAGCAAAGGCTACAGAATATTTTGACAAGGCTTTAGAATACTATAATATATCGAAATCTAAAGATCCTACTAACTTCGACGCTGCGTATAGTGTAGGAGCTTTATATTATAATAAGGCTGCTGGTATGGTAGATCAGTTAAATACATTAGCTAATGATTTTTCTGCGGATGGTATGAAAAAGTATGATGCGAAAAAAGCAGAAATGGATAATCTTTTTGGAGAAGCTTTACCATTCTTTAAAGAAGCGGAAGAACTAAAGTCAGATGATCTGAATACTATTATAGCCTTAAAAGAAATCTATGCTAGAATGAATAAGCTAGAAAAGGCAGAAGAGTACAAAGCGAAGCTAGAAAGTATGAAATAATCTAATTCTAATAATAATATAAAAGAGTCATGCCCGCAGGGGGTGACTCTTTTTTATTTGGTTCTTCTCGGGCTTAGCACGGTATATTTTTTTTACCAACAACGAATCCCCAATAGGATTTAAATTAGTTTAGGAAAAAATATCATATCGGTAGACCTTTGTTATAAGACATAGATCCATCTAGTAAGTGCTATTTATGAAACTTATTACTAGTTGAGTACTATGTATCGAGAAATAATCGAAATAATATAGTTATTTCAAAATGTAATTTTCTATGTGATTATCTCAAATATAGTACCTGAGTATCTACCCTCATTTTTTTATTATACATTTTTTTCTCGACTAGAATGGAGGTCTCCATTACTTCTTAGATCAGATTTTTTCTGAGCGATGCAGTTGTTGAGATACTTTCCTACAGCACGCTGCTGTTTGAGGCTACCATATTTTTTGTAATAAAAAAAGCAACCTGCTAGACCTATGCATAAAGTAATAGGAAACATAATACACAACCCAAAAAACAACTGGCCAAGGCCTGTGATAAGACTTATGATCGCAAGGGGCACCCATAACAAAGAGCTGATAGCAATAATCATAAATATATGATTTTGCTTATTGAGGATTTTTATTTTCTCTTGCCAGCTACTATATATGATAAGTATCTCATCTAGGCTATAGTAAGATGCACCAAACTCCAGAAGCATTTCTAGATTATCGTGAGCTTTACTTTCTATTAGCTCTATATCTTGTATGAGCGTATCTTGTTTCATAATATACTACTAATTTACTAAGATTTAGCTTAGTCTATGCCTAGTAAACAAAAAAAAGAGCACTTGGTTTTTTAATCAAGTGCTCTATAGCTTTATAATAGTTTTTATAAGATTAAGCTCTCTTAGCTTTTTTAAGATGCTCCATGCCGTCGATATCGAAATCTAAATCATCTAAATCCTCCATGAACATCTTGCCGTGTAACTTTAGGATAACCGTGCTTTCTTCTGACTGTATAAGCATGAGAATATAATCCATACTGTCTCCATCGCCTCTAGAATAGAAGTTGAACATATCTTTACCGTCTTTTATTTTGACAAGTTCATCCATATTCCATCCTTTAGTTTTCTTAGTAAGACTTCTGAAGCTATCATTGTTTAACCTGTTCTCCTTAGAAAGTACTAGAAGATTAATAGTTTCTACTGTACTCTTTATGTCATTTTCTCCTGCCATGAGATCTAAAAGTGAACCTGATAGATTCATTCTGATTACGTTTTCCTGATCTCCATAGGTATCAAAAAGTTGATCTATTTCCTTTTGAGAATTTGCTGAGTTCAGGGCAAAGAATGTCCCTATTAATAGTAGTATTAATCGCATTTGTTGAAATTTATTTGGTTGAGAAATATAATTATAAGATAAGCGGAAATCCGTGAATCCGCCAAATTTATAGACGAACGTCCAGAATTAATTGTCTTCCTTAGCTAGTTTTCCAAGATGCTCAGCACCATCGATATCTAGCGTCTTAGCAAGCTTAGATATTTTGTTCAGATCTATATTGCCTAGGAAACTCATCAGGACAAAATCATCTTCTCCACCTACAAGTAAAAGGAGTTCTGTTATAATGTCATTAGCTCCTTCCTTGACCATGAACCTGATATTTTGATCTTTGTCTTTTACCGTCATAAGTACCTCATATTCTTTAGTATTGATGGTACTGATGGCTTCTTTGTAGAAGGCATTTGGATTATCTTCTGTTGTCAATATTCTCAGACCTCGTAGATCTTTGATCACATCTAGAACTTCACTTTTTACATCATCTTGCGCCACCTTTGACACCATGCTGAACAGCTTAGGACTTATATATACGGTTGTAAAACGCTCGTCGTCCTGATATTTATCAAAGTACTTTTCTATAGCATCTATCTGAGAGAAAGCCGAAGTGTATATAAGTGTAGCGAAGAGTATGAAGCATAATTTTTTCATGTCTCTGTAATTTTAGTATTAATTATTTAATGATTTGAGTGTTCTTTAATTGCTTAATGCTTTCTAATGGTTTATTTCCTTTTTCGTATTTGTTAGATAAGAAGGCGAGAGCTTCCATAGTCACTCTATAAGCTTCTTCTGGATCTTCTATCGTAATCATATCATCGCTCACAGGCTGATCAAAAACGTTATAGCTAAAGTATGCCGCAAAAACAATCATAGCTGCTGCAGCTATTCTACTGAGGTAAAAGATCGGTGAAGTTTTCTTTTTCTGAGGTAACATCTCTACTATATCTTTGTCACTGCTCACCTTCCTTTCTGAGCTATAGAATGAAAATAATCCAGCAACAGCAGTATGCGAATGATGTATTGCTCCTGAAGAGAAGTAAGACTTCAACTGCTGCTCTTCTTCTAAAGTACTGTTAGCATCGAAGTACTTTTCTAGTAATATATCTATTTCGAATTTTTCCATATTTCTTTTTTTGACAGGACTTGCTTTAGTTTTTGTCGCCCTCTAAATATTAATACTTTAACCTGATCTATAGTGATCTCCATAAATGCTCCTATCTCCTTGTAAGTATAGCCTTCTATATCTCTCAGATGAATTGCTTGACTTTGGTTAGGAGGTAGATTTTTTATACACTCTCTTACGATGATATGTATATTCTTCTTCTCTAGTGCTTCGTACGGAGTCGCTGCTTTATCAGAGATACCATAAGAAGTTTCTAAATCCTGTGTATTTTTTTTTCTTGATCTGATCCAGTCAATAGCCATATTTCTAGTAACGGTCATGCACCATGCCTCCTTATTATCTACAGTAGCTAGGTATTCTCTTTTTTTCCACACCTTTATCATCACCTCTTGGAGCACATCTTCTGCGTCAAAAGCGTTACCTACTATACGAAAGGCAAAGCGATACAACTTATCTTTAAATGGAACAACCATATGATTAAATTCTGTGATCTGCATTTATTATTAGAATGACGCTGGTTTTTTTCTTTTGTTACAGAAGAATCAAATATTTTTGTCAATATTTTCATTGTAATGTACATTAATCAGTAGAAACACTAATAAGACTTCTAAATGAAGCGAATAGATAAATTTGTCACCAAATCCTTCATTCCTCCCTACGTGATGTCCTTCTTCGTCGCAGAGTTTGTGCTATTAATGCAGTTCCTCTGGAAATATATAGATGAGATCCTTGGAAAAGGTTTTTCTTTCGGGGTACTTACAGAGCTAATCTTTTACTTTGCAGTGACGATCATACCTATGGCTATCCCTCTAACTATTCTGATATCATCTGTGATGGTTTTTGGAGATATGGCGGAAAAATTTGAACTTTCTTCACTAAAATCAGCAGGGGTATCTCTTTTCCGGATTATGCTTGCAGGAATTATTATCGCTTGTTTAACCGCTTGTTTTTCTCTTTTTTCTGCAAATTATCTTAAGCCTAAAGCTAATTATAAGTTCTTAGAACGGTTTAACTCTATAAGAAAGCAAAAACCTGCTTTGAGTATAGAGGAGGATATATTCAATAAAGATTTCTCGGGTTTTGTAATAAGAGTGGGAGATAAGGATAAAGACGAAGTAACGATCAGGGATGTAATGATCTACGACCATACAAACAAGGATAGATCCCTAATAAGTATAGTCACAGCCAAAACAGGAAGGATGTATCCCGGTAATGAGGGAAATTGTTTTGTTATGGACCTTTATGATGGCGAGCAATTCAGAGAAATAAAAGAAGATACCAAAAAGAAAGAGGAGAAAGGCTATCCCACCATGAAGACAAAATTTAAGTCGTGGCGTAAAATTTTCGACATGAGTCAGTTTGATATGGACGCTGAGAATCTAAATCTAAGTCGGAAGAAATTTGATCTATTGAACGGGTTTCAATTACAAAAGGCAATAGATTCTTTTGACATAAGAATAGAAAATAACCTGAAGCATAAAATCAATAATTACACAAATTATATCTCTGAGGATATTATGACTGATCTAGGATATGATATCAGTGTGGTAGGCTCTGGTAATAAAGAGGCAGATGCTTACAAGAAGAAGTATGGGAATAAGACACCAGTTAGACCTATTTCTAAAAGTAAAAATAATGATAAAGAGTATCAGGAAAACACAAGTAATAAAATCAAAGAAAAGTTAGCAGCTAAAAAGACAACTACTAAAAAAAAGAAGACAAAACCAAAAAAACCAAAGGCTAAGAAAAAAAACAAGTTAACGCAGAAAATAGATAAGGATATTGCGGCATATAGTAGTCTCTTAGAAACCTTTGAGAAAGCAGACCAGAAAACATTTTTAAAAAAATCCTTGTTAAGGACCAAGGAAATAAAAGCACAGACGACTAGTCTGATTTCTAAAAACGATAATCTAAAAAGGGATAAGTCCTACCACATCATTAGATTGCACCAACAATTTAGCTGGGCTCTGATTTGTATTATTTTTCTATTCATAGGAGGGCCACTAGGAAGCATTGTAAGAAAAGGTGGGTATGGATATCCGTTACTGGTGGCGATCATATTTTTCATGCTTTTTATCGTGTTTAATATTATGGGAGAGAAGCTTAACAAGTCCCAAAGTATTTCACCTTATTTAGCGGCTTGGTTACCCTGTGTTATACTCACTCCATTTGCTTTCTATCTTACTTACAAAGCGATAAGGGATGAGTCACTTAGTGGATTTAATTTCCGTCTGCCTTCATTTTTAAAAAAGAAAGATGAAGCAATTAATTAGTGTCATATTTCTATGTTTTATCATTTCGAATCTGTCGAGTCAAGATGTTTTAACGACGAAGGTAGATTCCATATTTATCACAGATAATGCTAGTGATATTAAAAAGATAATTCCAGAACAGACAAAAATAGGAAGAACCCCTCTAGCAACTTATTTGTCTGAGCAGAGCTCGAGTTACATACATACTTCCGGCCCCGGACTGCTATCTACTATCAGGATAGAAGGTTTAGAAGCTAGGCATACTCCTATAAATGTCTTAGGTGTAAATCTTAACAGTCCGGTAAATGGTGTTAAAGATCTCACCCTTATAAATGGGATCTTACTAAATAATCTACATATAGGTGATAGAAGTTTTTCCGGCGGTGGAAATATCAATGGTTGGGAGTTTTTCAGCGCATACAACACGAACCAAAATGCACACGTAGACCTAAGCTATACAAAAAATAAGAAAAAGTTAGAATACACTGCTTCTACAGCGATAGATTATAATCTAAATAGATATAATTACAAGTTAGGCGACACGGAAAGTCAAAGAGAGAATAGCCAATTAATAAACTATACTTATTCGGAAAAGTATAGATTTATTACAAAGAAATCCTTGACAGACCTGATTCTATATGTCCAACAATCTGACAGAGATATTCCTAATTCTATTACCTCTACTTATGATGAAGCAAACCAAAAAGATAAGAATATCAATATAATTGCTCAGCATGCAAGATCGCTGAAAAATAGCTCATTAAAATTATCAACAGCGTACCTATTTGAGAAGATAGATTTTTCCTCATTTGTTGTAGATACTTCTGTAAGTAGAAATAATGCTTTCGTATTGAATATTGAATGGGCAAAAGAATATAAACATACTCAAGTAAAGCTTGCTCTAGACAATCGATACGATAGAACTAGTGCAAGCTTCTTCATAGACCATATTGATAGATTAGAGCAGTCGCTCGGTCTACAATTTCAGAATACTACCATACCTAATATTATCTTATCGGGAGACTTCCGCTCTCGAGTATTAGATACTCAGAATCTTTTTGTAGACTATCATGCAAAGGCAGCTTATAAGTGGAGGCAACTCTCTTTCTATACCTCTTTCAGAAAAAAAAATTACCTCCCCACCTTTAATGATTTGTACTGGCCTAGTGGAGGTAATGAAGATTTAAGAAATGAACTTATAAAAACCTATAAGCTAGGACTCTTATATAAACCAAATAGCTCTATCAATGCCTCCGTAATCGCTTATCAGAATACTGGTAAAAATTGGATTCTTTGGCAACCTAACAACATGGGGATCTGGACACCAGAGAATATTAATAATGTACATAACAAAGGGATAGATCTAAGTGTCATTATAAAAGACATTTATAAGAACGGTATGGTAGATATAGGTGCTAGCTTCCTGAACAGCAGAAACGTATTGACAGATAAAGAACTGATCTACAGACCCTCTTTTAAGTCCTATATGACACTCTCTTATATTAAGAATAAGGTAGGAGTCAGATATAATATATCCTATACCTCTCGAAGATTTATTTCTACAGATAATGCTTTACAAGTAGATGCCTATATGTTACACAATTTGAGTGTAAATTATAGGCTCTCAAAACTAGGGTTTCATCTCCATGTTAAGAATATATTAAATACTTCATATGAGATCATTCCTTATTACCCTATGCCGCTCAGAAATGTTACATTTGCCGCATCATTAAAAATATAACAAATGACTAAATTATTAAGTGTAATCTTTGCGGTATGTTTACTCATATCGTGTGGAGACGATATGGAACCTACTGTAGAAACAGGGTTTAAAAGAGATGGACTATTTGTAGGAAATCAGGGTAGTTTCGGCATGGGGACTGGAACCGTTAGTTTTTACGATACGGTAGGAGACTCTATAATAAATAATATCTACCAGTCTGCAAATGCGGATCTTCCTATAGGGAATATATTACAATCTATGACACGTGTAAATGACAAGGTGTACATGATGGTCAACAATGCAGGTAAGATAGAAATTGCTAACCATGATGACTTTGTAACTGTAGGATCTATTCAGGGATTAGCTCAGCCTAGATACATGGTAGACCTCGGGAATAACAGAGCTGCAGTCTCTCAGTGGGGGGCTGATGGTGTATCAGGGGCAATCGTTCTTGTGGATACTGAAAATGATGTAATCATAGAGACTAAAGAATTGAGAAGCGGTCCTGAGAATATGATCTTAACGAATAACAAATTGTTTACTTGTATAAAAGGTGGCTTCGGAAGAGATTCTGTTGTAATGGTTTTAGATCCATCAGATCTGAGTATCCAAGAAACAATTATTGTGGGAGATAATCCTTCATCTATTGTTCAAGATGATAACGGAATGCTTTGGGTTCTAGGTACTGGACATACTGACTTTTCAGACCCTACAAACAATACAGACGGATTTCTGGTTGCTATAGATCCTAGTAATAACTCCGCTGGCATACCAGTGACATTGCCTAATGGCGTATCACAACTTACTTTCGATACGGATAGAGATATGCTCTACTATTTAGTATCTGGTGGGTATGGAGCCTATAACACTAATGGGGCAAATCTACCAGTAGCCTATACCGATGGGCTAGGGTTCTATTACAGCTTATCCTATGATGCAAAAACAGGAAACTTGTTAGCTACTGATGCAAAAGATTTTGTCTCTAATGGAGATTTAGTCCTTATAGATCCAGATAATGCCACGGTTGTAAAAACAGAGACAGCAGGTATAATACCTTTCGGGTTTTTGTATAACTAATAGAATAAGAGCTTTCGCGTAACTTAGAAATGTATACATTTTTCTTACTTAGTGAGCTCTAATAAAGATATAGTACAAGAAGGGATAGTTGTTTCGGCATCTATCTCCTCTGTGCTTTTATTAAGCAGCTTAGCTTTTAGAAGCGTTATCTTGGCTTCATGAATTGTAAGGGGTAACTCAAAAACAATTTTGACATCTTCCATAAAAGTTTTCTCTAAGAGTATGAGATCTAGTTTCTTACAATACTCTAATAGCGGCCCCATGAGTTCATAATGACATCTTACCTCATACTTAGCCATAAGAGTTTTTTCTACAATAGTGGCATTTATTAAGGCATCCGCGGCAGATGCTTTGTAGGCTTGGATAAGACCTGGGACTCCGAGTTTAGTGCCCCCAAAGTATCGGATAACTGCTACTAAAATGTCTGAAACATTATTACTTAGGAGTTGTCCATAGATTGGTTTACCTGCTGTTCCACTTGGTTCGCCATCATCATTTATACGATATAGATCACCTTCTATTCCTATACGATAGGCATAACAACAGTGTCTAGACTTGGGATGCTCCTTAGAAATCATCTCTAGGATAGCTTTACATTCTTCTTCAGACCTAATAGGATGAGCATAGGCAAAGAACTTGCTTCCTTTTTCTTTGTATGTTCCTGTAGAAGCTCGCTGAATAGTAAGATAGGTATCTTTTTCTATCATCTTAGCAGTAATATTGTAACGATGGCTAAGACTAAGCCGATCAAATTATATTTATTGAGTTTTTCTCTAAAAAAGAGAAATCCTACTAGCGCAGACAAGGCCAAAATACCAACATTATTCAGTGGAAAAAATCGGGATCCTTCCCAGCCCATATTTAGTATTTTCAATATCAGATATATCGTGAAAAAATTCGGAATACCCAGAAGTATTCCACCTATAAGATCTTTAATTGTGAAGCGACTTGCCTTTCCTTTTATAATGTTATATATTATGATTAACAATCCAATAATACCCGCATTAAGAAAAAGGTTAGCTACAAATTTTATATCTGCATTTTCTACAATCTCGTATTGTTCCAGTAAGAATAAGCCACCTTCTATTATTCCACTGCCAAAAAGGATGAGCATAGACAGAAAGATGAATTCCTTTTTGCTAGCAGATGATTTAGATTCCTCACTCATATTCAGAAAGACGACCGATGCTAAAGCTGTGAGAATACCTAGTACCTTCAGCGTGTGCATATCTTCTGAAAAAAGAGCTAATCCTAGTATGACCGGAAATATCATTGACATTTTCTGAAATACTATAGTTACAGCTATTCCTATTTTCTGCGTAGCAAGCGCTACAACGTTGAAAATAACAATAAATACAAAACCAAGTAAAACTGCTGGTATAAACCATACTTCTTTGTATACAACAGCAGATGTTGGATTTTCCCCGAGTATAGACCATGCCGTAAAATAACAGACATAGTAATTTATCACGATAGCATATAAGTTATTTACCTTGAATTTGCCATACAGCTTGAACAAGACAATTAGCCATACATTGAGCGCTATACTGATAAGAAGAAGAATTGCTGGTGTCAAATTGTATAAGAATTTACGCTAAAGTAGTATTAACACTTTATTATAAATGTATTATACGGCTATTAATATAGAATCTGGTCAGAGTATTACATCTTTGGGATGATAAAAACAAAAGCAATCTTATATTTGTAAAAATTTAATACGACTTGTCAGAAACATTAAAGCAATACCGGTCTGTTACTAAAGAAGCCAGAGAAATTTTTGTTAAGAAAACAATGGATTATGGAACAGCGTGGAGAATACTCAGACCATCTTCCTTGACAGATCAGATATTTATTAAGGCATCTAGGATAAGGAGTATAGAAGAAAAGGGAAGACAAAAAGTAAACGAATCAGTAGAACTAGAATTTGCTGCAATAATAAATTATTCTATCATGGCGCTGATTCAGTTAGATATAAAATCAGGAATGTCAAATTTTGAGTTAGCTCATGATGAAATAATACGTCTTTACGATCATTATGCTAAGTTGACCGAAGATCTCATGATGAAGAAAAACCATGATTATGGTGAGGCATGGAGAGATATGCGTGTGAGTAGTATGACAGATCTTATTTTAATGAAGCTCTTGCGTATTAAGCAAATAGAAGATAATGATGGAAAAACAATCATATCAGAAGGTCTAGATGCCAACTATCAAGATATATTGAATTATTCTGCCTTTGCACTTATAAAATTATCGGAGCACGAAAAATAGAAAATTATGACTTTGACAACCTTGCTACTTATAATAGGGAGTATTTCTACTGTAATTACAGTTATAATGGTCTTTTTACTGAAAGCACACAAAAATATCCTTGTGTCCTTTTTGCAGAACTTTTGTGGTGTCTTGTTTATATTTTCTGGCTGGGTCAAGGCAATAGATCCACTCGGTACAGCTTATAAAATGGAGCAGTACTTTGATGAATTCAAAACCACATTTGAAGGAACTTGGTTTTCTTTCATAGCGCCTATGTTCCCCGTGTTATCAGATCAGTCTATTGTTTTTTCAGTGTTCATGATAGTATTTGAAATAGTATTAGGTATTATGCTCGTTATAGGTCTTAAGCGAAAATGGACAAGCTGGGCCTTCCTCATCTTGGTAGCTTTCTTTACTTTTTTGACAGGATTTACTTATTTGACGGGTTACGTTCCTGAAGGAAAGAACTTCTTTCAGTTTTCGGAATGGGCAGCTTACAATGCTAATAACATGAAAGTTACGGATTGTGGTTGTTTCGGAGATTTTATAAAGCTAGTTCCTAAGACCTCATTCTTCAAGGATATATTCCTATTATTCCCAGCAATTCTGTTTGTTAGTAAATTTGACAAGATGCATGATCTTTTCAATAATAAGATAAAGTGGGGTATCACAATTTTGTCGACAATCGGATTACTGATATACTGCTTCTCTAACTATAGCTGGGATATTCCAGGTACAGACTTCAGACCCTTCAAAATAGGAACAGATGTGATGGCACAAAGAGAATTAGAGATAGATGCTATGTCTAATGTTCAGATAGTTGCCTGGAAGCTAAAGAACAGAGAAGACGGTAAGATTGTAGAATTGCCTTATGAAGTATATATGTCTCAGTTACAGAATTACCCTAAGGAAGAATGGGAAATTATAGAGCAAGTCAAAACTGAGCCTACTATCAAGGCCACTAAGATCTCGGAAATGGAATTTACGCATCTAGTGGATCAGTATGATATTACGGACGAATTATTAGAAGAGGATAAAGCATCGCTAATGATCGTGAGCCACAAGTTATATATGAAAGTGAATCAGGCTACGAGGATGGTAAAAGATACAAGCTACCTTATAGATACTCTATTGATAATGAATGACGGAACAGAAACTCAGGAAATTGTAAAAACGATAAATGAGATCAGTGAAAAAGAACAAAGATATTATGAGTATAGCTGGGACAAGGAATTTATAGAGGAGTATAAAAACAAAATAGCCCCTATGGTGAATAAAGCTAAAGCTGATGGGATCACAACCAGAATTGCCATAGGAGGTGCTGATCCCGATGCTATAGCTGCTTTTTCTAGAGAAGCTGGTCTAGAAAACGCGGTTTTTCTCACTGCTGATGATATACTATTAAAGACAATTGTAAGATCTAATCCGGGCACACTAGTGTGGAAAAAAGGAAAAATACTTCATAAATGGCATATAAATAAGCTGCCTTCTTATGATGAAATCAAAAATAATTTCATGAAATAGTAAATATTTCTTGCAAGGAGTTACTGTTATTCATGAAATTGGTTTTCTTTGTATCAAATATTTCTAAATCATTCGTAACAGTATTGAATGCTCAGTAGAAGAAGTGTAAGAGTCAAGATAATGCAATTGTTATTCGCTCTAGATAGAGATGAAAAACTAAGTTACTCAGGAGCTAAGAAAACCTATGTTGAAAACATAGATTCTTGCTTTGAGTTATTCATATTTAACCTATATGTGATTATCAATATCACAAGATTATCTGTAGAAGATGCTAAGAAGCGTATGGCTAAGCATCTTATATCTGAAGAGGATAAAAAATTCTCAGCTAAGATATTCCTCAATGAGACAGTCCAGTCATTAGAAAACAACGATATACTTCAGAAGAAATTCAAGAAATATGATTTTCAATCTAAAATAGATAAGGATTTCTTGAAAAAGGTATATAGTGATTTTTCGAAATCAGAAGAATATAAGAAGTACGTGTTTGGAGGCACAACAACTAACAAAGACGACAAAGAAATATTACTCGAGTTATACAGATTATGCCGTAAAGATGATTTCTTTAATGATGTAATGGATGATAATTATAATGTATGGATAGACGATAAGTCCTTAGTTGTAGGAACTGTTAAGAAGATTATTAAGGCTTATCCAGAGGCGGATGCCAATTATTTCATGTCTTTTGTACCTGATGCTGAGACGATCAAGGAATTTGGTTCACCTCTTTTACAAACCTGTCACAAAGAAAATGATACGCTATTAGGTATTATAAAACCCGTACTGAAAAACTGGGATCATGAGCGACTGGCCATTATCGACATGATACTTATAAAAATGGCGCTTTGTGAAATGCTACATTTCGATTCCATACCTACTAAGGTTACACTTAACGAGTATGTAGAGATCGCTAAGTTATACAGTACTGCTAAGAGCAAAGATTTTATTAACGGAGTTCTAGATAATCTAATGAAAGAACTCAAAGAGAGTGGTGCAATTAAAAAATCAGGAAGGGGACTAGAAGAATAGTATTTCTTATCTTGCGGCATGGAAAAGATAATCATCCTTGATTTTGGTTCTCAGTATACCCAACTCATAGCTAGAAGACTGAGAGAGCTGTGTGTTTACACCGAAATTATTCCTTATAACAAAGAATTCAAATTGACCTCTGATCTAAAAGGTATTATCCTTTCTGGTAGCCCTTTTTCTGTCAATGATGAGAACGCGCTAAAACCTAACTTAGATCACTTTATAGGTAAAGTACCTGTTCTAGGAGTATGCTATGGCGCTCAATATATGGCAGACTACTATGGTGGGAATGTAGCTAAATCGGATAAGCGAGAATATGGAAAAGCCACGCTAAATATCACGAAAAAAGGTAACCCACTACTAAAAAATATAAATAATCAGTCTCAAGTATGGATGTCACACGGTGATACTATAAAAGCACTTCCAAGTGTTTTTCATGCGATATGTGATACAGACCATATTCCTGTTGCGGCTTACGCTTCCGAAAATGAAGATTGGGAATTCGCAGTATATGGTGTACAGTTTCATCCTGAGGTAGTGCATAGTATAGAGGGCAAAGCAATCCTAAAGAATTTTTTAGATATTGCCTCTTGTACATGTGACTGGTCTTCAGAATCCTTTGTACAATCTACAGTTGCTAAGCTAAAAGAGACGATAGGAACAGACAGCGTCTTGATGGGCCTATCAGGAGGGGTAGATTCTACTGTAGGTGCAAGATTACTTCAAGAAGCAATCGGAGATAACTTAGTATGCTTATTTATAGACAATGGTTTACTAAGAAAAGATGAATTTTCGCAAGTATTAGAAACCTATAAACAACTTAATCTTAATGTGGTAGGTGTGGATGCTTCCCGAGAATTCCTAAGTGAGTTATCAGGTATATCCGATCCAGAGAAAAAGAGGAAAACGATAGGTAGAGTATTCATAGAAGTCTTTGAGCGAGAGGCAAAGAATTTTGAAAATATAAAATGGTTAGGTCAAGGAACGATCTATCCTGATGTTATAGAGTCCGTCAGTGTGCATGGACCTAGCGTGACTATAAAGTCGCATCACAATGTCGGTGGACTGCCAGAGAAGCTCAACCTCAAGATTGTGGAACCTCTTAGGATGTTATTTAAAGATGAAGTGAGAAAAGCAGGAGCAGTCTTAGAAATTCCAGATAATATCTTACAAAGACATCCATTTCCTGGGCCTGGATTAGCAATAAGGATATTAGGTCCTATAGATCCTGAAAAGATAAGGCTTACACAAGAAGCAGACGCTATTTTCATCAATATACTTAAGAAATCGGGCTGGTATAGCAAAGTTTGGCAGTCTGGGGCAATTTTATTACCCGTGCAATCCGTTGGGGTAATGGGTGATGAAAGAACTTACGAGTTTACAATAGCACTTAGATCAGTCAATTCTACAGATGGTATGACAGCAGAATGGAGTAGATTACCCCATGATTTACTCGCTGAAATATCTAATGAAATTATTAATAACGTTAAAGGAATAAACAGAGTCGTCTATGATATCAGTACTAAACCACCAGCTACAATCGAGTGGGAATAAATTAAGTGTATTCTTTTTACTTTTCGTTTTTTGTATGGTTTCTTGTGGTGGCACAAAGGAAGTAGTAAGAACGTCTTCTAGAACTAAATCCACGACTAAGACTAGAACCAATAAAAGAAATAGAGGTGCCGTAAAAGTGGATACTGTAAAATGGAAAAATGCAGAAAGGCTTAAGCGCTCATCTAATAGCAAGAAAGTAGAAGAAGTGAGCAAGAGCGATGCAGCACCTGAACTAAAAGACCGATACAATGTAACGATATTCCTGCCTTTAGATACAAAAAGTGCAACAGGTTCTGATCTTACAGATATGGGTACTAGAGCAACCAGATATCTGAATTATTACGCAGGCGTAAAACTAGGACTTGACAAGTTAGAACAAGAAGGAGTAAGTCTAAACGTCAATATTGAAGAAGCTGATAAGGGTAATATCTCTAGTAGGCTGAGAGATCGTTCTGCAAGAAATGCAGATGTAATCATAGGACCTCAGAAAACATCGGATTTGCTTACAACCGCTGCATACGGTAATAAAAATGAAATAACAGTTGTATCTCCTTGGAAAACTACATCTGATATCGAAGATAATGATTCATATTTGCAGCTACTTCCATCCTTGTTTGATCATTACTACAAAATGACCGAGAATGCATCTAGAAATTTTGATGCGGATCAGATCTATCTCATTGGTAGAAAAGGTAATAATAAGGATATAAAAAGATTCAAATATTTTCAGAAATACAATAGGGAGATCAATGGTGCCAATGCCGATCCATTATTAGAGTTTCTAGTCGAAGAAGATTCATTATTGAATGGTGAAACAGCTTATGATGAGATATTTCATATGGACAAGACTACCGTAGTTATTTTCCCTAACTATAGGTCATCGGATGAAAAATTCTTGTACAACGGGCTCAGAAGATTAAATGTAGAAAAGGGTATGCGTCATGTAATTGCATACACGATGCCCCTAGCAATGGATTCTGATATTATCACTTTTGAGCAATACAGAAATCTTAATATGCGTGTTGTCAGATCTCACTATGTAGACCCTACAGATATTCGTGTAAAAGATTTTAAAAGACAATATTTTTATACCTATAATGCGCTGCCAACAGAAGAGGCCTTTGAAGGATATGATATGATTAGATTTGTAGGGAAAAGTCTACAAAAATATGGCTCAGATTTTCAGTTCTATGTATCTAAAGATGATGATGGATATCTACAAACTGCTTTTGACATAGAAAAAGTGCCTTCTAAGAAAAGACTGGCAAGAGGAAGTGAGATAGAGCCTATAAGTTATTTTAAGAATGTGCATCTCGAGATCTTAGAATTTAAGAATAATAAGTTTTATAGAACTAAATAATCTATTATCGACAGGTCAACACTTACAGAAGATCGATTAAACAAGCTACAACTGCTTGCAGCAAAGAGCCAAAATGATCTTACTGTAGTTCTGGAGAATGTACATGATCCACATAATATCGGAGCTGTTGCTAGATCTTGTGATGCAGTAGGTGTGCGAGAAGTCTATATTATCAATACAGATCCCAGAATACAAAATAAAGAAAAGTACATAGGAGATAAGAGCTCTTCAGGAAGTAAGAAGTGGATAAGTTTCCATTATTTTGAGGAGATAGCTCCTGCAATAACTGCCATAAGATCAAAATACGATAAAATCTATACTACCCACCTGACTGCCGAGTCTCGCTCTATCTACAAGTTAGATCTCAGTATATCTTGTGCGCTTATTTTTGGTAATGAACATGCAGGTATAAGTAAAGAGCTGCTTGCTCATACCGATGGTAATTTTCTGATCCCACAGATGGGTATGGTAGAGAGTCTTAATATATCTGTAGCTTGCGCAGTTTCCCTTTATGAAGCACTAAGACAGAGATTAGATAATGATAAATATGATCTAGACTATGATGAGACAAATCCTAGACATCAGCAGAATCTAGATAAATTACTCAATATCCATCATCAGTCTTATAGAAAATAATCAATTACTTAGATACTAGAATTTTTATTACACTACTATCTTCTAATTTAATTAGATACATTCCACTATTTACGTTTAGTAATTCTACTTGATTTCCGTTCTTTTTGAAGGCAACAGTTTTTCCATAAGCGTCATACACCTGATCTATTTTTATAGATAGATCTACTGTTATAATACCGTCAGAAGGGTTAGGGTAGATAGATATAGATGTTGATTCTACACTTTTTGTATTAGATAGGCAATTATTCTCTTCCAGCCATAAAAAACCATTTTTCAGTATAGCGTTTCTATCTGTAAAATCTATAGTATGTCCAACATTAGAAAGTATCATAGACTCTACGCATGCACCGTTATCATTCAGCGCATCTAAAATGGGCGTAAACCTTACAGAAAGATTATCTTGACTCCCGTGTATGATATAGTACTGCTGATCTTCTGAATTTTCGATTGTATTAGTTACTTGTTCCGTTCCATTTATTGCTGCACCGATTATAAGATTACCAGCAAAAAGTTCAGGTCTGAATAAGCCATAAGTATAACAAGTCCTAGCTCCCCAGCTGAATCCAATATTATAGATGTTCTCTTTTTCAATATTGTAATCCACCTGTATAGAATCTATCAAGAAACTTGTAAAAGCAGTATCTATAGCGTCATCTACTTTTCCATCGGCACCACCATCAGGGCACAGTAATATAGCATCTACGGATTCTGCAAAAGCAATAAGCGTATCGCGCCATGAAGTAGAATTCCATCGTGCCGTATTAAAGGGGTGAAATCCTACAATAAGTTTATTAGGAATAGCTGCATCATAAGTAGAAGGAATATAAAGTGAAAATGCCTTATTGTTCTCCGTCTGGAAATCTACCTCGCCATCTATCGTTATTTGACCTATGCAGAGCATACTATTTACTAAGAAGAGAAAGGTAACTACTATAATTTTTAAAAGCATAGGATTAATTTTTTTCTAATTTTAAGATTGTATAACTTCGATCTGAATCTACATTGACATAAAAGTAAACTTATCTCTAAAACCTTATGATATTAATACGGACATATTATGGATATTGAGTATTTCAGAAAGTATTGTCTATCGAAAGCAGGTGTAGAGGAGTGTCTACCTTTCGACGAGCACACGCTAGTTTTTAAACTAATGGGTAAGATGTTTGCACTCACCTCGCTGGTTAGACAGCCGCTTCAGGTCAACCTGAAGTGTGATCCTTCTAGAGCTATCGAGTTAAGAGAAACATATCCTGAAGAAATATTTCCTGGTTTTCACATGAACAAAAAACACTGGAATACCATAATATTAGAAGGAGATCTAGGTATTACTTTTGTCAAAGAAATGATCGATCAATCGTATGATCTTGTAAAGAAAAAGCTGACAAAGACTCTGAAGGAAGAATTATGTAAACTAGAGCATGAATAAGATAGATTATATAGTAGTGGGGCAGGGCTTAGTCGGCACGCTAGTAGCGTTCAGCTTATTACAAAGAGGAAAGTCTATCAAGGTGATAGATAATAATCATAGGCATGCGGCAAGTAAGGTAGCAGCAGGAATTATTAATCCAGTTACGGGAAAGAAATATGTCAAATCATGGAAAATAGATAAGCTTATTCCAGAAGCTAGAGAGATCTATACTGCACTGGAAAATCAACTAGAAGAGGTGTTTCTTACAGATAGAAATATGCTGCGTGTCTTACCTAATAACAAATCAGTCAATAACTGGGAGGTTAGAAAGACAGATCCATTGTATGATAATTATATTGCACGCGATACCTCTCAGGATCCCTTTCCCGATCATATACGCAAGAAACATGGATGGGGAGAAGTGACCAATGCTTTACATGTGCATCTTCCTAAGCTTATAGCTAAGTATTCTACATATCTTAAGAGAGAGAATTTACTAGTAGAGGAGGGTTTTAATTATGAAGAACTAGAGGCTTCAGATTATGGATGGAGGTATAATCAGACAGAGGCTAGGCAGGTGATATTTTGTGAGGGATATAAGGCACACACCCTTAATCCATATTTTTCCTACCTGCCCTTCCAGCCTGCAAAGGGTGAGGCAGTGTTTGTGCGTCTAGCAGATAGCTCTATAAATAAGATGTTGAAGGATCGGGAATTTTTGCTTCACATAGAAGATAACTTATACTGGTCGGGAGGTGGTTATGACTGGACGGAACTGAATGAAATACCTACTAAAGAGTTCTATATTCAATGGAAAAAACACATTGAAGAATTACTAAAAGTAGAATTTTCAAAAGAAGAACATATTGCAGGTGTAAGACCTTCCGTTACAGATCGTAGACCTATGGTAGGGAGACATCCTACGCATAAAAATCTTATAATTTGCAATGGCATGGGTACAAAGGGCACTTCGCTTGCTCCTTATTGCATTAAGAACTTATTAGGGCACTTGGAGGAGCAAGATGCTTTAGATAAAGAAATAGATGTCGCAAGGTTTGAAAATCTTTTTGTCAATTCTACTGTTTAACCATAAATAGAGTGGATTGATCGAAAAAATTAAGGAACTTGAACTTTAGAAGATTTTATTTAGTTGTCTATTTAAATACGTATAAGAAATGGCAAAATCAGAAAAAGATACAAAGGACAGCGCTAACGCAGTCATAAAAAATCATATGATATGGTCTATGGGGGCGGGATTTATACCTGTGCCTATCGCAGACTTTTTTGCAGTAAGCGCCATACAATTAGATATGATTCGTCAGCTATGTAAGCTTTATGAGATAGACTTTAAAGAAACGGAAGGTAAAGCGATCATAACAGCACTTACTGGATCTGGTCTTGCTAGGCTCGGAGCCAGAGCAGTTAAGTTTATTCCAGGCGTGGGCTCCGTTCTAGGTGGCATTACCTTAGCGGTCTTATCAGGAGGATCTACCTATGCCCTAGGAGAGGTATTTAAAAAGCATTTTGAAACAGGAGGTACTTTTCTGGATTTTGACCCAACTAGACTTAAGAAGTTTTACAATGAGAAATTTGAAAAAGGAAAAGATTTAGCAAGGAAATTAAAAAAGGATCAAGAAAAACAAACGAAAGAGAAGAGTGAACCAACTGAGCCAAAGAAGAAAGAAGCCACTAATAAGAATAATGTCATTCAGAAACTGAAAGATCTAGCAGAGCTTAAGAAAGATGGTGTTATTACGGAAGCAGAATTCGACAAAATGAAAGCTAGAATTCTAGATTAGACGCTGTCTTACCTGAAGATAAGCTCGTAGGGCTAAAATAAAGATTTAAGAATGTAGTCTATATTATACCAATTCTAGTTTAGAATGACGGTAATTATTTATTTTGTTCTTCATGTTCCTTCGTTAAAAAGCCTCG
>ENA-ORXR01000279-ORXR01000279.1-marine-metagenome-genome-assembly--contig:-NODE-279-length-76938-cov-5.797466_pt1 | contig 76938 bp, 63 predicted proteins | sample MGYA00237866_ERZ511479 | MGnify/ENA metagenome assembly ERZ511479 | reverse complement strand
AACGTCATCACAAACTTAATTCTTACGCATAAGGTGAATAAAAATAATGTGATTCTATTTTGTCCGTAACCCTAAGTCAAATCTGATTGTGCTCTCCGGACGTGTTGATGTTATAAACTGTAAACAGAGAGGCAAAGAGACGAATACTACGTGCCAATGCGCGAGACGCTGCCTGGATGGTCATATAGCGAGCCTTTTTGATAGCAATCGTTCGAAAACAAACATCTAACGATGCCCGTTCGGACTGGCGCCTAGCACCCTGAATAACGCGATCGAGCGACGGGACTGGAGCTCGAGTAGATCCAGTGATACTTGGACATTGTGCGAGAAATCAGTAGACTCAAGGTTGCAGCCATTCGTGCGATCCACTCCATTTGGATACGAGTCTGTCACACATGACGCACACAAGCCATGATTTGCTCAGTACGCAGCTAGCGATGCTCGACGCCACCGCGGATTACTGGAAAACCGTACTCCGTGTGCATGGCGAATTCATAGTTTATGCGGCGAATTGAGTCTTGAAAAGGCCACTGCAATGTGAACGCCAGGAGTCGAGGTCGATCAGTGCAAATTGAGTTTGCGCATCACTGCTGACAGATTCAGGAGTTTTTCTATTAAGCGCCTGATGTGCTCGATGCTGGTCATAGTATCGAGCGAAATCAGCAAGTTTTCGCTCCAAGTCCTGCTCGTTCCAGAAAAATAACTGATTGAGGAGTTCTCGTTGTATAGTGCAAATTAATCGCTCAACAAACGGATGCGATGTCGGCGAATAGGGGACGCTCTTGATTTCCTCTTTATCGAGAATTCGTAGATTGGCCTGCCATTGGTGATATCGAAAGAGTGGATCTTTGTCTGAGCTCAAACGTTGTGGTTTCCCTTTGGTCCATATGGTCTTGTTAAACATGCAGCACAGCGAAACACCATCGACTTCGCCAGCATTTACGCCAAAATCGACAATACGTCGAGTAAATTGATCCATCACTACTAGTAACCAATGGCTTTTAGAAGTATGGATTTACACCGAAAAAGATCCACACTCCATAGACTGTCCTTTGTGTGGCCTAAGAAAGTTAACCATGACGGACCGCTGCCACCAGAACCAGGCGTAAAATGAGCAACCAAAATATGTCTAACGATATCCTTATCGATAGAAGTACCAAATGTGTGATTGATTGGCTGTGCGATTGTCGGGCATCCGAATGGCGGGTTGTGTCGCTTCGACTCGACAACCGCATCTATGATTTCTTTTGAAAGGCCTCTCGGACCTGGTTTGGATGTTCCACCCGATGTATAAAGCCGTCGATATTTCCGCTGTTGGAGCAATTGGTGTAATTCCAACAGCGTTGAGGGTCGAATAACTACCGCTGCTCTTCGAATATGGAGACGCATCAGAAATAGAGCACAGAAACCCATCAGAAAGCGATCCAAGGGCGTTTTTTTTTGGCGCACGGCGCCGGGTGCGATTGAAGATCAGAAGCTGCTGCTTCGTCAGCAGGCTATCCGTGACAATGGCTCTTGCACCGCCAGGCCCCAGAAGTTTGGCGATCGTAGTCAGCAGATGTGCAATGAGTATCAGCAAGCCTTTCATGACTGAACAGGATAGAGAATGTTTATCACAAGAACAAGTGTGTATGCAAACTGCTAAATTTACGTCGTTATTTGTAATTCGCCATGCACAGGTTTAGACGTATAATAGAAGCCCGCCCAAGCCCACCATCATTTTAAAAAGGTTCAAAGTCGCTACAGTGCCATGTTGAGTTTTATTTTTCGCAGGCTTTTGCAATCGGTTTTCGTCATGTTGGCAGTTAGCCTGATTGCCTTTTCCCTGTTTCGATTTGTGGGTGATCCTGTTGCACAGATGGTCGGTCAAGAAACCTCTATAGAAGATCAAGAGAACTTGCGTGAGCGTTTAGGGTTAAATGATCCGCTGACAACTCAGTACCTTCGTTTTGTGGGCAATCTGACAAAGGGCGAATTCGGGTATTCCTACCGCACCCGTCAGCCCGTTAATGAAATGATATTGAATCGAATGCCCGCTACTTTAGAGCTCGGGTTTGTGGCGCTTATCATTTCGCTGCTGGCAGGTATCCCGGCTGGCATCTATACCGCGCTTAAACGTGGAGGCGTAATAGCCAATGCTATTTTGATAACAACCCTTGTGGGAATTTCGGTTCCCACGTTTGTTATCGGTATTTTTCTTATCTATTTATTTGGTGTTGAGTTAGGTTGGTTGCCAACCTTTGGTCGAGCTGGCACTGTTCAGCTGGGGTGGTGGCAAACCAGTTTCTTGACCTTGGAAGGTTGGAGGTCGCTGCTTTTACCAGCGATTACGCTGGGTGTTTATCAACTTACGTTAACCATGCGTTTGGTACGTGCAGAAATGCAGGATGTTTTGAAAACTGATTTTGTCAAGTTCGCCACAGCCAGAGGAATCAACTATCGCTCTTTGTATTTGAACCATGCATTTCGGAATACCCTGGTGCCCGTTGTAACGATCATAGGCTTGCAACTTGGTGGCGTAATTGCGTTTTCCATTGTCACAGAGTCCGTTTTTCAATGGCCGGGCATGGGCTTGTTGTTTCTGGACTCAATTCGCTATGTCGACATTCCCGTTATGTCGGTCTATCTGGTGTTAATAGCGCTTATGTTTGTCGTTATTAACTTGATGGTGGATATGCTCTACTTTGCCATTGACCCGCGTGTGAGGTTGAAAGCTGCTCATGGATAACGGAACGTCATGTTAAAAGCCTGGCATCGTTTAGCTCATGAAAACGAGCTTTTATATTTATTTCTTAACAACCGAGTTGCTCAGCTTGCGGCACTGATAGCGCTATTAACCGTAGGCGGTGCAGCTCTTTCACCCGTGTTGTCACCCACTGACCCCTACGACATCGCCAGTATAGATATTATGGATTCACTGGTTCCTCCTGTATGGAGCGATGGCAGTGATGAGCGTTTTGTTATCGGTACGGATGATCAAGGTCGTGATCTTCTATCGGCCATTCTCTATGGTACCCGACTATCCTTATTTGTCGGTTTTTTATCCATTACATTTGCCAGTGTATTAGGCGTCAGTGTTGGGCTGATGGCTGGCTACTTTGGTGGCCGGTTTGATGCATTTGTTATGCGCATCGCTGATGTTCAGTTGAGTTTGCCTGCGATACTCACAGCCTTGCTTATCGATGGTATTGCACGTGGCATTTTACCAAGAGAGCAGCACGACAGCTTGATGATTGTTGTTCTCACTTTTGCTATTGGTTTATCACTGTGGGTAAATTTTGCGCGAACAGCGCGTGCATCAACATTCGTAGAGCGAAACAAAGAGTATGTGCAGGCTTGTGAGATTATGGGTATGCACCCTGTTCGTATTATGCTAGTGCACATTTTGCCGAATATTATGGGGCCGATTCTCGTCATTTTAACTGTTGATTTGGCTGTGGCGGTATTGCTTGAAGCGACCTTGTCATTTCTGGGTGTTGGCGTGCCTCCCAATCAACCCTCACTTGGCACACTTATTCGCATAGGCACTGAATACATGTTCTCCGGTGAGTGGTGGATTGTCATATTCCCAAGTGCGATGTTGATTACGATGATTGTTTCTATCAACGTTTTGGGTGATTTTTTGCGCGACGCATTCAATCCGAGACTACGGTGACAAGCCTGCTTAATATTGTCGATTTATGGGTTAAATTCCCAACACGTTTTGGGGAGTTTACGGCCCTCAATCATGTCAACCTTGACGTCAGTGCAGGTGAGATTCACGGCTTGGTTGGTGAGTCTGGTGCCGGTAAGTCGACTGTGGGTGCTGCCATAATGGGCCTACTGCAAAGTCCTGGCTATGTATCTGATGGTGAAATTAGTTTCATGGGCAATAACTTAACTGCGCTCAGTGACGATGCCTATCACAAGCTGCGTGGGCAACGCATCAGCATGATTTTTCAAGATCCACAAACTAGCTTGAATCCATTGTTGACTGTCGCAAACCAGCTCATGGAAACCATACGACAACACGCTGATATAAGCCACAATGATGCTCGTAAGCGTGCTGTTGAACTATTGGAAGTGACCGGTTTGCAAGATGTTGAAAACCGCATGGATGAGTACCCTCATCAATTCTCAGGAGGCATGCGGCAACGCGCCGTCATTGCGTTAGCGTTGTGTACCAACCCTGAGCTTATTATTGCAGATGAACCCACTACGGCTTTGGATGTATCTGTTCAAAAGCAAATTCTGGAGTTGATTCGTAACCTGTGTACCGAGCGAAACATTGGCATCATTCTTATTACACACGACATTGGTGTGATCAATGAAATCACCGATCGCGTCACTGTATTACGATCAGGACGTGTGATTGAAACGGGCGACACAGCTACTGTACTGGGTAAGCCTGAAGACGACTATACCAGGGCGTTGATGGCAGCCGTACCGAGATTGGATAAACGCCTGCACCGGTTCAAGAATATTGTTAGTGATGATGAATTTAGTGCTGAGGATACAAGCTGGCGTATAGACGATGCGAGTGCTGACTATGCATCGGAGTGGTTGCTTGAACAGAGTGCTTTGCAACAGTCCAAGACATCAAATCACAAGTCAGAATCGCAGTTGTTGGAGGTACCGCAAATATCGGGCACATCGCGAGCACCAGGAGCGTCATTATCAGATGGCGAACCCAAGAATATCGAACCCAAGAATAGCAAACCCAAGAATAGCAAACCCAGGCAAGCCATATTATCAGTAAGCGAGTTGGCCGTGACTTTCTACAGCGGACAGCCGAGTTGGTTTGGAAAAAAAGAAGGTTTTAAAGCACTGTCAGACATCAGCTTTGATATGCAGCCTGGCACGGTGTTAGGCGTAGTGGGTGAAAGCGGTAGTGGTAAATCGACACTGGCCAAAGCTATTGTAGGTCTGGTTGATCCGTCAGCAGGCAACATGACTTTTCGCAGTGAAACTTTGCCGCCTGGTAGTGCTCGAACGCGTTCCCACCCAGTTCGGCGTCAAATTCAAATGGTGTTTCAAGACCCGTATTCATCTTTGAATAATCGAAAAACAGTTGAAAGTATTATATCTGAGCCAATTGAATTCTATGGATTGGCTACAAACAAGCAGGAGATCCGAAAACTGGTTGCATCGGTTTTAGATTTGGTCGAAATGCCACAGCGCGCTATGTTGAAGTACCCCCATCAATTTTCTGGTGGTCAGCGTCAACGTATTGCTGTGGCGCGCGCCCTGGTTGCTCGGCCTGAGTTCCTTATTTGTGATGAGCCTACATCCGCTCTTGATGTTTCTATACAGGCGCAGATGTTGAATCTGCTAAAAGATTTACAGGAGGCTTTTGGTCTGTCCATTTTGTTTATCAGCCATAATCTTGCCGTAATCAGGCAAATGGCCGACAACGTAGTGGTGCTGCGCAATGGTCGCCTGATAGAAGCTGCTGAAACAGAACAATTTTTCAGTTCGCCAGCCGATCCCTATAGCCAAATGTTATTGCGTGAAACACCATCGTTGAGATTTTTGCAATCGCCGATTTGATCGTTGCAAAATTAGAAAACCTCTTTATTCCTTCAAACCAAGTGCTTTAATCACGGATGGTCTGCTAGCTATGCTATCTGCCCATGATTTCAGCGCCGGGCATTTCTCTCTCCAGGCGATGTGGTAACGTTGTAAATAACTCTGTTGTGATGCTATCCATGGAAAGCTTGCAATATCAGCAACACTGAATTGCTCTCCAGCCAGATACGTTGTTCTTGATAGCTGCTTCTCCATTACGTCGAGGCAACGCCAAACCAAAGCTTCAAAATGTTTTACAGCCTCTGGATTTGGAGGTATGGCAATCTGGAATCGTCCAAACTGACCGGCTAGTGGACCGAGTTGACCAACCTGCCAAAATGTCCACGACATAACATTTGCGCGTGTTGTGTCTGACTCGCTTTTTAGTACCGGGAATTGGCTCGCCAGGTAAAGCAAAATAGCCCCGGACTCGAATAGGATCACAGGCTCTGCTGCGTGATGAACAAGAGCGGGAATTTTCCCATCAGGAGATACCGCCCTGAATGATTCAGCGTGCTGTTCATCTTGCGTAATGTCGATGGACTTGTAAATGTAGTCTGCACACACCTCTTCAAGCGCGATGATGATTTTCTGCCCGTTTGGTGTATTCCAGCTATAGAGTTCAAATTCAGCAGATTGCATAGACAGGGGTTGCGATGACGGTTTTAAACTGACCAACACATTGTTGTGTTGATCAGTTTTTTTTGAGCAAAATGCTCGACCTCAGTCAAGCCCTATTTAACCGTTACCCAGCGTAGAATGAAAAAATCATCGGTACGTTGAGTGAGTTCGATATTGTCTTTCGATGCCCAGATTAGTGGTTGAACGTACATCGGAATGTAAGCCACTTCTTCCTGCATAATCTGTGTGGTTTCATCAATCATCGCCTGACGTTTTGTGTCGTCAAGTTCCGTTTGAATCATGGGTAATAGCTCATCTACTCTTGCGTTGGAGTAATCGCCAAAATTCCAGCTACCCAGCTTCTTTTCTTCGTCAGGGGTGGTGACAAGAAATCGAATCGGATGTTCGGCATCAAACGTACCTGGTGACCAGCCCAACAGATACATGTCGAACTTGTCTTCACGCAATTCAGGCCAATAGGTTCTAACTGGCATGGTTGTCAGTTGCGCATTCAAACCTACTTTTGCGAACATAGACGCTGCCGCCTTGCAGATTGCTTCATCATTTATGTAGCGATCATTAGGGCATTGCAAGCCGAAGCTGAATCCATCCGGGTAGCCAGCGTCGCTAAGCTGTTGCCTGGCGGCATCCGGGTCGTAGGCTAATCGATCAGCATTAGCACTTGAATAGCCTTTCATGGAGTCTGATACTAATTGAGAGGCGGGTTGCGCATTGCCACGCATGATCTTATCAATCAATGCATCAACGTTAATGGCTTGATAAGCGGCTTGTCGAACACGAACATCCTGGAAAGGGTTTTTACCAGCTGTCTCTTCAGAGAATTTCAGCGTATCGGCTTGATGTGCAAAACCGAACATCAGCACACGAGCTTCTACGCCTTCATGTACGGTAAAGCCGGCGCGCTCTTTCATGCGAGGTACATCTTGCAAAGGTATAGGTGATATGAAATCAATTTCACCGGATAGAAGCGCAGCAACACCGGTAGCGTCTTGTCCGATTGGTGTAAACACGGCTTCTGTAATGTTGCTCTCCAACGTATCCCACCATTCATCGAATGGCTTCAACGTGGTTCTCACTCCCGGATCGCGTGAAGCGACAGTGAATGCACCAGTACCGTTAGTATTGCGAGTTGCGTGATTTTCCGCATCTTTGGATGGTCTAGCGGCCTCGTTACTGGTAGTCCAGTCACGATCCATAATCATGAAGTTAGCGATAGAATCCGGGAACAATGGATTCGGTGCAGCGGTCATGAAATCAATGGTTAAGTCATCAACAACATTTACCGCACTAACAGGTGAAAACCAGGATCGTACATCCGACTCTTCGGACGAAGCACGCTCGTAGGAGAACAATACATCGTCTGCGGTTAATGCGGAACCGTCATGGAAGGTCACGCCTGCCCGTAATGTAAAACGCCAGCCTTCACTTCCGAGCTGTTCCCAGCTCTCTGCCAGAGCTGGCTCAATTATCATGTCTTTATTTCGTCGAACAAGGCCTTCGTAAACATTATTTAAAAAGCCTAATACAGGTGCTGAGTTAGTTGCATGCGGATCCATGGTTTGTGGATCGGTGGCGCCTGCCCATCGAAAGGTTTCTGCCTGGATGGTGCCTGCAAAAATCGATAACGCTGTGGCCGCGCCCAGTAGGGGCATTGTGCGGGGTATTAGTGCCATTTAAGCTCTCCGTGGTTGATCGACTGAATTCCATCGATACAGCCATTTTACCCATCGCACACCCATTATTCGAGCAATGTTTTAAATCCAGGCTTTTTTATCCTGAATTCGGGTGAACCATGAATGTACAAACCTTGAATTGTCTCACGGTCGCGAACCGTTGTCGCTTGACCAGCAACAGCACCGCACAGAGTTTGTGCATCAAAACTACCGTGTTGACGCTAAGAGGCATTGGCGATGTAGGCACACCATCCGCCATACTCTGTTATGTCTACTGCATCCTCACTGGCACACGCCTCAGCGATGAATCCGCAATTATGCGTCCCGTTCTGTAGCGTCACACGGCCGAGCCCCAGCGGAGCCGCAATACCTTGCAGGAAACCTCCCAGTTCTGCACTTGGAAGTCGCCAGACTTCTACCTCGATAGCAGCGCCTCCATCACCGACTCGCACTAGTGCAGGGCGCGATACAGACTCCTCTTGTAAAGCGTACAAGCGATAGTTGCCCGCTGTCTTTGTCGCCTCTACAAATTTACCACCACGTTCCGTGAGCTGCCAGTTCAACGGCATACCACGCAAATGAGCACCACAAACCACGAGATCCATGTAGCTGCATTGTGCGACAGCTTGAGTACTGAGTGCCGGGCATGGAATATCGGTGGTCGCCATCGTGAGTCGGCACAACTGCTGAATACGATTTGCAACAGATAGTAAATGCCTGTCTGAGAATGCAGCAGCGCCCAGTGTCACACCAAATGGACGTCCATTGTTCGTGAATGCTGTCGGCACCGATACCGCCGCCATATCCAAAAGGTTCATGAAATTCATGTAATAACCCAGCTCGCTATTATGACGAACGGGCTCAGCAAGCATTTCAGCGACAGTGAACAGTCGACCTGCTGTGGGAGTCATCAACGCATCCAGACCTTCAAGTTGCGCTGCACACTGCAAAGTCAGCTCCTTGAGTCGATATTGCGCCTTAAACAGATTGGCCGCCGATGGAGCACCGCCCTGCGCGATAATCTCTCGAACAACTGGAAATATCTCATCAGGCTGCTCTTCAATAAGTGGCAAAGTCGCAAGGTAACGCTCAGCCACCCAAGGTCCCTCGTAGAGCAGCTTGGCCACTTCATCGAATGGGGTGTAGTCGATCTCAATTAACTCGATCCCGTCAGCAATGAGTCTGGCTACTGTTTCCTCATAAGCCACGCGATAGGCTTCATCACCGAAGAACTTCAACTGACTTGCGGCAAGGACGCCGAGTGTCAGCACACCGCTGTGCTGACCGTAGTGGCGAGCACTGTTTGAGTAAGGGCTTTTGCGACTATAACCGTCGCTTGCATCAAAGCCTTCAGCAACATCCAGTATTACATTGGCGTCGTCAGTGTGTAGCGCAAATACGCTGACGCAATCCAGACTACGACAAGCAGGTACGACACCGCTGGCCGATAGCAAGCCGCAGCTAGGCTTCACACCCACCAGATTGTTAAAACAGGCAGGTATTCGACCTGAACCTGCGGTATCCGTGCCCAGGCTGAATGTGGCTAAACCTAATGCGACTGATACCGCCGAGCCCGAGCTTGAGCCGCCACTGATTAATGTGGGGTCGAAGGCATTGCCACAAGCACCCGCTGGAGAACGTGTCCCATTCAAGCCGGTCGCAAACTGATCAAGATTGGCCTTACCCACTGGCAATGCACCCGCTTCCAGCAATTGTTTCACGACAAATGCCGATGTATCTGGCGTATACGCAAAAGTTTTACAACCAGCAGTGGTAGGAATATCAACAAGATCGATATTGTCTTTCAAAACAAATGGAATTCCCCACAAAGCGGAAGTTTCAGGGTCAAGGTGCTTTAGTGAATCAATAAACGGCTGCACCTCCTTATCACTGAGCAAATGAATCCAGACATTATGATGCTCAAACTGTGACGCTTTATCACGAAGCTCGGCCATCAATTCATAAGGTGTTTTACCTGCCCGATACTGCGCTCGAACACCCGCCAGGGTCATGTCGGTTGATGAAATCACAGAACTCATGGTGTCTCCAGAACAATTAAAGGCTGACCGGCGTTGACGCGCCCGCCTGCTTGAAGCAAGATTTGCCGAACGCGCAATTCAGCTGGTGAGGACACGTTAATTTCCATTTTCATGGATTCCAGTATCATCAATGTCTGCTCTGCACCCACTACCTCATTCTCGACTACATTGCATTTCCATAAGCTACCTGATACCGGACTTTCCAGCACGATACAGCCCTCAGGCCAATTCGTTTCAACGACTACGGGTTCTGGCTCAACAGTGGAAATATTAAACTGTCCAGTAGCACGCCAGTTAGCAAGCTCGTCAACAAACGCGGATTCTCTTGCCTCCTGAAAGGACTGGATATTCGACTGATTCTCAGTTACCAGTGATTGAAATTCATCTAAAGAAAACTCCGTCTCTCCAATGCGCAAGGCATATCGGCCATGCGGAAAGTCCTGTCGAATCTGCATCAACTCATCGTGGCTCACCTCATAGAAACGAATTTGATCAAAGAAGCGAAGCAGCCACGGCTTATCAAATTCAGGCGTCTGTTTATAGCGATTCCACATCTGCAGGGTGCGGCCGACGAACTGGTAGCCACCCGGCCCTTCCATGCCATACACGCATAAGTAGGATCCGCCAATACCTACTGAGTTTTCGGCAGTCCAGGTACGTGCAGGATTGTATTTTGTGGTAACCAGACGATGCGCAGGGTTTACAGGCGTCGCAACAGGTGCGCCAAGGTAGACATCTCCCAGCCCCATGACCAGATACGAGGCATCAAATACGATTCGCTTTACAGCATCCAGCGAATCAAGACCGTTTATTCGCCTGATGAATTCCAGGTTACTGGGAAACCAGGGCGCATCCTTGCGAACTGACTGATCATATTTTTCAACGGCGGTGCGACACGCCTCATCGTCCCACGATAACGGTAGATAGACAATTCTTGAAGGAACAGAGGCGGATCCAACAGCATCATCAAGGGCAACTTCTGCTCGTTCAAGATGTGCAAGTAGTACTTTAAGCGTCAGCTTGTGACTATCGTAGTGTAGCTGCAGGGAACGAATACCCGGTGTAAGTTCAATAATACCGGGCAGCTCATTTTCCTCTAACCATTGCATCAGCGCATGCACTCGAAAGCGCAATACCAGATCAAGTTTTGCTTCACCATACTCCACCAGCAAAAATCGGTCTCCTGCGATGCGATAAGCAGCTGATGGCGCATGTTCGCTTGCCTGGCGATGCGAAACAATCGGGCTGGTCAGAATCGGTTCACGATACTGTTGCTCAGGCATTCTGGATAGCACTTTGATAGCGGCGTCTTGCATAAGATCAGCATCGACCGCCTCCTCAACACTGATAGCGCGAAAAGTCAGGGTATCGCCAGCACGTAATTGCCCCAGCTTCCACAGATCAGCATTAATTACCGTCGCCGGACAAACGAAACCACCCAATGAGGGGCCATCCGGTCCCAGAATAACCGGCATGTCGCCTGTGAAATCAATACTGCCAAACGCATAGGCATTGTCGTGAATGTTTGAGGGATGCAAACCCGCTTCACCACCATCACTGCGAGCCCAGACCGGGACTGGCCCAATCAGACGTACGCCGGTTCGACTGGAGTTGTAATGCACTTGCCAGGAAGTCTTGAACAGCATAGCGACATCTTCGTTCGTGAAGAAGTCCGGGGCGCCGTGAGGCCCATAGATGACACGCAGATCCCAATTATTAGTTAATAACGGACGTTGGTCAGGAGCCAGCGATAAAAGCTTGCTGGCATCCATGCGGCGTGGTTCATCCTCAGATAAGTGCAGTACGTCTCCAGCTTTAAGAGCAGCGCCACCATGTCCGCCGAATTTGCCTAACGTGAACGTTGAGCGCGACCCGAGATAGACAGGACATTGTACGCCTCCCGCAACACACAGATAAGCACGCGCTCCATGATGAGCAAGCGTACCAATATCCAGAGTTTGCCCTGCACTAACAGAGACTACCGTCCACATGTCTACGGATTTGCCATCAAGGTTTAGCTCAACGTCACCTCCACCCACAACAATTTGACACGCTCTGCTGAACTGCAATGCAGGCCCCTGCAACGTTATTTCAATCCCGGCGGCCGTCTCATCATTATCCAAAAGCTGATTGGCCAATCTAAAAGACAATGAATCAAAGGGCCCGGAAGGAGGGATACCCACTGGCCAGTACCCCACCCTACCCGGTACATCCTGAATAGTGGTCATAGTGCCGCTACGCAGGACATCTACGCGGGATGCGTTAAATGTAAAATCGTTTAGGTAGCGTGTGGTTAGCGTACCTTCCAGCAGAGACGTATCAACACTTAACGCCCGGAGGTAAGACAGGTTGGTCTCGCTGCCGTACAACTCAACCTCATCCAGGGTTCTTTGCAGTTTTTCAAGAGCCTCAACGCGTGTATCAGCCTGCACTAGTACCTTGGCGAGCATAGGGTCGAATTCGGTAGGTATCGTTATCCCGGATTCTATCCAGTGGTCAATGCGTACTCCCTCACCGGTTGGAAACGCCACGTGTGTCAGAGGACCTGCACATGGTTGAAAGTTGCGATATGGATCTTCTGCATATACCCTGGATTGAATGGCATGCCCACGAGGTGACAAAGCGTTTTTGAGAGATACCAGATTTGTCAGCGGGCTGTTGGCTTGCATCACCATCCATTCGACCAGATCCACTCCATAGACCATCTCAGTGACGCCGTGCTCAACTTGCAAGCGCGTGTTTACCTCAAGAAAATAGAACTCCTCTGTTTGTGTATCGAGAATGAATTCAACGGTGCCAGCGTTTCGATAGTTAACGCTTGCCAGTAACGCTTCTGCCGTTTGGTGAAGGTTCTCGCGCAGCGACACAGATAGATTCGAAGCAGGACACTCTTCAACAACTTTCTGGTTGCGACGTTGCGCCGAGCAGTCTCGCTCACCCAGCGATACGGCTGTACCACCACCATCGCCGAATATCTGAACCTCGATATGGCGGGCTTGCGTTATCGCCTTTTCAAGAAAAATACCGTCATTGGAAAAATGACTGGCACCCAGCCTTTTCACTGTCGCAAAGGCGTCAACAAGCTGCGCTTCATCGCCGCATAACTGCATCCCGATGCCACCGCCACCTGCTGTGCTCTTGAGCATGATCGGGTACCCGATTTCCAGCGCCCGCTCGCGCGCTTCGTCCACATCCTTCAATAAATCTGTACCTGGGGGGAGCGGTACTCCCGCAGCCTCCGCCAGTTCTCGCGCGATATGTTTCTGACCAAATTGCTCTATCTGCCTGGCAGTGGGGCCGATAAACGCAAGTGACGCTTGCTCACATCGTGCGACAAATTCTGTGTTTTCACTGAGAAATCCGTACCCGGGGTGAATAGCCTCACAGCCTGACTGCCGTGCAATGCTCAACAATTTGTCAATGTCCAGGTAGGTATCTGTGGCAGCACCCTCACCCAGACAGAAGCTTTCACTCGCTCGCTGTACATGGAGACTATCGCGATCACTCTGCGCATACACAGCAACCGATTCGATGCCCATGGCATCCAGTGTTCGGATAATCCGAGTGGCTATTGCACCACGATTAGCAATCAATACTTTTTTGAACATGCTCACGTGCCGGCTACTGTGTCCACGTCAGCAATTGAATAGGCGTGGGATTGTATCCATTACAAGGGTTATTCAATTGCGGGCAGTTAGAGATCAGAACGATAACGTCCATACGCGCGGTGAATTCCACGTACTTGCCCGGAGCCGAAATGCCATCCTCAAACGTCAACGCCCCTTCAGGTGTCACAGGTACGTTCATGAAGAAATTAATGTTATGTGTGATATCCCGCTTGCGGATTCCAAACTCCGGGTGCTCGCAAATCGCTAGCATCCAGCTATCCCTGCAGGCGTGCATGCAGCGCTTTTCCAGATCGTAGCGCACGGTATTACTCTCAGTAGAGCACGCACCGCCCAAGGTATCGTGCCGACCACAAGTGTCAGCCACTATGCTCAGCATGACGGTATTTTCGTTGCTGCGAAGCTCAGAACCAGCGGTAAGATACAGATTACCTTGTTCACGAATAGTGTTACTGGCGCTGTAGTGCACGGTAGGATCCTGTGCTGCGTAGAACAGTGTATCGGCCGCCTGGTTGCCTTCCAGATCCACAATTCTCATCGTATCACCATCATTCAGTGTCGCCAGGTAATAATCACCGGCATTTACCTTGGTTGAACCAACGGCACGTGCTGTTTCTCTAAAGCTTTCTTTTATCATGTGTCACACACTCCCGAGATGGTAAAGATAATTGTTATCAAAACCACGGCGGTTTTCCGGGCAGTGGTTAACGCAAGCATCATCGCTGGTGACTGGAGATGCATCTACCAGATCAATACGCACGTGTGTTTCGGGGTACTGAGTGTGGACTGTGAGCGGATGTGGGCAGGTGTGGAGCAAAACAATGCAATCCATATCCATGCGTAACGTTATCTGGCTACCAGGGGGCGAAGCCAATTCAGTTAAGGCAATATCACCCTCCTTTTTGATCACACATTTACTGAACCAGTTGATATTGGCAGGCAAGTCCCGTCGCTCAAGCCCATACTTTGCCAGCTCTACCAGAAATGCATCATGCCCATTTTGATGCCAGCTGTTTCGATCCCGCTGGTAATCACGTTCACCAAAGGCGTTTCTGACACTATCACGCGTGCTGTTTCCACAGATGGTTTCATGACCGCCTACGGTATCGTGAATAATGGACGCCAATATATGGCCCATATCAGAGTAAAGACAATGTCCTTGAGTAAGGTGAAACGTGTGTTGACATTTCAGTGTATCAGGGGCGTTGTAGCGTTCAAGTAGATTGTCTGCGCTGTACAACACCATGCCAACATTAGCGCCTCCCAGCTCATCAGTAATTTTTAGTGCAAGACCTCGGCGTAGTTTGAATGACCAGTGCGAGCCAGCGCTGAGCGAGGTTTGATAGTGAGGGTCAATAACTTTTCTGCTCATTTTATTATACCTTGCATGTCGGCATTGCTCCGAGTAGATGTCGGCAGGTCGTACGTAATAGTAGCGCCGTAGGCGTCAGGCTCGTGCGGATCGATACGCGGCTTGTCAAAAACCCACAAACGCGTACCGAGGTGGAAGCCTTCCTTCAAATCATGAGTAATCATAAAAACGGTCAGCTTATGTTCGCGCCAAAGATCGAGAACCAGCGCGTGCATATCGGCCCGAATACCCGGATCCAGCGCACCGAAGGGTTCATCCAGAAGCAGTATTCCTGGCTTGGCCATTAACGCCTGAGCAATGGCAAGGCGCTGGCGCATACCGCCAGACAACTCATGCGGATACTTGTCCATAGCGGCTTGCAGACCTACCTTGGTGAGCATTGCCTGAGACAAATCCATCGCCGCTGATTTGTGCTCGCCAAACAGATAACCGGTCATTCCACGTTTGCTAAATCCAATAGCGGCCATCACGTTTTCCAGAACGCTCATGTGAGGGAACACTGAATACTGCTGAAATACAATGCCTCTATCTGCGCCAGGCTCAGTGGGAATGGGTTTACCCGCCAACGTTAATATCCCTTTGCTTATAGATTCAACCCCTAACAACAATTTTAAAAACGTAGTTTTTCCACAACCAGAGGCTCCGACCAAGGTGACGAATTCGCCCTCACTGACGGTAACGTTGATCCGCTCAAGTACGGTTTGATCACCGAAGTTTTTCCAGAGATTTTTAGCACTGATCATTCTGCAAGCTCCCACGGATACAGGCGCTTACTGATTTTTCTAAGTAGGTAATCCAGGATGAATGTCAGAAGCGTTATCCACACCACATAGGGAATGATGACCTCCATGGAGAGATAGCGCCGCACCAGAAATATTCTGTATCCCAGGCCATCAGTTGAGGCAATTGCTTCAGCGGCGATCAGGAATAGCCATCCAGCACCCAGCGATAAGCGAACAGCGTTGATTAAACGGGGCATCAGCTGTGGCAGCAGCACCCGGATGATTATCTGGGCAGTGCTGGCACCCAGAGTCTGCGCTTTAATGATCTGCTCTTCAGGAATTTCTCGAGCTCTTCTTTGTATGTCTCTGGCGATAAAAGGCGTTACGCCGATTGCTATGAGAACCACTTTCGACAGCTCACCCAGACCTAGCACGATAAACAGGATCGGTAACAGTGCCAGGGATGGTATCAATGACATCGCCGTTAGAAGCGGTGAAAATGCTGCATGTAGCAAAGGTAGTGCACCCGTGAGAATACCGACAAGCAAACCAATCACGGCGGCTATGGCTATGCCCGTACCCAGGCGTTTCAAGCTGCTGAATGTATCAACCCAGAACAGAAACTGGCCGCTACGCTTGCTGGGCTCGAATGCCATGCGAACCATGGCATCCTTCATGGAGCCGAATGAAGGTAACAACTTGTCAGCAGCATTGATCTCAAGCCGCGCCTCTGACGCTACCGCGTACAGAACAATAAGCGCCACAAAGGGTGCCAGACCCAACAACCACGAAGCCGCTGGCGGCGGTGTCAGATTGATCAGACGTTTCATAGTTTATCGGGTCCTAGCGTATCGATATGTTCACCCAAATATTAGATCTAAAGCGTGCCGTCTACTGCCATCTGCATGTAGCTCGGATCAAAACGCAGCATGGTATTGTTGTCATCGCCGAAGCTTGCCGCAGGCATATCAATTCCGATAAAACCTGCATCAGGAGCACCCTCTCCCAGCAAACCATGTTCAAACGAAAATTCAGCCACATATTGCATGGTGGCCGGAAGTGTATCACTGGCGGTGAACTCCACAGCTTCATCTGCTGTGTAGAACATTGAGGTACTGGCCAGTTGCGCTTCGTAGCCGGCAAGGTCAGTTCCTGAAGCTTCGGCCATGTAGGCTCGAGCGGCTTCCGCTTTTTCATCATCGCCGCTCATTATGCCCATGATTTCAAACCAGGCACCTACCAGTGCTTTACCCAGCCCCGGATTTTCCTCAAGAGTTTGCGTATTGATCACCAGCAGATCTATGATTTCACCTGGCACTTTTGCCGAGTCGAACACCACATTGCTATCGGGCATGGAGGCAATTTCACTAAGCAATGGGTTCCAGGTGACTACAGAACTGACGTCATCAGTAGCATAAACACCCACCATATCAGCGTCGGAGGTATTGACAACCGTGACATCAGCTTCACTCATGCCAACGGAGTCCAACGCTCGTACCAGCAGATAGTGGGATACACTCAGTTCAACGAGGTTGACGTTCTGACCTTTAATATCTGCCAGTTCCTCCGTGCCTTTGAGCACTACACCATCGTTACCATTGGAAAAATCACCCACTATCAGCGCAGTGCTATCGACACCTCCAGCGGCTGGTATCGTTAATGCATCCATGTTAGTCATGGTGCACGCATCGAATTGTCCGCCGGTGTACTGGTTGATCGATTCGATATAGTCGTTTATCTGTACGACTTCAATGTCGACGTCGTACTTATCTGCCCATTTATCGACAATGCCGTGTTCCGCGCCATAGGCCCAGGGCATCCAACCTACGTAGATCGACCAGCACAGGCTGAATTTGTCGGCGGAATACGCAGGTGATGAAAGTGCTGCAAGAAGCAAAATAGATGTTGCACGTATCATGGTCAATCCTCAGTTTTCAATAACATTACACGGACTCCCCCTGACTAAACGTCAAGTTGGCCTCCCGGGCTTTTATCCCGCCGTGTAACCTCGATCTGCTGAGGTCGAGTGCTCTCGGTCCAGTCACTGTAAACAGCCGGAACCCTAGCGCTCTATTTGATCTGATTGACGAACAGTCTGCCGTAAAGGCAAGGGGAACTTACACGTAGTGTCGCAATTGAGATGCCAGTTTATGTAACACTTTAAATTACAGTTAGTTAGCCGTTAAACGGTAAATATTTCGGAGCTTTTGCAATCTATTTCGCACCATATCGACGCTTGTGAAGGAGGTTTTGCACCATTATCGTGCTGACAATTTTTATCAGAACAATGATGTATTTAGTCCGTGGTTCGCGCCGACGACAGCACCCATGCCGCCGCCACACGCTCGCGATTTAACGACTCATCTCCAAGGCTGGCCTGTACAAATGTCTTTGCTCGCATCAGAGCACACTGTTCCGGTTGCGAAAGATGAACTGCAACCTTCGCATTCGACGCAAGCGACATGGCGATCATGTCGAACAGGGTTTCCTGGGCCAGCACGTGCGCAGCTGCAGACTGATTAGCAGGACTGAGCGGAATGTTGTTTGGGAGATCTGGTGAGACTCGATCCAACGGTAATCACTTTCATGGTCATTCCTGCAATTGCAGCAGCCGTTTGCGGACGGCTGGTCTCGCTTCCTGCGACGCTGGCAGGGCGGTCTTGCTATTGGTGTCATCGAAGCGATGTTAACGCTTTACAAACCTATAGCTCCGTTGCGCGCGGCTTGGTAGAGCACCTGGGCGTGCATGGGCGATGATTCGTCAGTCTGAGGCAAACGCGATGGCTGCAGGGGTAGATGTCACCCGCTACAAACTCTGGGCATTTGCGCTATCGGGCTTTCTGGCAGGTACCTCAGGTGCACTATTGGCGGGTTCGCTAGGTCGACTTGACGCCCGATCATTTATCGCTGGCGACTCAATTCTGCTTTTCTGCCTGGCCATTGTCGGTGGCGCCTACCATTGGCTCGGAGCACTGTTTGCAGGTGTGTTATTCAAACTACTTCCGGCGCTGTTCAATCTGCCCGATCCAGTCATTGGCCTGATTGGACCGAACGGTGCTGGCAAGAGCGAACTTGCACTTGCAGGCGTTTTCGCATACGAAGGAGATGTGACGCTGGGAGACAGACAACTCACGGGGGAGGATGCGCGTGAAATTCGCGCGGCGGGCATTGCCGCAGTACCTGAGGGCCACCCTTTATTAACAGGTTTAGTGTACTGGACAACCTACGGGCAGCAGGCTCAATGCACACCCGCCCCGAACTGAACAGCGAGGTAGACAAAGCCTTGTCTTTATTACCGGAACTCAACAGACTGTCGGGCAATCGCGCAGGCTTCCTGTCCGGTGGTCAACAGCAGATGCTGGCTATCGCTCAGGTGCTGATATCACGACCACGCTTCCTGTTACTTGATGAGATGTCGCTGGGCCTTGCCCCAATCATTGTTGAACGTCTTGTCGATGTTGTTCGCGATTTGCGGTCGAATGGTATCGGTATCCTGCTCATCGAGCAGTTCACTCGACTAGCGCTGGAACTGGCCGACTACTGTCACGTGCTGTCCCGTGGACGCTCGATGTTTTCGGGCGAGGCGGCAACACTTGTAGCCAATCCGGATGTGTTATCACAGGCCTATCTGGGATCCTGATAATTTACTCGTACTCCTGCTCACCTCGCTGCACCAGCTCAAGTGACTTCTCCAGCTTGTCCAATGCTGCCAGAAAATTGCTCCGCTCTTTGTCACTCAGGCACGATAGGATATCGCGCTCCTTTTGAAGCACCACGGGGACCATTTTTTTATAACGCGCGTGACCTTTACGGGTAAGCCGCAACTGGACTTCCCGGCGATCATCGCCTGCTTCCAGGCGCTCCACTGACCCCTGCTCCACAAGACGCGTGACGCCGCGGCTGATGCGAGACTTATGGGTTCGAGTACTGTCTACGATTCGCTGCGCGCTGCAGCTTCCCTGCGAGGCCAGCGTTGCCAGGATACGCCATTCGATAATGCTGATCTGGAATTGATCGGCGTATACACTCGATAGCTCGACACTGATTTCATTCGCAAGGCGATTAAGACGAAATGGGCTGAATTTCAGCAAATTAAAATCAACCAATGCTTGCTCCTCAAATTAACTTAACAAGTTGCAAATGCAACTAGTTGACAGTTGCACTTGCAACCAGTATTATCATAACCCATCAGCGCAGCGCTCATGCGCATTGATCGCAGCAATCAACTGGTAACGTCATCAAATAGTATTAGTAACGTCGTCAGATATGGTGTCCTGTTTGCAAGTCGAGATTGAAAAACAAGATCAGCAGTCACGAACATAACGTGCTTTTCATTGCGCCAAGTGGACTATCGTCATGAACAATAAAATAGAGTTCCCTGAACTTACCAGTACAGAAAATACGCTGGGCACCACATCAGGCTATATGCCAGGCTTCGGCAATGACTTTGAGAGTGAGGCTTTACCAGGTGCATTACCGCAAGGCAGAAACAGCCCACAGAAATGCAACTATGGCCTGTACGGCGAGCAACTGTCAGGATCCGCTTTTACAGCCCCCAGCCATCAGAACGAGCGCACCTGGTGTTACCGCATTCGTCCCTCTGTCAAGCATTCCAGCCGATATGAAAAAATCGATATGCCTTACTGGAAATCGGCTCCTTATATCGATCCGGATGTCATCAGTCTCGGCCAATATCGCTGGGATCCAGTACCACATTCCAGCGAGTCACTAACCTGGCTGACTGGAATGCGCACAATGAGCACAGCAGGGGATGTAAACACACAAGTCGGTATGGCCAGCCATATCTATCTGGTGACAGATTCAATGGAAAATGAGTATTTCTATTCTGCCGATAGTGAGCTGCTCATCGTCCCCCAGGAAGGTCGTCTGCGCCTATGTACAGAACTGGGCGTAATGGAACTTGAACCTGCCGAAATTGCGATAATACCGCGTGGTCTACTCTATCGAGTTGAACTGCTTGAGGGTCCAGCACGCGGATTTGTCTGCGAAAACTATGGCCAGAAGTTCGAGCTGCCAGGCCGCGGTCCAATTGGTGCCAACGGAATGGCGAATAGCCGCGACTTCAAGACACCGGTGGCAGCTTTTGAAGATCGTGAAACACCCTCCTCTGTCGTCATCAAATGGTGCGGACAATTCCATCGTACAGCCATCGGGCACAGTCCACTGGATGTTGTAGCCTGGCACGGCAACTATGCACCGGTAAAGTATGACCTTCGAAATTATTGTCCGATCGGTGCCATTCTATTTGATCATCCTGACCCTTCAATCTTCACTGTACTTACTGCACCTTCCGGTGTACCGGGCACCGCCAATATTGACTTTGTACTGTTCCGCGAACGCTGGATGAGTATGGAGGATACCTTCCGACCACCCTGGTACCATAAAAATGTCATGTCAGAGATGATGGGCAATATCTATGGCCAGTACGATGCCAAGCCACAGGGTTTCGCACCTGGTGGACTGAGCCTGCACAACATGATGTTGCCACACGGTCCGGATATGGAAGCTTTCGAGAAAGCCTCTAATACAGAACTTGTTCCAGTGAAACTGGAGAACACCATGTCGTTCATGTTCGAGACTCGATTTCCGCAACATTTGACACCCTTCGCTGCTAAAGAGGCACCGTTGCAAGATAACTACATTGATTGCTGGGACAGTCTGGAGAAGAAATTTGATGGAACTCCGGGCGTCAAGGATTGAGAGCACTATGACCATCGTAGGTCCGTTCCTGGCCTGGCTGTTAAATGGCACTGCACAAATTTACGATTCATCATCACTTCAAGAACAACGAGATAAGCATGTCGTTAAAAAATAGTTGGGTTGACAGCGCGAACAACGCCATAACACAGTTCCCTCTGAATAATTTGCCATACGGCGTTTTCTCGGTGGGTGACTCGAAATCACGGTGTGGTGTTGCCATCGGTGACTATGTTCTGGACATGGCAGCAATTGAAAACGCCGGACTGCTAGCAACGCTTCCCCCATCGCTGTGTCAGGAACCTGGGTGGAATGCATTGATGGCCGAGGGACCCGATACTTGGAAGCTTTTTCGGGCAAGGCTGACTGAGCTGCTGTCGCAAGGCTCCTCTGAACAGTCTGCGGTAGAGCCGCATTTGTACGCATTGAAAGATGCTGTTATGCACATGCCTTTCGAGGTTGCAGAATTCACAGACTTTTATGCTAATCGTCATCACGCCACTAACGTTGGCACAATGTTTCGCGGTGCGGAGAACGCGCTGCCACCCAACTGGTTGCATATACCTATCGGTTACAACGGACGTGCATCTTCAGTGGTCGTTTCCGGTACTGACATCACGCGCCCTTGGGGACAATTAAAATCACCCGATCACCCCACTCCTGACTTTCTTCCATCACGACGATTTGATCTGGAACTGGAAATAGGCGCAATCGTTGGTACGGCATCAAAAGCGCCGGTAAGCGTGGCTACTGCCGATGAGATGATTTTTGGCTTTGTCCTTTTGAACGATTGGTCAGCTCGTGACATACAGGCGTGGGAATATCAACCCCTGGGCCCTTTCCAGGCTAAAGCTACGGCAACGACTATCAGTCCATGGATTGTGACGCAGGATGCGCTCGCTGACTTCAAGCGACCCATGCCACAACGCGATGTACCACTGCTGGATTATCTGCAGAATGGCGAACAATACCTGTATGACATTGATCTGGAGGTAACGCTGGCACCCGAAGGCAAGGAGCCCTCCACGATCTGCCGGACAAACTATCGGGAGATGTATTACTCAGCTGCACAACAATTGGCTCATCACACCAGTAGTGGCTGTCCGATGCGTACCGGTGATTTGCTGGGGTCAGGCACTATTTCAGGTGCTACCAAGGCCGAACGTGGATCGTTGCTGGAACTCAGCTGGGGTGGCAAGGAACCTTTGACGCTGGACAGCGGTGAATCACGCACATTCCTGGAAGACGGCGATACGCTGACTTTAAAGGGGCAAGCGCGAGGTGAGGGCTATACGATTGGTTTCGGCGTATGCGCAGGTACGGTGTTGCCAGCATTGAAAAATCCACAGAACACGTAAAGGCATGCGCCAGCTGTATTGACATTGACAGTGGCGTGAATTCATAACTTATAAAAACCGGAGCATTTACCATGGCAAAAGCATTCGCATCGCAAGGCGATATGGCCGAGAAAGCCATCAGTTTCACTGAAGTGGGCAATGGTCTTTGGGCCTTTACCGCCGAGGGCGATCCCAACTCAGGCGTCATCATCGGCGACGAAAGCGTCATGATCATCGAGGCACAGGCCACGCCAAGACTGGCCAGCAAAGTCATAGAGAAGGTTCGCGAAATTACTGACAAACCTATCAGCCATGTTGTACTCACCCACTACCATGCTGTTCGTGTGTTGGGTGCCAGCGCATTTAACGCCGAACAGATCATCATGTCAACAGCGGCGCGCGCCATGGTAGTTGAACGTGGGCAAGAAGATTGGGACAGCGAGTTCGGTCGCTTTCCGCGCTTGTTCCAGGGGCATGAAAGCATCCCCGGGCTTACCTGGCCTACCCAGACGTTCAGCGGCAAAATGTCTATATATCTGGGTAGGCGTCGTGTTGATCTTATGCAATTAGGCCGCGCCCATACTGCCGGAGATATTGTCATACATGTCCCTGACGAGAATGTGATGTTTACCGGTGATATCGTTGAATACAACTCCGCCTGCTATTGCGGCGATGGGCACTTCGGTGACTGGGGCAAGACGCTTGATAACATCAGTGCTTTCGATGTAGATGCCATAGCTCCCGGGCGTGGCGATGCATTGGTCGGACGTGAACAGGTGAATGCTGGTATTGATAACACCCGCGATTTTCTCGACAGTACCTGGCGACCTGCTGCGCGAGTAGCGGCACGCGGCGGTTCATTGAAAGAGGCATGGGATGCCGTGCGCGCAGAGTGTGATCCGAAGTTTTCCGACTATGCCATTTACGAGCATTGCCTGCCTTTCAATGTAGCTCGAGCGTTCGATGAGGCCCGTGGTATCGACACGCCACGTATCTGGACTGCTCAGCGTGATCAGGATATGTGGAGTGATCTGCAGAGCTAATTCATTAACCTTTGCTGCTTGAGCGTTGCTGCAAGACGTCCGTATCGTTGCAGCGACTGCCTATTTACCGTCACGATCAAGACTTTCGAGGAAGATGCCATGGTAGATGTGCGCTACGACGTTGCTTTCCAGCTTTATCCCTACCAGCAGGTAGCTGCCCAACAGCGCGCCCAGCGCGATCGGCATCCCGTGGTTATCGTTGGTGGCGGACCAGTTGGCATGGCAATGGCACTCGATCTTGGTCGCAAGGACGTGCCTGTCCTCGTGCTCGATGATCACGATGGTGTCGGTCAAGGTTCACGCGCTATCTGTTTTGCCCGTCGTACGCTTGAGATTGCCGATCGTCTGGGTTGCGGTAAGCGACTTGTGGATAAAGGGGTGATATGGAATGTCGGTCGGGTTTTCCACGGTGATGATCCGGTATACGAGTTCAATCTATCACCTGAAGATGGATTGAAGAACCCCGCGTTCATCAACTTGCAGCAACCCTACTTCGAAAAATACCTTGTCGATCAGATCAGAGAGGAACAGGCAGCGGGTAAGCCAATTGAAATACGCGGATGTAATCAAGTTACCGGCATCGATGATCATGGTGATTACGTGTCGCTGACTATTGATACACCGGATGGCCCATACTCGCTCGATGCGGATTGGCTGATCGCTTGCGACGGGGCACGATCACCGCTTCGTAACTTGTTGGGACTGAGTTTCGACGGGCGCGTATTTGAAGATAATTTTCTCATCGCCGATGTAAAGATGACCGCGCCCTTCCCCACCGAACGTTGGTTCTGGTTCGAGCCCCCATTCAAGCACGCCGGTCAGTCAGCTCTACTGCACAAGCAACCCGACGACATATGGCGTATCGATTTTCAGTTGGGCTGGGATATTGATCGAAAGCTGGAAATGGATCCTGAACGCATTCGTGCCCGCGTCGATGCCATGCTTGGGGAAGGCATTGAATACGAATTGGAATGGACCAGCATCTACACGTTTCAATGCAGGCGTATGCACAAATTTCGACATGGATCAGTGCTGTTTGCTGGTGACAGCGCTCACCAGGTATCCCCCTTTGGCGCTCGAGGTGCCAATTCGGGAATACAGGATGTTGATAACCTGGCCTGGAAACTTGATCTTGTCATCAAAGGCTTGGCGAGCGAGAGTCTGCTTGATAGCTATGCGACAGAACGCGAGCACGGTGCAGATGAAAACATTCTGAATTCGACGCGTGCCACTGATTTCCTGACCCCCAAAACTGCTGTGAGCAAGCGCTTTCGCAATGCAGTCCTGCAACTGGCAGGTCAACATGAATTCGCACGGCCATTGGTTAATTCCGGACGGCTATCATTACCTTGCGTCTATGACGATCTACCTTTAAATGGACCGGATGAACTCGATGGCCCTGAACGAACCCGCGTCGGCTCTGCCTGTGTTGATGCCCTGTTAGACGCTAACAATTATCTACTTGACAAGCTCGGCGAACAATTTGTTCTGCTAGGCATCAATGTAGATCTGCCTGAATCGTTCACTGAATCAGGACTTGCAATCAACTGCGTTAATGTATCGACTGAAGCTGACCCGAAGAGTGCGCTGGCGCAGCGCTATCTGGGTAACGAGCCATCTGCAGTTTATTTAATCCGACCTGATCAACATGTGGTGGGTCGCTGGAAACACTATTCGGCCGCACCGATTCGTCATGCACTTCGCAACGCCATAGGCAAGAGCTGATTCATGAATAAATCAGAGTATTCTGCACTGAACCTTACGCCAAATCTGAGCGATCCAGATGGATTTTACGACGAGTTGCTAAGCGCACATGAAGATCTGAGTGATGACGAAAGTGCCGATTTGAATGCCCGATTGATTTTAATATTGTGTAATCATATCGGTGATCGCTCAACCATTCGCCAGGCATTGGCCGCAGCAAGAGTCAAACCTCAATGACGTCCACATCTTCACTCGTACTCTATGATTACTGGCGCTCTTCGGCCAGCTATCGTGTTCGAATAGCTTTGGGCCTACTTGGATTAGCCTACGAGAGCCGCTCTATTGATCTGGTAGCTGCGGAGCACCATACGCCCGATTACCTGTCAATCAACCCACAAGCTCTGGTACCAACTCTCGTTATCGACGGCACACCCAAGACGCAATCATTGGCGATCATCGAATACTTACACGATACGCGTTCTGGCTCGACGCTATTGCCATCAACGGCAATGGATCAACAACGGGTTCGCCAGTTGTCCTACGCCATCGCAATGGAGATTCATCCAGTCTGTAACCTTGGCGTTGTACAACATGTGCAGGAGCTGGTTAATGGCAATGATGATACAAAAGTGGCGTGGATGCGCCGATTCATTGCTCAGGGACTCACAGCCTTTGAGCAGCTACTTGCTCAGCATCCCGATAATGTCTTCTGCCATGGCAATACCCCCGGCATGGCAGACTGCTGCCTTATTCCACAATTGTATAATGCAGAGCGCTGGGGAGTAGATACTGATGGGTTTGCGTGTATCACTCGTGTGGCTGCTGCTGCTTCACAGCTACCAGCGTTCAAAGGCGCCCATCCTGATAACGTAAAGCAACCCCTTGCTAACTGAGCAGTAAATTATAAGGCAGCAGGGCTGTTGATCGCATATCCAGACCCTGTATCCGATTCTATTTACCCTTGTCGTTGTCTTGCTCAGTGTTTGAATTGAATCGGTCTGACCAGAGTTACAGCCAATAGCATCATAGCTACAGCCACAAGCAAAAGTAGCCCGTAACGCTCACCCAGAAACACAATAGAGCCACACACACCAGTGAGTGTCACCCACAAGCATCGTCTACTGATTCTCGCCGATGGCGGTGGTTCCAACAGCGCCCGTGGTAGGGCGTGGAAAGCCCTTGTCCAGACGCCGATCGCTGCGTGAACTAAAAATTTGTCATACACACCTTTCGCCAATACTACAATGTGAATCTTTCGCGCCCTGTTTTCGATCCATGCTAAGTTCACGGAGTCATGGCCAGTAAATTAACCTGTACCGTCTTGAAAGCACTTTGACCTTCACCGTCGTTAACCTGCTGTATACCGACGGTAATGTCACGCGCTAACGTTTGCGGAAGTGGAATCGCCAACACATCAAATAGCATGTAGTTCTCGTAGGGCAGTTGAGCTCGCCGCTCTCCGGGTACCGCTTGTGATTCAAACTGCGCGGGTGTCAGTGCCCCATCCGCCCACCACACCGTATACAGGCCCGATGAAACCGGGGTAGAGAAGCGAATCTTAACCATTGTTCGGTTGTAAAAATCAACGCCCAGTCGCTCAACGCTGAATGGTGGTGGCACCGCTGGCGTTGGTGGGATACGGATCGCTTGTACCGTATTACCTGCAGGACCGATCCGTCCACCCAGAAAAGACAATCGCGTGTGATAGGACAAGATATCCGCTTCGCCATGGGGGCCCACAACCGGATCACTGAAGGACAATTCGTCGGGTAAGGCCAGTGGTGAAAACTCGGCAGCTTTTGTCCACTGCGCCAGATCCAGTGGGTTTTGTTGAAGTTCGCACGGACCTGCACTGAACAGCGTCATCATACTCTCAGGCACCGTAAAAAAGACCGTACTGCCACTGATATGGCTAATCTGTCCCTTGAAAGGTCGGACGATAAGATACCCATGTTCGAATTCATGAAGGTTCACAACCCCACTTACCGTACACTGATATCGCTGACCATCCACTAAAGACGGTGCGGTAGTAGAGCCATTTTCATAGCGTGGTTGAGTGGTTCGCCTGTAGATATCGAGCTTTGCAGAAGGATCGTGTCGTATCACCAAATCCGGTCGCCAGTCAGGCAGGCCAGGTTCACCCAGTTGGCGAGTCAGCCGTACCATGCCCCCGTTGTAGTGCGCAGCCGTGAGGCTAGGTGCAGCCGGGTTGTGGATCAGCGGCAATGATGTCCAGGGTGTCCAGGGGGTATTCGCACTCACCCTGTCCCAGCCATCAATGGCGCGGGCCTTGCACTGAATCTGCACATCATGGAACGGCACCGGTCGGGAACGTATGACAGCCCCTTCATTCAGGGTATCTTCTGGCAGACGCGTGCGACTTTCAAACTGCTCGCTGGTTAGTGAAGTCCCTGCAGTTGCGCTCGCTGAAGTCTGCTCGAGGATTTCCACACCCAATGCAATTGGGTCTGCCTGTGTCCACTTAAGGCCATACGAAGCCAGAAAGAAAGGCTTATCTGTGTCAGGATCTACAGACAGTTGTACTTTTGCGTCACTGTATATCGGCTGCCCTGGAGGTGTCAGAGGAGACACTGGCTGCGGTGGGCACACAACGATATTACTGATAAGCTCTTTCTGCTGGCCCGCACGCACACGGTAAGCCACGGCTGTTGCTGGAATGCCTGTCAGAAATTTGTCCCGCACATACTCGTCAGTCTCAGGCCAATTCTTACGCGGCCCATCGTGAAAACCATGGCCAAAGAGTACGGCGTGTTCCCAGCGCAACCCCATCAGGATCGAAAAGGCTTCCCAATCAGTAGGGTTCCCGTCTGTGGGGGTGCCTGGCGTGGAGGCCTGACCACGCTGAGCCGCTTCAACAAACTCGGCCCATTGTGAGTGCGTCAACGATACCGGTTTGTCGTAGCGAAGATGTGCACTATCCAAATCAATATTCACAGTGTCGGCTACACGAACAGTTGCCAGCTGTGCCCACGTGAGTCCCCGGTCTGCAAAGAGATCAAGCACCATCATGTTTTGAAAGGTTGCAGATGCACCGTTAATGTGAAAGCCGTTGATCAAAGGAGCTTCCCAGTTGAACACGTCTCCGTCCGATATCATTCTCTCTGTCAACAGGGTTGAATCTGCAAACACACGCAGTCGACTATTAGCGCCCCGGAAGGTGAATTGAACTGCTTGCGCACCTTTCTTGAGACGAAACTTCTGAACTAAGAAGCCATCAGGATGCACATCACCAAAAGATTGCCACCATGAAGAGGGCACACGTGGAGTGTTGATCAAGGACAGATTGCCGTGCTCCTGGGGTTCCGGAAGCATTTCATCCAGCCAAGCACGCTCAACGATAATAGTTTCTGGTAGTCCCAGATAAGTTTTGGAGCTTTTCAAGGCCTGCACAGGGTACGACCAGCGGAGCCGATTGCCGGCCGGCGCATCGGTCATCCAGCCCAGTCCTGCTAAATACATCTTCATGACGGACCTCCTTCATCGAATACATCATCGTCCAAGGGTGGGAGCGTGGTTTCGTCCATGGCGTGTCGTTGCACAGCCGCTTCGATTCTTTTATCCAACAGGGGTGAAATCGATGGGTGCCCGCCAGGGTAGTCAGGCGCAACGCTTTCGAAAGGTCGCGGTCGCGGCGGTGGGCGGGTTTTTTTGATAAGTTCCTCTAGCTCGATCGGATCGATGCGTGGCTCCATAAGCAAATCGAGCAGATCCCAGTTGATTTCATACAACAGCACCAGCTTCTCCAGTACACCAGCCGGGATGACAACGTTGCTTGTGGGTCGTGGCCATCGTTTACCAATGGGCTGGATGAACTTGCACGTGACCTTTTCTGGCGTACTACCGACAGCCAGCGTCGGGCTAAGCTGTGCTAAATCCACCGTAGTGGTGTCAAAAAGCAGGGTAAGTTCGAATTCTCCACGAGGCAGTAATGTTCGGTGACCGGCGAAAGAACCAATCAGGAACGCGGATGAAGCGTCCGGACCAGGCAGGATTTCCATCGTCATATCAAGCGGATGCCGATTCTCGTAGCCGGTTGGACAATCGCCGATTTGTTTGAAATGATGGATTTTCAATGCAGCTGTTACCCTGCGCCAATCAACTGGTTCGGGGGTGCGAAGCCACAATGCATACGGTTGATTATTGCCATTGACGACAGCCTCGATAGTCGTCTCTACAACGGTGTTGTTCAGACCGTTGAGAATATCTCCACCACCATTGTTGAAACGGGATCCGGTATCGGCTGCAAAGCGTGCAAAGCAATCGCTACTCGCGGCGTCTAGCGGTTTTAGCCAGCGGGAAAGTAATGGGGAAAGGCGCCAACTGGCCGGTGGCGCACTCAACTCATCCGGAAAGGTACTAATGTCGACAGGGTACTCAAGGTCCAGCAACGGGAAGCGCAGCAACTCGAACTTGGCTTTCGGCTTCAGTCGTTTTATGACCACCGGGTCAATATGGTTCCTACGCCTCGTCGTTTTCCGTTCAGACGACAACCCAAGACTGTTAATGCGTGGGCAACAAGTATGTGTTGTGCGACCGGTAGGGCCATAAAATACAGTGAGGCAATGACTGTCCCAATCGAGATGGTCTGTAAAACTGTCAAACTGTGACACGTAGCAGGTCCACTCATCCAGCTTGATTTCCTGCCCGTTGGGGTGGTCAAAGTAGATAGACAAACCGGCCGGTCCCGATATGGGAAATCCATCGGTAAGTTTCAGCTCTTGATCCGATTCAACCGTACCGCAGTGATTGATGATCCACTGTTGGCTTTGTTCGAGCAGGTAAGAATCGCTGGCTGGATTAGGGCTAGGCACCAAGTCTTGTACAAGGGTTTCACCAGTATCGTAAGTCAGGCGGCACTTCAGCTTTGGAAAAATTTTGTCCATATACGGAACAAGAAAGCGTACCACCCCATTGTATTGTTGGTAAATGGGAAAGCCAAATCCGAACATGGTAGGGTTCCAGGCGTGTTTTTCATCCTGAAAAATGCGACTATCACCGATGGTTGTTTCATGTATGTATGGTCGAAGTGTCTCAGGATAGTCAACTTCGAACTGGTCGCTGATTTGCCAGGTGGTTACGTCGCTGGCTGGCAATGCCCCGCCCGGATGCTCTGCTTTGGAAGTTCCAGAGAGATCGATTTGGTACTTGCCCGGCTTGAGCACAATTTTGGGTTCCCAGTTGCAGGTACGCTGCCGCTCCTCTGTGTAGCGTATGGCGTAGATATACAGTGGTTCTTTGCCTGTCGCATTCAACGCCAAAGATTCAACAGAGCTAGAGAATGGAATATCCACCGAGATCAGATACAGTGAGCCATGAACCGCTTGGATGACACCGCTCATTCCATAACGACCCTCCGAGGTGTCCACAAAGATCTCTTGCCCGCGATCAACCAGCAAGTAAAGAATCAAATGTTCCACGTGCACGGCTTCTTCGGCAGCCGTCCGGAATTTCAGTTTGCAGTGGTGCGTGCATAAGATTCGGGTTGGTAGTGTAGGCTGAAAGTCGGTTATCAGCGAAGCCGAGCTCCCCGATGGTTCGACCAACAGCTCGTAGAAGCGCTTTGGATCTGTGAAGGTTTCAGCCGGTCGGTATCCAAAACGTTGTTCAACTGTCAAGCCCGGTGTCTCAGTTGTCGTCTGACCAATATCGGTGTGTGGCACGAGCCATGAGAATGGATCTTGTCCCAGCACATGCAGTCGAGCGGCATCACCACTGGGAGCGATCTGCCACGTTGCAGTGACGCCTGTGACAGGTGTCCCCGGTGTGCCTGCAGAGATGTCGGCAAGCTTCAGTGTGTTCAGCTCATGGTTGACCACGTATCCCCCTTGGATCGGAGAGCTGACGACCGAGCCAACCACGAGGCCGGTACGGTCGATCACACGTGAGCTGAAGGGCACTACGATTTCACTATCAGGCCACGCATTTCGTGAAGTCGAATCAAGCTTCCATTGACGCCCCGTCAGGGCGTGAAGCAAACCAAGTTCCATTGAGCCAATAATTGTTGATCCCTGATGGGCCGAACGTCCAGCTAATAGCGGTGAGGAAATTGTTGGCGCGACTGGGTTTTCATCTCCCAGTGTCCATGTTTTGTCACCGGTGATATCTGGTATGGGCCACGGGAGATCCAGCTTGTATTTGAGGGTGAAGTCCAGCTTGGTTGGGTCGAAGGTGTGCCCCAGCGCCTCGGCTGTGCCGCGCAGAATGAAACCGAACTTCCAGACCTTGAGTCCGAGTTCTGCCCAAATACGAAACCACGCTTCCAACAGAACGGGATTCCAGCCAATCTCAGCCCCGATAGCGGCTCCTGCGCGCGCTACCAGGGTGATAACCCACCACTCCCACTTGCCACCAACGGATATACCCGCACCGAAACGCATCCGGTAGTGGTTGATCATGAAAAACAACTCGGCCCGAATCAAATCGGTAATGATCCTGGCGGCTATTTGTTGATCTTCCGTACCGAAATTGACATACCATAGCGAGCCTTTCTTGAATGAGAAGAAGGTGTCGAGGGTGCCACTGGCATCGATCAAGTACTTCTCTTTCTTGTCAAAACCATCGGCGCAGGCATCGAGTGCGTTTTTGGGTTTGGGGATCCTAAGCCCCGCACCCATTCCAAGCGCCAGTGAAGCCGAGGCAATATCAACCGCCAGGTATCCCTTCAAGCACACAGACTTGGTGCTCAGTAATTTCCCCGCCCCGCCGAGTACAAAAACAGGACCAGGGGTAAGCACGGCCAGACCAATGGGTTCAAGTTTTATCACATAACCATTGTCCGCAAGGGTGATCAAATCGGTATTCAGACCAACGCCAACCGACGTCTGGTCAATCAAGCCGGGTTCCCAGCGATCAAGCACCTCGATATTCTGTGCCCAACGGACGTAATCCTCGGCAGTCGGATCGGTCACTGGCAGACCATCTTTTTCAAGTCGCGCGATAAAATTATAGGCAAAATCCCCCCCCATGCCGGCCAGACCCAACCCTGTACTGCCAAGCGGAATAGGAGCCGGCAAGTCAATACTGAGACCGACCATCGCTCCTCTTTCACTGAGACCTCCCAGATAGATATCGAGGCCAAAACCATGGGGTGGCAGAATTTTGAGTGCTCCCCTGCCACTCCAACTCCCGTTGTCATAGCCAAACCCGAGGTTGGCATTGAAGACCTTTTTCTTTGATATCTTGAGATCGCCCACGAGGGTATGCCAATCAACAATCCTGATTGGTACATCACCGCTGAGTAAGTCAATTTCCGTCGAGATCGTCACCTGAACACGCATGAAAACGGACTCAACCCCTTTGAAAAGCTTGATTCGCCCACGCACCAGGAATGTGATGTGGTCAATATCGGGATTAGTGGTTTTTTGATAGTCGATCACTCGCACAACGGGTGAAGACGAAAGCGGCTTTTCCTGACCGACTTCGTCGGCCAGCTCTTTCAGTTTTGTTTCTATCTGATCCTCAGACCACGTCGCTATGTCCGCGTATAGATCGACAACGGCTTTCCAAATGATTTCCTTGAACAGTTCGTTCACCCAATCGATCATGTTCAATCCTCCATTTTGACTCGTCATTCCCGTCGTGATGAGCACCACGGGCTCGCTGTGCGCGGTGGATCATGATCAGTGGACTTGTGTACCGATTCGCTCTGAACTCAGTTTCTCATCAGATTCGTTTTGAAGATCCGGTTTACTCGAATGATGAATCACTGACACGTGATGTGAACGCATTACGACGTTATGCTAAAGAGTTGCAGGCACTGCCCACTTGATACGCATCAATCAAATGGATAACTTCCGGGGGTATGGGAAGAACTAAGAACGAGATCGTAGTCTTCAAAGCAGACGTTTGCTGCAACCTCCGGAATGACAGAATCACGCACTTTGCCGCTGATCAGAGGTGAACTTTAAAACCCTCCACGACACCGCTTGAAAGCTCGCCACGGGCCTTGAAACAGCTCATCAGAAGCGGGCGATGCTTGCGCAAGGTCTTGGCCATCTCTTCATCGGCTCTATTTTGGATCTCATTGTGCGGGTGCACCACGCATCGAGGAAGTTGCCAGCATAGAAGGGACTGGCGTATGTCTAAAATTGCTGGAAGTCTTCTTTGAGAAGGTATGCTCTGATTGATCGCAGGTTGTACTGCACCAGTTCTGCCAATTTGATTTCCTGCTTGCCAGTCAGGTTCTCTGGACGCTTGAGCAGGATGAATCGGGAGTTGGTTAACAGAGGTTCAAGTCCATCGGCTTTCATCTGTTTGCTCTCTTCAGCTCTAACCTTGTCGATCGCTTTACTCATGAGTGCCATGACATGCTAGCGATCAACGATGTTGATGGCGTTAATCGCCTTTTTCTTGATCACCTTCAGATACGGGCTCCACATATCACTGCACACAGTTTTGTAACTCTGCGCTGTGTGCTTTACCCAACCAACGGAAAAAAAAAGAGCAACGTCTTGGTTTTGCGATGCTGACCTACCCACAGAAGACGTTTTCGACCCTGATCAATCTGATACACCACTGTCAGGTATTTATGGCCTTTTTGCCACTGTATCTTGTCTATACCGATCGATTTAGTACCCGACAGATCCTGATGTTCACGACCCGAAGCCACGGCCATCTCCACTGAGCCGAACACATGATGCAGGTTGTACGAAAGGCCTCAGCCACCTCCTGCCAGCTCATCCGCTTTGACCACTGGGCCAGATACCAGGCATAATTACGCGTGATCTGTCGCTTACCTAGCGCCCGAGGCATGTGCTCCACCTTCACGCCACAACACTGACAGTTCACCCGCCTCGGTGAGTAAAGTAGAAACACCTTGATACCCCACAGCGGGATAAACTCAAAACGTTGCTCCTGCTGCCGATCATAACTTGCCGCTGGCTGTTCACACACCGAGCACAGCGCCCAACTGTTTTGACGTTCATGAATATCCAATTGCAGTGTCGGCTGGCCCGCGATATCCAAAAAACGAACAGCCCCGTACACAAAAGACTTGAACTTTTCTACCCGATTCAGGATAGTCTTAAACTGCATCTCGGCGCTTGTTCTCTTTGTGGATGTTTGGTCGTACTTTCATCATTTCAGAGATAGGTGCTGGGTGCATCTTCAATTTCTACCTATCTGACACACCCTACATCAGGTTGTTTTTATCCACAGATTATTAGGACGATTGAAAAACAGACGCGTCCCATCTGGCGATTTTTCTATGATGCGGGAGCTGCCTATACAAGTATTGTTTACGGTCTGGCAGGGTTGGCAATGTTCGTGCCGATGCCCGATGAAAATCGTGTGCTGCTGATTGGTGTGTATTGCACGATTGTTTGCGCGGTTGCAACCAGCACTGCATTCTTCCAACCTATTGCCCGTTGGATAATTCCAGCATTGGTTGCACCAACAATCATCGCATTGATGTTCAGCGGCAAACCTGAGTTTTGGTTATTGACTCTGGTCATCGCTATTGGTGTTGTCGGCGCTGTCTACCTTGGTTCTTTGTCGCAAATGCGCTACAGTCATGTGTCAGAATTAAACGAACAGAACAAGGTGTTGGTAACAAAGTTATCTGCCCAGCAGCAAGTAGCTGATGAACAAAGATGTTTAGCAGAAAAAGCTATCATCGACAAGAGCCGGTTCATTGCAGCGGCAAGTCATGATCTGAGGCAACCATACACGCAAGGACGCTATTTCATCACGCTTTACGGCATAAATCTGAAAATGAATCCAATAGGCCACTATTTGATTCTATCGACAACTCTACATTTGCACTGAATGCCATGTTCGACAGTTTGCTCGATGTGTCCAAACTCGATGCGAATGTGGTGGAGCCAGAATACGAGCCAGTGAGCATTCAAGCAGTCTTCTCTCTGCTTTCACAGGAATTTCAGCCAATAGCCAAGCGCAAAGCACTGTTCTTGAACACGTCGGACATGGATGTCAGCCTGTACACTGACCAGACGCTATTTACGCGCATCTTGCGCAATCTGATCAGTAATGCGTTGAAATTTACTCAACGGGGCGGCGTTGAAGTCGATGCGAAACTGACTGATGAACACTTGCTAGTCACTGTCAGTGATACCGGTGTGGGTATTCCGGATGGAGAGCACGCTCGGGTTTTCACTGAATTTTATCAGCTCGGCGCAGAACAGAGACATGGAGAGGCAGGTGTTGGCCTTGGTTTATCGATTGTCAATAGACTCAGTATATTACTCGGAATGCAAGTCAAACTGGACGCCATGCCCACTGGTGGTACCAGAGCGTCACTGATTATAGCGTGTTCAGAGCTTATCGATGAGCCAGGTGAACCCGAAAAACTGGATTCCAGTTACATGGCAACTGAACCCAATGCACTGACTGGTCTCAACATTATATTCATAGATGACAATGACGCGATTCGCTTAGGCATGCACACGCTGCTGAGTCAATAGCGTTGTTGTGCTGTATGCGTTGCAGATGAGAAAGAGGCATTATCTCGATTGGCCGAATTGCAGATGACGCCAGATCTGATAATCGGTGATTATCAGCTGGCAGGGACTCAGGGACTCGTACTGGAATCGATGCAATAGTCACTCTACGGTCCAGGTTCTCGAATGACTTGCCTGGATTGTTGATCAGTGGTGCAACATCGCCCGATGATCTTCTTGACATCAAGGGTTCTGGCTTACCGTATTTAACCAAGCCTGTATCACCGGAGGCGCTCCACCAAGTGTTGTCAGATCTGGTTTCTTTTCGAGCGATGGTTAGCGAATAAGTTTACCATCAAACAAAAAGCCATTTAAAAAGACATTTGTAGAGTACCGTCCACCCAAAAAACAGCATCCGAACCGCAATGTTTCAGGTCAATACTTTTTATAAACTGGCTGTACGCCAGAATACAATGTAGAGTCGTTGTTAAAGAGATTTCTCAGTAGCGCCTGTACGTGATCTTTCAGAACACGATCTTTCATCTCGAACAGGCCCTACCTCCCATGTTGTTGATCAGACTAGCACAAGCTTAGACATTGCCATTATGGTTTTTTTTCGTAAAGTACTCGGTGCCGCATTATTCGCAATTGCTGTTTTAGCAATCTTTCTAACCAAGACGGTATTCGCTTTCGAAGCGTTTATCTCGAATGAAAGGTCGGGGGATCTGATTTCGATTGATCAGGAAGGGGAAACCGCCTACGTCCAACCGATTTGCAACCGCCCTAGAGGTATGGTCAAGGGCCTGGAACAAAACCAACTGCTTATTGCTTGCTCGGATGACGATAAGATTCTGGAATTCAATATCAGGACCCGGGCCGTCGAACGCTCTTTCGATGATTTGTATGGAGCGATGAGCCTGGCAATTCATCGCCCTACCCAACGCCTGTTTGTAACCAATGAAGGGCGTTCTCAGGCGATGGTAATCGATTTAACTACTGGCGATACACTGGCGATATTACCAACCGGACTTGAACCCGATGGAATTGCGGTCACAGACGATGGAACGCAAGTCTTTATTGCATCAGAAAATGCGGGGTTAGTGCATGTTTTTGACGCCTTATCGTATCAACAGACAGCTGTCATTGTGACCCATCTAAGACCTCGTCGTGTCGCCCTGCTCGAAAATAGATTGTGGGTCTCGTCGGAAATGGGAAGTCGGGTAGAGATTTTTTCGACAGAGACATACAAAAAAATAGACGAAATAATTTTTGCTCCCAAAGGGTTTCGAAGTGAGCAATTAACTCCCGTCGATATTCTGTTTGACCAGACAGGGACTCTCGCTTTCGTTGCACTGGGAGCCGCCAATCACGTCGCATTTGTCAATGTAAAATCATTGGAAATCGAAAAATACATTCTCGTTGGCCGCAGAGCCTGGGGACTCGGCGTATCGCCCGATAATAAATCTCTTATCGTCTTGAATGGATTATCAGACGATTTCACGATTATCGATATTGAATCAAGACGGCCCAGAATAAACAGACAGGCTGGTCTGATACCCCATGCCATTGCGGTGTTTGCAAAATGATAAAAATACTAGTCCTGTGTACCCTGATTGTGCTGAGCTTTGCCGCTCGCGGGGCTGAGCTTCACATTTCAATCGTGACGACATCTGATCTGGAAAAACCTACCCGAGGCCAAAGTTTTGCAGGAATTCAGACACAAATCGAAAGACCTGTGCTTCGAGCTGCAAAGCTAGCGGTGTTTGAATCAAGAACAAGTTTTGAGACTCACGACATCAAGCCTGTTCTTACAACCTTGAATCTTGACTCTTCCACAGAATATGGGCCTCAGCTCGCCTCCATTCATCCTGATAGTCTGGTTATCGTTGACACACCTGAAGACACTTTTGTCGAGATAGCGCAGATCCTGAACCAACTGAATCTAGCGACCATCAACGTCCGGCATACCAATCCAGAGTTAAGACAGACACTGTGCCTGGCAACGCTCTATCACACGATCCCGTCAGATCGCATGTATTTTGATGCGTTGGTCCAATTCCTGATCTACAGTGGTTGGCGCAAGGTTCTTGTAGTGCACGGACCTGGCAAGGCTGATCACGCTCGAGCCAAGACCTTGAACGATAGCTTGTCGAAATTTGGGGCCGATGTGTCTGACACAAGGGAATTTACTCTTTCACACTACCCTGATGATCGAGACAGAAACAAGCCTGAATTTATAACGGGTGGAGCATCCTATGATGTTGTCGCTGTTATTGACACCGCTCGCGATTTTGGCCGTTACATCCAATACAGAACACACCGGGCCCGCCCGGTAGTTGGAGACGTAGGCCTGGTTCCTCGCGGCTGGCACCGTACACTTGAGCGCTACGGGGCACCGCAACTCAATGAACGCTACCGATCGTTCGACAGTACCGCCAAGTTGCCCGCATCAGACGCCATGAGCGATGCAGAGTTTGCTACCTGGAGTGCTATAAAACTTATAACCAATAGTCTAAACACAATGGGTACGGATACTAAGTCACTGGTGGACAATGAATCGCTAAACATATCATCGGTACTTGAACACCCCGAGGCCCAGGTTGATCTCTATAAAGGAACCCGTGGATCAATAAGGCGATGGAATCAACAGCTACGTCAACCTATTTTGCTCACGACAGAAGATGCCGTTATCGCTGTGGCACCGATGCCAAAATTTCTGCATCCGCTACATTATGTCGATACGCTTGGTCTAGACGAGCCTGAATCGACCTGTCAGCTAGATTGATCCTGATTGGCAATCCATACTTGAGTTCGACGACTCCTTATCCAGTCAGCAGGCAACACCACTGTGCCAGTTATGCAGAAGCTCCACGGGCGCCTCTGAAATAAACCGCCCATCAGGAGGCTGATCGCGTTATCAGTGCTGGCTCATTTGATCGTTATTGCTTTCATATTTGCTAATGCCCTCTATATGAATTTGCCTATTCGTAGTCAAAAGCCAACGCAGTTTTTTGATATTATTGAACCACGGCTCAATTCAGCCAGGTATTAAATTTAAACGATAGGTCTGCAAAAATTGAATATTAATCAATGGTTACCGGTTTCACTTATTTTATTCTATTGTTCTCTAATTCCGAGTACATCGATTGCAGATTCTGTTTACGAAAACGTCATTCAAGACGTGCTTCAGCAAACTGAAGAGAACACAAAAACTGAGAACATTCTAAAGACACTGTTGGCCATCGATTCATCTATTGATGCGGAGTCTGCTCACGAATTATTCGTAGCGGCGGTAAATGATAATCCGGCATATCCAGTTCCGAACGAACTGGTGAAACGAGTTTTAAGCAACCGGGAATTCGCTGATAGCGGGGAGTTGGGATACCTGGCTTTTGAGATGCGTAATTTTAACAACAAGCGTTTGAATCGCTTCTTGATTTACAGAGAATTTATCCAGCACCCCATACTTGGCGCTGACGACTTTGTGCAAATTATTCAAAAATTACCTGATGCTCGTGGAGAGAGTGATATTGGAAGCAGAGTAAGCCTGATTGTAGAAATTTACGCCTCTAAACACTATGACAACGAGGATTACAAAGACATCATATCCCAACATACCGGGCTGTTATTTGCAAATGATGACGGCGTCATCCAACCCGAATTAACTACGCTTTATTATCAGCATTTAAGTGGTGAAAACGAAAGATCACTAGCTTCCACTCTGTCTGCATTATATTCAGACGACCTGAGTGTATCTAACCCAGGGGAGCTGATTGAAAAAATGCTGGATTTGGAAAGTTGTGGAAACGACTGTATTAGTAAAGTTTTAAGACTGTTCAATTATAAAGAAACAATCGAAATTGAAAATCCTGAACAACTACTAATTGACATTGCACAACGTGCCGAAGTCGATGACTATACGCTTGGAGAAGTAGCAGATGCGACCTGGAATGCAAAGCGTCAGTTAGGGAATTTGCGTTCGGTATTCAGTGCCATAGAGAATGCCGAAAATTTTGGACCGACAGCAAAATCCAAAATAGAACAGGCATTGAAAAATATTCCCGAAAGCAAATTAACTAATGGTATTTAATCATCCTGATAGCCACTGATTAGAATCTGAATCTTGCATTCAGTGGTGTTAAACCCGTATTCCAGGACGAGCAAGTCAATGTTTATTCACAATCAATCGCGTGTTCACGAACTGCATTAGTATGAATTCGGAACTCCTGATTACCATGAAATCTTCTACGCGCCTGATAACTCACCAGCGGGCTCTTGATGCGCTGGGATTGCTGGCACTAGCTGCGCTTGCAGGCGTGTCAGGGTGCTCTGATTCAAATCCGGCATCGGCAACTGATAACACGAATACGGGTAGTGAGACCGTTGACGGAGAAGTCATTACGAACAGTGCAGCCAGCATGGCAGACGACACCATGGAGTCAAGCACGCAAGCCGGATATCGTTTGACGTTCAACGCGATATGGAGTGAAACTACCCATCCGCTGAATTTCACTGCAAATCCGCACTTATCCGGCCTTGTAGGAGCTGTTCATAATGAGCAGGTAAATTCTGGCAACCTGCCCGGATTGCGTCGGCAGGGATACAACGTATGGCTGAGACTGGCGGCAAATCTGACCTATTGTCTGAAGTACAAACTGCCATCGACGCCGGTTTTGCCCTCGCATCTATCAATGGAGGAGGCATTGGCACCTCACCCGGGACTGCGTCGATCGAGTTCGAAGTCAACCGCGACTACCCCGAAATCAGCTTAACCAGTATGCTTGCACCCAGCCCTTACTGGTTTGTTGGAGTGCACAACTATTCGTTGTTATCGGACGGCGAGTTTATCGAATCAGCCACCATCGAATTGAAGCTGTATGACAGCGGCTCCGACAACGGCGTACGATACACATCCGCTAACGAGGCAACAGAGCCGCTGGCGCCCATCGCCACGGTGTCAAGCGGACCACAGGATGCACCTTTTACCAACGGCACACCTGGCGTGGGATCATTTGTAATTGAACGATTATCTGTGGAATAGGCGATGATGAAATTTTCATACACGCCCCGGACGCTGCTATACAAATAGTTGAACCGTATCATCCCTGGATGTTTCAGTCCCCTGCTTTGAATAACCATGGAGCCAACATCGCTAGCTGATGCTGACTTCATGGTCCAGTTGCACGGCCTTTATAAAATAGTCGACATATTTACCGACTAGCTTAAACCGACCAGACTAACCGACTAAACCACCATCGTCACGCGTGACCGCTACAATTGACGATCGCGGTGTAGAAGTTTCGGTACCATCAGGCCAGTGCCCTTCACCGCGTTCGCCGGGATGCTGAATACCGACGAACATGGTGCGGCGATCCGGGCTCCAGGTAAGGCCTGTGATTTCGGCCTGCTTCGGTCCAGTGAGAAAACGTCTAATTTCACCGGTAGATGGATCTCCTAAAAGCATTTGATTGTTTCCCTGACCAGCGAAATCTTCTTCATTGGAGTAATTGCCGTCTGTCTGAATCCACAACATGCCGTTCGAATCAAACTTCAAGCCGTCCGGGGAATTAAACATATTGCCATCCGAAATATTAGACGAACCCGCTCTGTCGTCACTATGTACAACAGGATTGCCTGCCAATACATAAAGATCCCATGCAAACGAACTGCTGGTATGGTCTGCAGAATCAGGACGCCAGCGAACTATCTGGCCGTATTTATTCGCCTTACGCGGGTTGGGTCCACCTACCGTCGTCTCATCGCCGCCCGCATTAGGCTCAATTCCTCGATTTGAATTGTTCGTCAGGCAACAGTACACTTCAGCCGCCTTCGGATTCGCACTGACCCACTCCGGGCGATCCATCGTTGTTGCACCTACCGCAGATGCAGCCTGTCGAGTATGTATACACACCTCCGCCGTGCTAGCCATTCCAGTAGCCTCCGGAGAGAGCTCCAGCCATTCACCGGTACCGTCGTCATTAAACTTTGCTGCGTATAGTTTGCCTTCCTCAAGCAGAGAGTCAGTCTCTGCACCAGGCGCATAAACACCGTCAGAGATATATCGGTACAGAAATTCGCCGCGTTCGTCGTCTCCCAGATAAACCACTATATGACCATCGCCATTAACTACAACTTCTGCATTTTCGTGTTTGAAGCGTCCCAGTGCTGTGCGTTTTTTCGGGCGACTGTCAGGGTCTGTGGCATCCACTTCAGTGACGTAGCCATGACGATTATATTCGTTGGATTCCTTGGCTAAATCAAAGCGATCATCGATTTGGTGCCAGCCATACCCACGACCCGCAGGGGAAATGCCGTAACGCTGCATTTCTTCGGAAACCGGGTGTTCCTGATCTTCTGTGGCAAAGTAGCCATTGAAATTCTCTTCACAGGCGAGGTAGGTTCCCCACGGCGTTGAACCATTGCCACAGTTATTAAACGTACCACGCGCTACCATACCATCGGGGTCGGCGACCGTTTTCATTAGCTCGTGTCCAGCGGCCGGCCCTGTAATATCCATTTCAACGTCTGGTGTCAGCCGACGATTATATGGACTGTCTTTAACCATCGACCAAGTGCCATAATTTTGCTGAATTTCAACCACGGTCAAGCCGTGAGCGTTCATGCCTTTAAGGATATCATCATCATTTTCAGCTTCACCTTCAGCACGATTTCCCCAGATGACACTTCGGTTGGTGTACTCGTTATTGACGATAAGTACAAATTTATCACCATGAGGATAAACCTCCATACCATCATTGTTATCGCCAAAGGCTCTGGCCTGACTTTCGCCCGTGCCGCGCGTTGCATGATCGAAATCCGGTGCATCTGACCATAGCGGATCACCCCAACTGGAAAGGACTCGTGCTGTGTACCCAGGCGGCACCGTGACATCATCGGCAGTACTGATTGCTATTGCATCAAATGCAAAGCGAGTTTGCGCGGCGGAAGCCTGCGAGGGCATTAGTGTATTACCGAATGCTGCTACACCACCTAAAGCCACTACGCCTTTCAGCACATCGCGCCGTGACATTGCTCGATCCAATACGCGATCAAAATCCGTCTCACTGGGCCTCGGGTTTATGTATTCGTCGAATTCATCGAACGACATGTCGTTTGGGTTTTTCATAGGCTTACCTCAGTTGATTGGTGATTTCAGGAGTGAGCGCTGTAAATTGGCCGCAAAGGCCCAGACACATCAACGTACCTGCATGACCACATTATCACTTGTGGTCTGCTTAACCAATTGCCCATTGCCTATCTGAGGGTTGGACTTTAGTGCCACTAAATATTCGCACTGAGCTGTGTGCTGCTGAATGCGCCCAAGGTGCGCGAGCTGTTCCATGCCTCGCGTATGCAGGAGGCAACAAGGTCACTGGGAATTCAGCACTCGTCAAAACGAGTTAATGGACTTAACGTAAATCGCCGAGAACGCTACTTGCCGTTCTGGCCTTAAGGGCTGGTGAAACAATAAAAGCCGATTACGCATGGCATGACCAAACGTAATCGGCTATGGGCATAAGCTTTATCGAGAAGCCAAGCCCTCTGGGACTTTGAAAACCCAGACCGACCCGCCTTGATTCAAATAGCTGACCACCTTTGCAACCTCACCGCCCCAGAGTGGCACGGCCCCGCCCCAGCCAGTGACGATCGCAACATACTGCTCACCGTCCTGCTCCCAGGTTACCGGTGAAGAGACTATGCCGGTGCCCGTCTGGAATTTCCAGAGTTCTTCGCCCGTCTCATCATCAAACGCTTTGAGAAAGCCTTCGGGTGTACCGGTAAAAACCAGTCCGCCAGCAGTGGTGAGAACACCACCCCACAAAGGCGCCTTGTTCTTGTATTCCCACTTTATCTCACCAGTAGCAGGATCCATCGCTTTCAAAGAACCGATATAGTCGTCAAAGAGCGGCTTGATGGTAAAACCGGCACCCAGATACGCCGCTCCTTTCTTGTAGGTGACTGGCTCATTCCAGATATCCATTGCCCATTCGTTAGACGGGATATAGAAGTTATTGGTATTCTGGGAGTACGCCATAGGCATCCAGTTTTTACCACCAAGAAAGCTTGGAACAGCGTAGATGGACTTGCCCTTCTTCCCGTCCGCCGATTCAGCAGGATTACCCGGACGATTTTCAGGATCGTAAATCGGGCGTCCATTTTCATCAATACCCTTTGCCCAGGTGATGTTCTGTACAAATGGGGTTGCAGAAATGAATTCGCCGTTGTTTCTATCCAGCACATAGAAAAATCCGTTACGGTCGGCTGTTGCGCCTACCTGCATGGTTTCACCGTCTTTTTCCATGTCGAAAGTGATGAACTCATTGACACCGTCATAATCCCAGCCATCATGTGGTGTGGTTTGAAAAGCCCACTCGACCTCACCATTTTCAGGATTAATTGCGATACGCGATGCTGTCCACTTGTTGTCTCCAGGACGCAAGTGAGAGTTCCAGGGAGCAGGGTTGCTGGTGCCGAAATAGGCAAGCTTTGAACCTGGGTCATACGTGCCACCAAGCCACACTGCACCACCACCGTTTTTCCATTGATCTCCAGCCCACGACTCGTTCAACGTGCCTGTCATCGTTGACTCTTCTCCAAGAAGCTCACCCATATGCCCTTCGATGGTCGGCCGCTTCCAGATGGTCTCACCTGTATCGGGGTGGCGAGCTTCCACTGCGCCCACTATGCCAAATTCGCCGCCGGAGTTGCCTGTCAGGATTAATGGTCCATGTGTTTCTGTTGGGACAATAAGTGGTGCGGCTGTGTAGGAGTAACCCGCTTCATAATCACCAATGGTTTTACGCCAGATGACCTTGCCAGTCTTTGCATCGAGCGCGACAATCTTGGCATCAAGCGTTCCAAAGAACACCTTGTCCCCGAGGATAGCCGCGCCTCGGTTGACCACATCACAGCATGGCAATATACCTTCGGGCAAACGCGCATCGTATTGCCAAAGCTCATCACCCGTTGCGATATCTATCGCCCACATACGGCTGTACGAGCCTGTGACGTACATTACACCATCCTTGATCAACGGTTGGGACTCTTGTCCTCGTTGCTTCTCTCCGCCAAAAGAGAAGGACCATACGGGATACAGGTTCTTTATATTTTCCTTGTTCAGAGTATCAAGTGGGCTGAACCGCTGCCCCCTGGGACCCATGCCGTTGGAAACAATATCGCCATTTGTCGCCTGATCGTTGACGATGTCATCGATGGTGACATCCAGAGCCTGAGCAGAACCTGCCAGACCGGTCATCCCAATGGCTATCGTGCTGGCGAAAGCCAGCAACGTCTGTGTACTTTTCATTCACTACTCCTCTGAGGTCTAAGGGGTCTGAAAACAGCACACGTTGCCACTTGTTCTAGCGATGACACCGGATGCATGTCGCGACTGATTTCAGTCAGTCCACCTAAGAGTATATTAAGTTTTACCCTATAGCTATAGGGTCAAAAGGTACATGCTAAAAAAGAGCGCATCTTGTCCGGTCAATATTGATCAATTCGCCGCCATTAACATCAAATAATGGGGCACATCACCTTGCGCAATAGTACAGCTCAACCACCTCTTCTTATACGGCGTGTCTAGTCAGGCCTAACGACGTAACTCAATCAGGGGAAACAACTCATCTTCCAGGGCTGGATAAAGGTGCACCACCGATCTTTCATATTCGGTTCTCACAACACCTAGCCCTTCAAACCTTGCGGGGATAGGCAGCAACATCGCTTCATTCATTGTCAGGCCCTGGGATACGGCATCGCTGATACCGCCATGAAGCCAATCGATGTAATCAGCGGTCTGGGAAATTGCCTGCTCTTTTGAGTCGCTGGGACCGTGGCCCGGCAGAAGCAGGGATTTATCGATATTACCCAGTGTGACAAGGGTTTGACGCCACGTTGCAATGTCCGCATGCGGTGTTGTCGGAGCACGATAAAGGAACGCCAGATCCCCGCAAAACAACACGCCGGTTTCATCATCGCGAATAACCAGATCGCTGCTGGTATGTCCTGAGAGATAAAACAGGGAAAATTTTCTACCACCAACATCTTCGGTGTTCGCATCAAGTGCCAGCGTCGGCGCTACTGGCAAGGTTCCGCGCATCCAGTCGCCCAGCAGGCGATACATATTATCGGCAAATCCGTTACCCTCCAGAGCGATATTGTCGATAACTTTCTGTGGCGCTGCGATAATACTGGCATCGAACGACTGATTGCCAAGGAAGTGGTCCGGGTGATGATGCGTGTTGTACACCCTGAGAATCGGTTTGCCAGGAAGGGTTTTTTCTATAAGCCGCCGCAGTGCATCACCAAATCGCTTTGAAGGGCCGCTATCAATGACGACCACTCCATCGGGCACCTCGATAAACGCAACGTTCACTATGTTTCCGCCGTTCTCCATAGTGAAGTATTCATTACGCCCGAGAACAGCCCAGGTTTTTGACGCTATCTCGACGGCTGACAAATCAAAATCCAGAAACCGGGCATGCAACGATCCACACACAGCACAACCGTAGCCAGCGGCGAACCACTGCAAGGCTTTGCGCCGGGCCCGCGAGTGTGGAACAGCGCTAACTCTGCTGATCTTCATCGCGGCCAGCCTACAAATCCGTTGATGCCGGAATCGTCAGCGGAAAATCAAATTCGTTACCCTCAGTGTCACGCGTCGAAACGATCAAAGTCTCGGCCTCACTGCCAACACGGGGGCGAAGCGTCAAGGTGGGGTTTTCACTGACCGGCTCATACAAATCGATCTCGGCAACGGTATCCCCCGCACCGTTGCGAACAAGCAGCTCATTCAAGTAGAAAGCCGGTATTCCTGGTGCAAGTCCTGTGTCCATCGGGTGTTTCATCCGTAGCGTCATACGCGCATTACCAGCATCAACTCTGGAAGCCAGAGCACGCGTCTGCCCCAGGGTTTTCATCCAGTTACTGGTGCCATGAGCGGCCGCCGGTGCACTGCAACCGCCACCTGCAGCATCAACAATCGCATATCCCACACGCCATACTCCATCGCCTGTGAGTACCCCAACGTGAATTGGCGAGGTCTGCTGGAGTTTCAAGCGAAAGCCGATGTATGACAGCGCCTTCTCAGGCCGCATTGTCATCACCAGAGGGATCGGATTAAGATCTGCTACCACAACTATCTTCTTGACATCGTCCAGTTGCGAGGCGTCCACCGTTACCGGTACATGAAACTGATTCTCGGCAGAAAGCGGTGCCATAACCTTCACCCGTTCATCGAAAACCACTTGCCCATCAGGCATGAAACGATCAGCCATCGACTGCCACATGATGGAGTCAAGCGGATCCTGTGGTAATTCACGGGCCAGCAACGATGTGCTGAACAACAACATTATCAATCCGGCCGTAAGCAGCCGTGCGCCTCGCCCGGATACTCTTGTAATCACTGACGTTAACGATCGCCTTCCAGTGAATTCAGAGACAGTTATCAATTCATGTCTTGTTTTCATAACCTTCGCTCTATCCGTATTTTTACAGTTAATCCGTTAGTTTCGATCGATCAGTATGGAATTAACGCTTGCACGTGCATTGGATAATGTCAGCTTCTACTGCAATTCGGGTGCAACCCATTTGACACCATAACGCTGGTAGATTGCCTGCATCTCGCCCGATTCGACAAGCTGCGTAAGTACATCCCCCAAGGCGTAGCCCAGATCGCGACTATCGTGCTTGATGGCGATACCAATAGGCCAGCCTTGCCGGACTATGCCCGGCATCGGTGGTTGGGATATTTCTGATGTAATATCCGCTGACTTGAAGGCAACCCACTCGGCTTGTGCACGAGAGGCAAGCAATGCGCCTACCTCCTCGCCAGCATACAGTTCAAGTGTGTCAGCGAATGTACGACCGCGACGAATGCTCTGTTGCAGTTGCCCACGAAAGGCGTTGGACAAAAAGAAGTCGCCAGCGGTATCGACCTCAACGCCAATAGGATTTGACACAAATCGCCCGAAGGTATCTACCTTGGGCAACATGTCGACATTGTGAACAAGGGCCATTTGTTCCTGAAAGTAAGGGGCCATTAAAACAGCAAATTCGTTGCGCGTATCCACTTCACGATCGTAGGGTACGTGCATCATCACATCGGCCATCTGCCGGTGTATCAGATCGCCCTTCCAGATGTTCACCCGTAAGTCGTCATCCAGATTCTCATCAGCACCACGGATCAGAAACTCGACCTCTACACCCAGGGCTTGACCAAAACGCATCGCTACATCGACATCGATTCCCCGCGGGCCCGACTCATCAATCCACGAGTATGGCGCATAATCGCTATAAGCAAACACGGTAAGCTTGCCGCTATCGACCACCTCGTCGTAGGGTCGAGCGTGACCTGGTGCTGCCAATAACAACGCCAGAAGGCCAGCGACAAGTAGATGTACTGCTGCTGCAATGTGTCTCATCAGCCAGTCGCTCACTCGGGGCGAGGACGCGTCTCGGTGTAGGAACGAATAGCCCACATGGCTTCCTGATTCAGAATTTCGGCAAATGGCGGCATTTTATAAGCACCATTTTGCGAATAGCCTTTCCGTACTCTCTCCATGAACCACTCATCACCAAACTCGCCGTCTTCCATCATACGAAGATCCGGTGCTATGCCACCAGAGATCACTTCCAGCCCGTGGCAACGAGCACAGTTCGTGTTATACGCTGAGCTGCCAATCTCAATCGCAAGCTCGTATTGCTCGCCACCCATTACTCGATAGGGATTCTCCAGAGCGATCTCCTCGGGAAGCACTTCCAGACCTTCCGTATCGACTGCCTGAGGGGTCACATCACCGTGACCAAATCCGAGTTTTACTAATGCAAACTGTGACAACAACACAGCACAAGACGCTCCAACAATTATTCGCTTTTTCATTCGCAACACGTTTCGCTCTCTGTAGCTTAGGTTATCGCCTGTTGTACAGCAGAATATCGCACTTGTTTAAGCAATACGCCTCATACACCTGCTTTATTTTCGACACAAGCAACCCGATTGACATGAGTTTACACAAAAGCCGCTTACAACCGCACATTACACTTTGGTACCACAGCGACTCGTAGTGCGAACGCGCATACTTGTCACCATGCGCCTACTGTCAGCTTTTCAGCTCTTCCCTGCCCTGTTGCTACTGGCTTCAAGCACACTTGCGCAATCGCTGCAACAGTACGACGTCGATCAAACAACTGGCTTGAGAATGGAGCGATACCGCGCGCCGGTGCCAGCCGATATCCCGGACGGTACAACACTCGACAGTGCAGCTGTCAAGGCGTTGCATCTGCAAGGCGATGCTGTTTTCATCGATGTCTACCCACCCAAGGGTCTGGGGCCTGATCCGCTTGACGGTCACTGGGTTACTACCGAAGAACGCCAAAGTATTCCGGGGGCTAACTGGTTACCCGAAGTGGGACGAGGTAGCTTGCAGCCAGACGCCATGGATTATCTTACTCGTAACCTTGAACGGCTCAGTGGCGGTGACAAAGAAAGCTCTTTGGTGTTTTTCTGTACTTCCGATTGCTGGCAATCGTGGAATGCCGCAAGACGCGCTATCAGACTGGGCTATAGCCAGGTGTTCTGGTTCCCTCTGGGTAGCGATGGATGGTTGGAGGATGGGCACGAATTGATGCAGGTATATCCAGTCAATTTTCTTGATGATTCAGTCGAATCTGCTGACGAAAGCGATTTGTGTTAACAACCCTTTGCTGATGAATATTTCCCATTCCGGAATGGCTGCTTCCCAGACGTCGATTGTGCCGCATGTCCTGCACCAGATGATACCTGCGATGGGCGCTCAACTGGTCGGGCTTCAATCACTGACAGAGCGCCTGCTTATTGCGATGCTGTGTGGCGGGCATATACTGATTGAGGGGCCTCCCGGTGTCGCCAAGACACGCACAATCAGGCAATTTGCACATCTGCTTGACACGAGTTTTGTTCGCATACAAGCAACACCGGATCTGCTGCCGGCAGACATTACAGGCAGTGATATCTACCACCAGCCCAGCGGCGAATTCCGCTTCATGCCCGGTCCACTGTTTAACCACATTGTATTGGTTGATGAAATCAACCGCGCGCCACCCAAGGTGCAGAGTGCCTTGCTCGAAGCGATGGGAGAGCATCAGGTTAGTACTGGCGGTACCACGCGTGTACTCGAAGAGCCATTTCTGGTCGCAGCCACCCAGAATCCGATAGAACACGAGGGCACCTACCCCTTACCCGAAGCACAACTGGATCGCTTCATGTTTTTCGTACAGCTTAAGCTGCCAGATATCGCCAGTGAACGTCTGATCCTGAATCAGGTTCTCAAAGAAAATAGCCCGTCGGCCAATTCATTAACTCCAGGCACTGTGATCGGAAATTCGCAGGACATTATTAATGCGCGCAAGCAGGTTCAGGAGGTCTTCATCAGCGAAGCTGTACGCGATTATATCGTCAGGTTGACTTGCGCAACACGCGGAGAAGGCCTGGGGGCTGTTGCGCGCGGTGAGATCGAACATGCTGCCAGCCCACGTGCATCAATCTACCTTGCGCTGGCAACTCGCGCTCACGCATGGCTGCAACAGCGCAATCATGCTACGCCGGACGATGTGGCGTTACTCGCACCAGACATCCTCTGCGGACGAATCATTCTGGACTATCAAGCGCGGGCTGCAGGCATCAGTGAACGAGATATTGTCATGCGAATTCTCGAGAACACACCGCGCACCTGACATGAATCAATCCTCAAAATTGCATCAGGCTCATCACCTGTCGTGAGTGAACAGGGATCGATTGATATCAGTATTGAGCAACTGCTGGAGCTTAGACATATTCCTGTGCCGCAAGCTTGCAATACACCGGCATCAAACGGTGCATGGTCAGGTTCTTTTGCAAGCCGTAAACGCGGTCACGGGACTGATTACGACGATCTGCGTTCCTACAGTCCCGGTGATGATTTACGGCATATCGATTGGCGCGCCAGTGCAAGATGCGATGAATTGCATACCAGGCTTTACCGTGAGGAGAAAGAGCACCGCTTGCGTCTCATCTGCGATTTACGACACTGCATGTTCACAGGCTCTAGTGTGCTACGAGCCAACCATGCGGTCTTTTTAATCGCCAGATTGCTGTGGCGAGCCTGCCAGGCCAGAACACGAGTAACACTTATCGTCGTCACCGCTGATGGACTGTCGATGTTCGCACCGGGGACCGGCGATGCCACCGCTATTCGGGGCTGTAAACTTCTGGTTAGCGAGCATCAGCGAATTGCGCAAGAGCTTGCGAGTAAAAATGAACGCGCGCGTTGGGCGCAGACAAGCAACAAGCCTGCTTCAGCACAAGCAACAACCAGCAATGTCGATGATGAAACCCTTGTTGATGCGCCGTATCGAAGACACGCAGTCAAGGTGGACTCAAGAGAGCATGGGCCCACCCTTGATACAGTGCTGCAATGGTTGCTAACAAGGCGCGAACAAAAAACGACACAGTTATGGGTAAGTGGCTTTGACTATGTGGGTGAGAGTTTTTTTGACACGCTAGGCGCTGTCGCCAGACAAAGTCTCAACGTGGCTATTCATGTCGATGATCCAATACTTAATAATGCCCTGCCAGCGGGAAAGTTTCATTATCGCTCGCACGGTATGAAAAATAATAAACCTTATTCAACTGATCGCTTTACACGCGTGGGCAAGAGTGACCAGACACTACTGGCGGATCGGCTGACGCAGAACAATAAGGCCCGGGTAAAGCGTTTTGATGCACTGGCGATTCCGTTTATAAGTACGGCTTACGGCGACGACAATGTAGTATCGGCATTACGCAACCAGGCCTACCTTGCGTAATGGACGCCACGACAACGTTGCTTGAGCAGCTGCGTACAGTTCAACAACCACCCCCACCTGAAGGCGTCCCATTCTGGCTGATCGCGGCTAACCTGTTGGTCCTCTTGCTAATCGTAGCCCTGCTTGTTTATCGCAGACATCACAACACCCACAACTGGCGCAGGCAACTCTTGAAAGAGCTGCACCTGGCGAGCCGTCAACCTGCACACGAAGCGCTGGCAAGTGCCGCAACCATGCTTAGACAGTTGATGCTGTTTCGTGGTTATTCTGTGCAGAGCCTGAGTGGTGAGCCCTGGTTGATCAAACTGGACAGTGCCTTCAATACACAATGGTTTTCTTCCGGATCAGGGCGTGTATTCGGCGATGCACTCTACCAGCCCGGCACTGCAGAAAAAATTCACATCGATTCGCTGCTATCCGAGCTGAAGGTTTTGATCAAATCGCTACCTTCAGGGCAGAATCACAGCGGTAAATCGACGTGATTGGCTTTGCCTGGCCGTGGATTTTTCTACTTTTGCCTGCGCCACTGTTGCTTCGCTCAGCGATTGAGGCGCGCCGCAGATCACTCACTATCCCGCCTGATCTGGAGGCCGCGCTAGAGCATCTCGAACATCGACGATATCAGGGTATCAATGGCCGAATCGCTTGCTTGTGGCTAGCCTGGATTCTGGCACTTTTCGCACTCGCCCAGCCATGGCTACCGGGTGATGCCTCAGCGCAGGCGGTGAGCGGCAGAGCCATCGCAATGGTGGTTGATGTATCTGCCAGCATGGAGCGCCGCGACTTCACTCTCGATGGCGTAGTCAGTGATCGCCTATCTGTGGTCAAGGACGTCGCCCATGATTTTGTGATAGCCCGAGCCGGTGATAGAATCAGTCTTGTTCTGTATGGAAAAGAGGCATTCATTGCATCACCACTGACCTTCGACCTTAAAGCTCTATCGAGCATTCTGGACGGTGCGGGTATCGGCATGGCGGGTCGTTCCACCGCTATTGGTGATGCCATTGGACTGGCTATTCAGACGCTCAGAGATGACCCGGCCAGCTCCAGGGCGATCGTTTTGCTATCAGACGGCACTAATAACGCGGGTTCTGTCGAACCGGAAAGCGCAGCCACACTTGCCCAGTCACTGGGTATTCGAATTCACAGCATCGCACTGGGAAGTGAAGATACAGACATCACTGGCTATGCGACCGCACAGTCGGCAGATCTGGATGAGGAAACGCTTAAAGAGGTCGCAGCGTTAGCTGGCGGCAAGTTCTTTCGCGCAGATACGCGCAATGCCCTGAAGGCCGTATATGACGAAATCGATCAACTGGAAGCTGCACAGGCTCCCGCCCCGCCTGTCATACTAAGGCGCGATCTGCATCTATGGCCACTGCTTGCATTGTTTTTCGTTTTACTTGCCATGCCATGTCTTGAGCTTGTCAGCGGCCTGCCAGGATCATGATAAATAACTTGAGTATAGGACCCATCGTTCTCTTGCAGCCGCTGTGGCTGCTAGCCTGGGCAATGCTGACAATACTGGCCGTGCGCTGGAATAAAAAGCCGGAAACCAATAGCTGGCAGAACGTCATGTCCCCTGCCGTGTTTCGCTTTCTTGCAGGTCATGTGCAAAACGAAAGAGCAAGCAACTACCTACTCTGGACAGCAAGCGTTGTGGCCTTATGCCTGACGCAACCTGTAGCACGACAAGCGGATGATGATACCTGGCGTCATAGTATCGGTTGGCTAGCGCTTATTGATGTGTCACGGTCCATGACATTGAACGACACGGTTCCTTCTCGTCTCAGTGCAGCAAGGCAAGCACTTGCTTTTTTGTCAGAGCAATCTGCCGCCAGGCCGATTGCGATGATCATCTTCGCAGGCGATGCGTTTCTGGTCGCCCCTCCAGCGTTCGATACCTCGGTATTCAATGAACACGCTGCATTGATGGAGCATGGAATCATAGAAACGGAAGGCTCCAACCTGGCTCGTGCGTTGTCATTGACAACATCGGTGATTGCCGACAGTGGTTTTGTTGCATCGCGTACATTCCTGCTAACCGACACCGGTGGCATAAATGCAAGCTCCATTGCAGCCGCAGGCTACCTGTCCGACAATGGACACAAGCTTGATGTTCTGGTGGTGGGCACTACTGACTCCGCTGAGCCAGCATCACCCACCAGCGTCAACCCGACACTTGCTCGGGATCTGGCCGCAGCCGGTGGTGGTGAGGTGGTATTTGCCAACGGTTTTGGGGTCTTCGACTACTCACCATTATCTCTGGCTGATGAGTCAAGTGCCTCGACACACGCCGACCTGAAAGCATTGATCTGGAAAGATCAGTCACACTGGTTGTTGCTAGCCTCTCTGCCATTACTCCTCATGCAATTTCGTCGTGAGAGTCGGCAATGAAATCAATGAAGCACAGCCTGGGCGCGATTTTTCTCATTGTTTGGCTTGCAAGCTCGCACAAGGTTCAGGCCGCCGACAACAACTTGCTGGCCTATCGTCTGTTTGAGCAAGGTGACTATGCACGCGCCGCAGAGATATTCAGTGATCCAGCCTGGAAGGGACTCGCCCTTTACCATTCATCACAATGGTGGCGAGCGGCAGAGGCCTTCATCCGGGCAAATGATCCGGTCTCTGCTTACAACCTTGGCAACTGCTATGTACAGCTTGGCTACTATGCATTGGCCCTTGAAGCCTATCAACACGCATTGTCGCTGGACCCATCGCTGGACGATGCAGCTCACAACGCCGACATCATGCGCGCATTGCTGACAACCACTGATGAAGAACAACAAAGGGCCGGCAGACGCGCCAGCGGTGACGAAATTGAACGTATCGACTCCGAGAACCCGGACAAGGGAGGCAGCCAGGGTGATGGTGGTGAAGAGCAAGATAAACAAGGTGATAACGCCCCGGGGAAATCAACAGATGACGGCGAGCAAAACGTCGGACCCGATGGGCAAGCTCAAGCTGGCAAGGGTGGAGAGGCAAGTGAGAACTCACAACAGCCCGATAAGCCTGACGGTGAAGGTAGTGGCGCTATCGATGGACAGCCTGCGCAAGAGGATCAGGAAAACGGAAGGCCTTCAGGTGGCTCGGAAACTGATGCGCCCAATGCATTGGCAGCTGCTGCGGGTACGCGAACCGCGCTGGAAACAGAACAGGCAACAACACAATGGCTAAACCGTATAGAGCATGATTCACAGCTTTTTTTACAACGACGCCTGAAGCTTGAACGAAAGCGCAGGCGCGCATCGGGTCAAAGCCCACCACAGGGTGGAAGCACATGGTAGCTTACACTATTCAATGGCAGATTAGCAGAGTCGCGCGGTTGACAGGCGTCCTGTTTATGGCGGTGTTGGCAATATCACCAGGCGTTCATTCTGCAACCGCAACTCCGGAGATTACACTTACAAGCAGCAACGATTCAGTCTATTTCGGGGATACCGTAGTCATAGAAATGGAAGCAGTAGGTGTCCTCGATACTGTCGATATAAGCGCGCTGTCCAGGGACGCAGATTTATTACGGCAGACCACAGGTACCCGTATTGCTGTTATTGAAGAGCGTGTCGTTGAAGTCAAGTTGCGGCGTATGGAGTTTCTTCCCCGCCGCGAGGGCAAGATTGTTTTCGGCCCCCTGCACGGTGAAACAACTACCGGTAGGGTTTCATCACTTGCGCTTACCATTGACGTATTACCCGCTACCAATGAGCAATGGGAACCCTCCGACGACGATCTGCAGATGAGTATTACACTTTCCAACAGCACAACGGATGTTGCAAAGTCTCTACCCTATGCCGCACACATCGGCGAGCGCATCATCGTTGACATTACGCTTCGTCATCAGCATCCGATCGCCGATGAAAACATGAGTCTGCCCGACTTCGAAGGTTTTGATATATTGACCGAATACGAACTGCGCAGAACGATCGACGATTCACCTGAATCGGCAGAACCCACAGAGACGAACCACCAACCCTGGCGGATGACATCCTGGCGATATCATCTTTTCGCTCAGCGCTCCGGCACATTGACTATCGCCCCCGTCGTGTGGAGTGGCCTGGCCATTCGTTCACGAACGCAGCGCGCAGAATTTCACAAGCAAACCGAACAACTTGTTTTGAAAATACAGCCTGCCCTGCCAGACATCAACTGGTGGCTTCCTTCCCCTGAGGTCGAACTCAGTGAGCAGTGGTCAAAGGATGCACGTGAACTGACTGCCGGTGATGAGGTTTTTCGTACTATTACCTTGACTGCACGTGATGTACTTGCAAGTCATTTGCCCGATGTTCAAATGCTGGAGAGTCGAGCAATATCAAGCATGCTTGTCGAACAGGCACGCACTCAGCAACTCGCAGGCGAGCACATTGAAGCAACAGCGACTTTCCGTTTCCGTCTGGTAGCGCAGAGCCCAATACCGGTCTTTCTCGATACCGTGCGCGTACCATGGTATGACACATCTGAACACATAGAACGAGAATCAATCATCCCTGCCAGACGAATCAATATCGGTTTACCTGATCGTGCTGATTTACTGGCAGAACTTGCATTAAATGAACGATGGCTGGACAAGGCGGCTTTGGACGTTCGTTCTTTTGCCAGCAGATTTGCCTATTGGCATGTGTCATTGGCGCTGTTGAGCATGGTCGCCTGCCTGTTGATTTTCAGAGAGATCCGATTACGTCGAGTTAGCCTTCACTCTGGCCGCGGCAATACGGGGCTGCCAGAATTGTAGTGCTATCTTGTTATTCACTCATTGCTGAGGGACATGCTCTTTGGGCAACACGGCAACTCCCCAGGGATACCGGCCAACTTTGATGGTCTTTTCAGCCCGCAGGGTAGCAACGTCCACCATCGTAACATCGCCAGACACCCCGTTGGTCGTGTAAAGCTTGTCCTCCTCAGGTGTCAGAGCCATGTGCCAGACACGCCTACCTACCAGTATGTATTCTTTGACACGCAAGCTTGCGCGATCAACCACGGCAACATGATTGGAAGGCCCGAGCGCTATAAAGGCAAGCTCTCCATCGCTCGTCAGTTCCATCCCAACCGGTTGAATTCTATCGACGGAGATTCCCGGTATCTCGAAGTTGATAACGTGCTTGATCAGCTTGGTTTCCGTGTCAATGATGGACACCGTACCGCCAATCTCTGATGACACCCATAGCTCGCTGTCATCAAGCGTGAATTCAGCATCTCTCGGTCTTTGGTCAACCAGTGTATTCGCCACTATCTCTTGTGTTTCAGTATCGATCCAGTGAGCCATATTGGACGTCTCCGATGTCACGATAGCGTACTTGCCGTTGTGACTGACGGCCATCCCTTCAGGCTCAACGCCTACATCGATTTGCGCAACCACCTCGCGTGTTTCAATATCCACCACCGTCGCGATCGCATCATCTTCATTAGCAATGTATAAATGCCGATTATCCGGATGTAGTGCAAACTGTTCCGGATCCTCACCGCTAGGCAGTTCAAACAGTATCTTGTTATCCGCGATACTCATGACCTGCACGGTATCCGAATCAGACGCACAGATGAACAAACGCGTGAAATCATGACTTAAGGTCACACCACGTGGCCGTTCTCCCACCTCGATAGTGTTGATCACCTCATTGGTACTGGCATCAATAATGGAAATCGTATCATCCTTCTCATTGCTGACATATAACCAGTGAGCCCATACGCTGCTAGCACATAGGCCATATACTGCTAAGCTCAGGGATAGCGCAATAGTTTTACGAATGAACATTGATGACTTCACTGAATAGTCCAGGCTAGATGTTGATGGGATAAATGCAATGAAACAGGCTTATTCAAGACTGTCATTGAAGACTGAAGGACTCACACTGTGTCTCCGGCCGATCACTACCTAATGTATCAAGTTCAGTTAGCTGATGTAAGTAGCCTTCTATCGGCGCTGAGGCTACAACGGCATTGGCATGTACCAACTGGATCGGCTGGCGCAATTGCCCATTCCAATCGCGATAGCTCAATGAAGCTCCCTTAAAGCCTGCCAATTCAAAATCTGCAGACAGGATGTAACGCTTGATAAGCTCGGTGTCCGCCACGCCAGTTCGAGTGACAGCTTCTCCGATCGAACGCAGTGCTGACCAGTTAGCATAATCTCGCGAGCTCATGTCCCGATTGCTCAGTTTCCGGAAGCGCGATTGCAATTGCGCAGCCCCCCATTGCTCGATGACCGGGGACCAGGTCACGGGAGTCAGTCCTGCGCTACCAGCCACCGGACGCGGTAGCCATGTGTTGTAAAGAATATACTGTGAAAAGTCCCTGTCCTCATCCGCAACGAACACGACATCATACTTGCTGGATTGAGTGAATACAGGTACCTCTGTGGAGGCCGTTCGGCGCATATCCGCATCTTCTATCCACGTCTTGTCTTCGACAATCTGCAGACCAAACTTCTGTACTGAATTACGCATGGAGGCGGCCAGGGCCTTATCTGATGCGCGGTTACCTTCAATCAGAAAAATTTGCCGCCATTTACGATAAGTGAAAAATTGCGCTAGTGCATCAGTATGCATAGCACGTGAAGGCACCGTGTGCAGTACGTTGGGACGGCAGTCTGCCTGCCTGAGCTCATTGTCAGCAGCCTGCGCGTTGAACAGCAAGTCATCCTGCGCATCATCAAGACTGGACACGTCAAGTAGTAGTGATGCCGGCAGATTGAGCACAACCAGCCTTGCATGATCGGCAAGTGCTTGCCTGATTTGTTCAAGCGCATCATCGCGATCATGATCAGTAGCGAAGATCAGTGATTCGAGGGCGTATATTTGCCCAAGAAATTTACCGGTAGTGTTATTGTCGTTTATCGCCAGACTGGCTCCTTGCAGGCCTTCATCGTCCGGCCAGCTCACAAGATTAGATAGCACGGGTGGACGTTCAATTTTTTGCTCGATATAGAGAATATCTACATTCACCGAATCTTGAGCACGAACGCCAGCGCTCAGGCAAAAAAATGCTATCAAACAACAAATACGAAACAGACTCATGGATGTATAGGGACAGTAACGCTGGAATGTGCCGCTAATTGTATCTACAAAAAAGGAGGGAGTTTCTTCCAGGACTAATTCGATAGTCTCAACTAATGTTCGATAGCGGCCAGAATATCATACAGCCATCGTCAACAACATGGCAATAAGTGCAAAAAAATCGGCAATCTGTGAGAAATTAACGAAACGACCTTAATACAACCTAGTGTTGCTGATTCTCAATTCCAGGCTCGGTGCCCGGCCTCCCTGATCGAAAATCGCATAGTTATCCCATTCCAACCGTCTGTTCTCAAAGTATAACTGACAATCCCCTGATCTGTCGGCTCTAGTCACGCCTCCTATAGCAACGGACCTTGACTCAAGGTTACGCAAAGTTCATTGTCGTTGTGCAAAATTTGGGCGTAAAATATATCTACTAGTAAAAAGGCTATATTGCTCGAATATTGGACTGATGCGTGCTAACATCAATGCCCCTGTTTGTAAAGTGTCACTTGCAAAACATTCGCTATTCATAGATCGGTGATGTGCTATGAGAAAAGCCTGGCTTTATGTTGAGGGTCGCGATTCATCCAAAATAAAGGATCGCCTGACAGCAGCGCTATGTCCTTATTTAATAGATATTGACTCAGAACAAATGCAGCATAGTGATGCTGCTGGCATTGTTGTGCTGGACCGACTGGACGACAATGGGTGTGCGGCATTACACGCTCTAACGCAAAGCGGGCGTCGTCACGCAGTAGTTATCTGCGCTGACCAAAAAGCGTCCGACGCTGCATCAGCCTGGCGAATTCTTCAGGCTGGCGCCGATGACATTCTTTATGGTGAAGACATGTCTGAGCTTGCTTCAGCTATCTCTGCACGCATCATTCGTTGGCAGTCTATTGATGCTTTACTCAACTCACCTTTGGTGCAAAAAAATCTTGTTGGCGGTAGCCAGGTATGGTTAGCGCTACTAAGGCGCGTGGTGGAAGTTGCCTACTTCACCCAGGACACTGTCTTGATAATCGGCGAAACCGGCACTGGAAAAGAGTTGATTGCAAGGTTGATTCATTCACTGGACACACGCAAGAATAAACCTGATCTGATTATGCTGGATTGCACAACATTAACGCCTGATCTGGCCGGTAGCGAGTTGTTTGGACACGAAAGAGGGGCATTCACTGGAGCGATAGGCCCAAGAAAAGGTGCGTTTGCACTTGCTGATCAAGGCTCATTGTTTCTTGACGAGCTGGGGGAGCTTGGTCCAGAAATACAGACGAAGCTGCTGAGAGTCATTCATGAGGGCACTTACAAGTCCGTTGGAGGCAACAACTGGCTTAGCTCCAGTTTCCGTCTTATCAGCGCGACTAACAGAGAATTAGGAAAAGAGGTTAAAAGAGGACGTTTTCGCAGTGATCTTTATCATCGAGTGGCTAGTTGGGTATTTCACCTGCCACCTTTACGTGATCGGCAGGAAGATATTCTTCCGCTAGCTGAGCACTTTCTGAAAAAATGTTGCCATGATGGTGATGTCATACCGTCAATTGATGACAGTACTAAAATGTATCTGAGGTGTCGTGACTATCCAGGCAACATCCGTCAGCTTGAACATCTCATGCTGCAGATTGTTCATCGACATGTGGGTGGTGGTCCACTCTCTATTGGCGATGTCCCGGAACATGAGCGCCCTGACGACGTACACAATATCCAGAACTGGCGTGATTCAACATTTGACTCTGCCGTCAGGCGCGCCATGTCGATGGGCGCTGATTTAAAAGCAATCAGTGAGCACGCCAAAGACACGGCCATAAGGCTAGCGGTTGCTGATGTCAATGGAAATCTTCAGAAGGCTGCAAAAAATCTGGGTGTTACTGATCGCACCCTTCAGCTACGTAAAGCCAATGCAGCACGTGTATATCAAGTTGACTAAACCCTCGTGTTGCAGTTTACGCATAGCTTCCCTCATACTTTCCGATAGATGCTTTTCGTTTCATTTCATTTAGATTATAACGTTGGGGCATTGTGAACCGCACATGCATATGATTAAAGTGACTATTATCTTTATTGATATTTTCTACATTCTTATCGGCGAACCATATTTTGTGTACCGGTAGTATGGAATTATTTCTGATTGTGGTTGCTAATCGAGAAGTCAGTTCAGGTGAATAGTGAGCACGTTGACTCTTGTTGAAGTTGCTGATATTTCTGCCATTTTCGGACTGCAACCAAAGGTCCACATCGATCCCCATCCTGTGGCTGGAATGAGGCTTGAAAACTCCACCGCCTCGTTTACTGATATCGGCAATACGTATTCGTGGCCAGTTGCCGTTTTGATTGAACCACTGAACGCCAATTTGAGACAGCGCGTTTCGGGTTTCAACCAATGCATACCGCAACGAAAGGGGTTTGTAACAACAGTAACCCAGACCGGTGCGTAGCAATGGGTAGTTTACAGCGTAAATGGGCCCTCTTGCTCTCGGTAGCTTGGAGACTCCTAGTATGAGTGCCATTTCCCGCCATGTGGCTGGACCCAGAATTCCATCAGGATTTTTAAAACACGCTTTGCTTTGCCACTCGTAAACCCGTTGTGTGAAGTCAAGTTCAGTTATCGGAAACATATCCACTCCTAGAAAACGGGAGCTAATGTCGAAGTAGTATTTATCCCAACCGATAGATTTTGCGTAGACTCGATTACGCTCAGTTGCCTTTGTTTCTCCAACAAAGTTATCCAACTCGAACTCATTGTAACTTGTGCCGATGAAAGTATTCGCGGTGGCGAGCTCGTCAATACAGGTGTTGAAGTGATTCATGAAAATACCTCCTGGTAGCCAACTGCTGTTTTGCTAATTAAAACTCGGGTACCTGTGCTTATGGGACATTGAATCAGGCAATCATCAATTCCTGCGAAGACTGTGAGAACCAGGGAGTCAGCTGCCTTGCCGCATCTATGTTTAACTCCACATGAAGGTGATCAACATGTGGACTGGGGCCGCCGTATCGGCCGTGTTTTATCCCACGACGACTGCCACTCCATTTTGTGCGATTCCAGATTAAATATTGAACACCGATGTTCTGCGCGTTCTTTACAAGCCAGTTGGCAATGGGATCACCAACCGCCTTATTGGCGCGACCTCCGATGGTAGGAATCATGATATCCAATGCTCTGCCAACCCCGTGAACAGAGGTCTCAGATCGGTTGGCGCTGTTCTTACGGCAGCTATACCCGCCAATCCGGGCAACCCCTGCATGAGTTGATTGAATGTGTTGGCGCAATTTTTCTGCACCTGATGTGAAACTTTTCGAGCAATTACTCGGGTAATCCGACCAGGCAGGCGGTGAATCGTATCGCACGAATTGCCGCTCTCCAGCGAATTGCACTTGCGCAGGCAATACCCAGGGACCAGTGGCGGCAATTCTTGGAATTTGTGTGCCGGCAGGTACTACAAACCCGTATGTTGCCAGTGCCGACTCTGTGTTGCTGCCTACCAGTCCGTCAACTGTCAGGCCTGCTCTACGTTGAAATGCCTTAACTGCAGACCTGGTTCGTCGACCCGCTATTCCATCTTCGCTCAACCCTGCGCTCATTAATTGATTCAGAGCGCGTTGTACCCATTTTATGTATTCACGACTTTTTCGATTGGTTACCACTTCGGCCTGTATGGCCTGATCGCCATTGGGCTGTTGGTAGTACTGACGGGGGGTCAGTTCAGTGGCAACAGCACTTGTTTTTCCAGAGACTTTGGCTTCTATCAATGCCTTTTCTGTCTCTGGCCCTGCTATGCCATCAACAGGTAATTTCTCTTTTAACTGAAAATCTCGCAAAGCATCGCGCGTAGAGCTGTTCATTACGCCATTGATGCGTAATGACGATTGATTAAGCTGATTGAGCGAGCTTTGTATCCATCGTACAAATTCTGAACCGTGAGTGGGGCAAGTACACACGGTCTTTCTTGTCAATTGCCGTCGAGGTCGCCTCCACGATTGATGTTTTGACGAACGAGAAGCTCTAGGTAAAGGTTCATTCGGTTTACCCGATTGATGATGCCCATGCGAAGGTGATCGGGGGTTTTTCACTTCTGGTTTCCCAGAGCTTGTGCTCGAAGGGGGTTCTCTGCGAGGTTTTGTTCTTCTACCGATAGTTCTGGGTACGGACCGGGGGCGGCGACTACGGCTGATGGGTCGGCCTGAACGTCTTGACGACGGCGAAGATCGACGACGAGGCTTTCGAATTTCATATTCGAGCTCATCAATGAAAATGTCACGATTTACAGTTTTATTCAAACGAGCCTGGCAGCTTGGGCAGGTAGCGGACCTACTCCTTGTTGCAGGATCTGCAGCGAGGTGATCGCCACACATACTACAATCAGCGATGAGGTGTTTTGCTGATAGAAACTGCGCTTTTTTGGCATCGCCAGGGTGGTTTGAATAGTCAACGTTTTCCATGGTATCGCTCCTGCTGCCGCCTATTGGCTGGCTACGGTTGCGGTTAGTGAGAGTTCCAGTGCATCTGCAGTTATTTGCAGATCACGGACAGTATGGTTTGCCGTTAGTATCAAGCTGATAGATACACCTGATTTACATCGCCTTGCATGCATGACGGTTCGCACCGTGTGTTGCTGCAACTGCCGGTGGAGCTTTAAAATGTTAATCGTCGGATCCAGCAACAATGTTTGAACTGGAAAATACCCAGCACTCAATTTTATCTTCAGTCGGCTCATCAAACGTCTGAAATAGAGAATAAGCCAGAACAAACGTCGGCGTAAATTTTCTCCAAATCGATGGTTGATGCACAATGCTCTTGAAAGTGCATGGAGTGCGGCAGTATCGCAATGACTGCAGTGAATACGCGTTGCACTAAGGTGCCGATAGCACCTGATCAAATGATCAGGCCCGGAAATGCAGGCTGCTGGTACTCCAAATGCCTTGGCGAGTGAATTGACAACCAACAGATTCTTACTAATAACCTCCCGAAAGCGAAGCGACCCGCCGCCGCCTTTGCCCCAGTACTCTGATTGGTGGGGTGAACCCAGAATCCCCAAAGCCTGCGTATCGTCTACAATCAAACATCCGTTGTAATACTCTACCAACGCCAAAATATCGGACACCGGAGCCAGAGTTCCACAGCCAGGGCAATAGCCATCAATGAGCACGACTGGCCGTCTGCCACCTTCGCAAAATTTATTCATTGAAGAATCCAGCGTAGAAATATCATGATGCGCAAACGTTATGAGGGGGCAGCCTTGAATGCCTGCAAACTGGGCGCCCCACTGTGCAACCGGATAGACGTGCTCATCAACAAACAGGGCAATTGGATCATTACTAAAAAAGTTCAGTAAATCCATGTAGATATGCAGAGTAGAACGTGCCAGACAGGCGGCCTCGCTACCAATAAGCTTTGCCGCTCTTTCACACAGTGAGCGTTCAAGTGCTGACTGTGTGAGAGCGGCAGGCTTACCTGATGTCAGATGCTGCCACTGTTGCATCGAGGCACTGGGGTGCGACATGCCAAGATACAACGCAGAGGAAAAATCAGGCATTGTCAGCCCCTAAAATTCCTGCTGTTTGGTGGCTCTATTCAACACCGGTGCAATATGTTCCGGGGTTTGCGAAAGTACGCGGGTTTTTCCGTTGCCACGAGTGCGCAAGGCATGTGCAGCATTTGCCTGTCTTGACTCCAATAGCGATGAGGGCTGAGCAAAGCGTAATTCGGCCCCTCGTACATCGCTGGTATCAGCCGACAGATCAACCCCGCTGACAGCCTGATAGGCATGGATGTAACGCTGAATCTCCGGGCGCCAATAGCGAGCCCAGTTTCTGGCTAAATCCTGATCGTTAATTTCAATCCAATCGCCAAAGCGCACAGCGAGTAGAATCTGTTCGCCATTAACACCCAGCTCATGAAAATTGGTGACAGTAGTATCACCCCAACCCTGAAGACGCTTCATATCATCTACCGCACCCATCCAGGGTTCTTGATAAGGAACCATATGTCGACCCCGAATGAATTCACGAATCTCAGGGCGGGCAAGAAACCACTGCATGATCAACATCTCACGTCGTGCAGTCCAGGGTAGATCCCCATACTGATTGTGAGCGCCTTCAGCGAGAAGAACGTGCACTTCTCGCAACGCATTGAGCATGGCAAAGGCGTCGGCCACGACAGTCGTGTCATCGTCTTCCCGATAAAACAATGTGGTCCGGTAAAGAAGATTGTGAAATGCTTCTATGAAGCGTGATCTCACATCTGCTGCAGGGATTGGATCAACTGCCTTTCCCACCAACCCGAAATTATAGCTGTGCAGGTATTCATAGTTGCGACGTCGGATTGTTAATCGATTCGGGGCATCTTGCACATATCCCCACATCAGATTACTCATTGGACGCAAACTGTCCAGCTCCAGATTGGCTAATGGATCGTTGGGTCCACGACTTTGATTCTGAAATCTCATGGCTATGGCATTCAGCGTCTGGACCAGCATGCCTTCTTCGTGCCAGTAGCTCCAGATCAGTTCGATAAGGCTTGGACAAGTAAGTCGATTGTGCAAAATAGCTTCACAAAATGGTAGTCGCTCTTCTTCCAGTCCACTTCGAAATCCTACTATTTTTTTAACGATACGATCAAGATACGGAAGAGTGCCATGATCGGTAGAACCGATATATCGTTGGAGTTCCATTTTTATGGAATCAAAATCGACTGTTCGTCCAAGTCGCCGGCTTTCACTACCGGCATCAAAAAGATCGTCCTCATCGTCGATAGCAACGCCACATTCGAAAACCATGAATGCCTCTGTCGCAAGCTTCAGTAGTTTATACGAATCCACCCCTTGTAACGTTTGACGCTGAAGCAGATCACGCCGGCGTTTACGAATCGAAGGTGAGCCGTAGTCTGCTGCTGAGCTGAATGAATCCGAAAGTCCGCTGTCATCAGTTATGGAAACTTCGGATTCACATAAAACATCATTGACAAAACGACTGTACTGATCAAACCCGATCGCTTTTGTTCGGTTACGTATAGCGACCCAGAGAGGTTGATCCTCAGTGGGATCACTGGATGATCTGTCAAGGGTAACCACGGTTGGGCTCGCTGCTGCCTGACGAAGCATGTCTGCCGCATCGCCACTCACTGTGACCGTGCTGGTGAGTTCTTCACCCTCTCGCTTAAGCCGAATTTCTCCGCTGATAGCGTTTGCATTGTCAGTATCCTGTTCGTTGTCTGGTTTATGAGGCATGATATTTTTCCTTGGGCTAAAGGCCAGTTGATAAATATTAAATAGAACTGGATTCGTACTCGGGGGTCTCGTGGCGAATATCCGATTCCAGTGCGCGTTTCAGTGCCCAGTGACTGAGCATTTTTGCTACTACATCGCTCTCGTATTCAGGTGAGATCTGGTTGTCGATGCGTGCTTGCCCGATGACGGCAAATACAAGCGTTGGTTGAGCTTTATAGAGTTTTGAAGGATCTTCTTCCCACTGCTTAAAAAGAGTTGTTAAACTTTTCTTCTGACGATCTGGCAAGTGAAGAAGTGAATAAACCGAGTGGCCGAGCAGTCGAGGGGCGTGATGATCCAGCAAAAGCGCGATAAAATCGGGCATTGCCGCCTCCAGACGAGCGAGCAATAATCGTTTGGCTGGTGCGAGTTGTTGCGTCGGATAGTACGATTCCCAGAGCTCTGCAAGCTGCATCCATTGAGAGTTCGGATACAGTGCATTGCCCATCGCACAGCTTAGCTTTACCCTGATCCAGGGAATGGGGTGCGGGTCGTCTTCGCTGACTCTAAACACGAATGCACGGGGAAGACTAACTACGCCCATGAGGCCTAAAGATGATCCTATCGCCAAGTGAGATACGGACCATAAGTCAGCGATAATTTCAGAGATCCAGCGGTCCCAATAAGACCAGACTGAATTCGTATTGCTTGAATCGTGCATTTGGCGTATCCGACTTCGTAGTGAATTTACAAGATCCAGTAAAGCCGCACCTTGATGGCCCACTTCGTGAACTAGCGACGAGCCAATTCCACTTCCAATCATGCGTTCACGAGGTATTCGGATTACGGCAACCGGGTTTTGCCCACCTCCAGGTAAACGCGTTCGAGCCCGTCTGATAGCAGCGCCAGCACCTCGATCGAGATAGCACATCAATGCCGGGGTTGAGTAGAAGCCTGGTTTGGCGAGAGCGTCTATGGCAAAGCTGTCAAGCCCCGACAACCAGATACCTGTTTCGTTTTCGCTACGCTGCGTGAGTGCATCCGCAAAAATGTCAAATTGCGAGAGGACTGCATTGAATCGCAAACGCAGAAAAGTAAAACGTTTTTGCGCGTTTTCAGCGGATGGTTGCTGACCATACCGTGATGAATTCAACCACTTCAGATAAGAATGAACCTTGTCACGAAGTTCACGGCGGCCTTCGGAGAGGCTACGTTCCAGGGCTGCTCGTGCAGACGGCGATACGCTGGCAGCAGGTACCGCCGTCTCATACAACGCAAAAGACTTTATGCGAGACAACCGTGTCAGTAAGGCACGTGCTTCCTGTTCCAATAACCACAGAGAGTTGTTTTGTCGTCGCATGATGCTACCTCTTCCAATAACTATCCAGATTAAATTCCCATCAGTACCACTTTCGAACCACGGCGAATCCAGCGCCCGCTGTGTTTTCCAGGGATAGCATGAGATCGGGGGACCGACATCGCATTGGATTTAAGCAAGCCGGGGGCATGTCGTTTTGCAGCTGCAGCAACGGCGGCTTTTGCTGCATTGGCTGGAGGCATGCGATCTTGTGTCTTAGTGACTTGCTTGGTTGCATCACCGGCTAGTCGAACCATTTGCTTGGCAACTTCGAATTCCTGATCTTCAGGGCTTAGACCTTCAAGCTCTAGACCAAAAATACGTCCTGCTGCAGATCCAAGCTTGCTCCCGATTGCTGCACCAGCGGGGCCTCCGAATGCAGTGCCTACTGACCCACCGATAATCGGTAACGCTTTCTTGGCGGCACCTTTCAGGATGCCTCCCAATGCTTTACCAGCTTTAGACTTGACAAATCGTCGTGCTTTTTTTCCTACTCGGCGAATTAGTTTTCCTAGAAACTGTTCCAGTTCCTGATCATCAGTAACACCCAGCAATTCTGCAGCGAGCGACTCTACTTCCGATTCGTTAAAAACTTCCTGATCGTAATATTCTGCCTCGTACTCGTCCTCTGCTTCAAACTCGGCACCGTACTCGAATTCATCCTCGTATTCGAATTCATTTTCGTACTCATAGTTTCCACCTTCAGACTCGTACTCCAACAGGTTTCTGTCGATATCGTGCATGGCAACTCTCCTGATTCTGTGTGCGAATGTTGAAGTGACACAACGCCACTCACAGATAGAGATTGCAGCTTCCCTGCCATGTATAAACTATTGATTTATAAAGATATAAAATATAACCGCACGAAAATAATTTCGTAATCATCGTTTTAGAGTTACGGATTCGCGAAATGATTTTCGTCAATGCCGATCACACCCTTGAGTTGCAGGTGAAGTCGATACTGACCGACAAAATCCAGAAAATGCTTGGAGCAAGCATGACTCGGTGGCACCAAGGAAAATGCAGTACCACAAACAGGTGATAACGCTTCGGCACTATTGGAAATTCAGAGCCCCCTCAAGCATTCCGGAACACGCTTATTCCTCGAAAAAATTTCCCTTCCCTCTTCGAACTTGCGTATTCGCTTGCGATTCCGCTATTGAATCTTCGGTGAATTCGCTTGGCATGGAATGGTCTCCCGCACAAGGTAATCAGGGTTCGACTGTACGGCAGAGTGAAATCGAACTCAGGCCCTGTGGGAACGACACGAGAAGGGTTGATACTCTCGTGGCTGGCGTAGTAGTGGTTTTCGATGTTCTGCATATTTACGGTCGCTGCTACATTTGGCTGTTGATATAAATCGCGTATGTAGCCAGGCAAGTGTTCATAGTCAGCCATCCGTCTTATAGCGCATTTAAAATGCCCCACGTATAATGGGTCTGATCGCACCAATGTCGTAAAGAGTCGCCAATCAGCCTCGGATATCATGCTCCCGGTCAAATATCGCATTGTAGACAATCGCCACTCGAGAAAATCGAGTGTGTCAAGCAACGGTAAAACAGGCTATTCATGAGCTTCCTGTATTGTGGCAAACCCTGCCCTGTAAACACCATAATTTACAGTGTCATAAATACGATCATCAAGTGAGTCAATTTCTGCCCCAAGTGCTTCAGGATTCAAGTCGCCCGCAGTGGCACTCACCTTATCGAACGCACTGTTGAACATCCTGATGATCTCGGAGGATTTGTCAGTGACAATAGTCTTCGTTTGTTTGTCCACAGAACTTGCACCGTGACACGGCCAGAGTACTCAGGCAGCGCAGCTGTATAGACCTAATGCATGAATTCAGCATTGTTTTCAGTGTCTGCAATCACCCCCTAACCCACTACAAACGTCCAGCCATTGTCAGCCATATACCAGTGACGACAGATACCGATATTATCTGCTACAGACACTTGAGCGCTCTGAATATCAACATTCGATGCGCCCGGGGACATACCTCGGTTCCTCTCTACATTGGGTAAGTAAGCCTGAGCACACCGTTAGTGGCATTCGCAAAGACGCACCCGGACGTACGGCTCGATATCGAATTCAGCGATTAATTGGTGGACGTTATCGGTGCGCACCACGACTTTGTTATCCGAGTAGCTGCGTTACAGAATTCAACGTTAATCGCGCGCAAACTATGCGAGACACGCCATGTCTATTGCGCAAGCCCTGATTACCTGCCTAACTCCACGCCTGTTACCAAACCCAGGACCTGCAAAGCCACCGCATCATTCAGTATGGATCATCAAAAAGACCCAAGTGGACGTTCACATCACCTCGCGGCAAAGACATCATTGTGCCATTGTCCACGCCAATAAACTCTCATGATGTGGGCTTTTTTAATCACCGCAGCCGAACAAGGCCTGGGTATCATTCAGAGTGCCTGACTTTCTGGCCGATACGCCGCTTGAAGCCGGCCGTCTCGATCAGGTTCTGCAATCTTTCAAAGACAAGCCCCGAGGCATTTACTTTGTATACCCAACATCCCGGTATTTACCGCAAAGAACGCGGGCGCTGATGGACAATTTAGACGCACATCTGGAAACAATAAACCAATAGCTATCGCGGCACGCCAGAGCAGGACTATTCATTTTGGAAAGTCCGGGTAACCTGAGCGCGGTCACATCCCATCTAGCGATACAATAGTGTTCCGATTAACATCGACAACGTGTCCGATATGAATGTAAGTACCCCTGCAAAGCCTCATGCAGCACCAAATTCTATCAAGACGTCGATAGAGGCTACGCCTTTACAAATCGCACTGGAATCACCTCGCGAGGTTGTTTATATTTACAGCCAGCACGAGTCGGGACATGTAGTTGTTGATGCCCAGAAGGCTAAAGCCCTGCCCTTCGATACCTGCTTTCGTGTTCCACCTGTCTATCCCGAGTGGTTGGGCGATCGCGGGTTTACCTCGGTACATAACATAAGGTTCCCCTATGTAGTGGGAGAAATGGCTCGCGGCATTGCAACACCTGATATGGTCATCGCCGCGGCACAGGCGGGCCTTTTGGGTTTCTATGGCAGTGCCGGTCTGCCGTTAAATGAGGTACGGGAAGGTATTGAAAAAATCAACGCTGCCCTATCACCGAGTAATTCGTCGTGGGGTGCCAATCTTATTCATTCGCCACAGCAACCGGGTCTTGAAAAGGCCATCGTGGATCTTTTCCTGGAAACGAATGTAAAACGCGTATCTGCATCAGCGTTTATGGAGTTGTCGACAGAAGTAGTTCGGTATAGCGCCAGTGGGCTACGACGATCAGGTGATCGCATTGAACGTGATACCCATGTTTTCGCTAAAGTCTCACGCATTGAAGTTGCCGAGAAGTTCATGTCTCCGGCACCTGCCGACATTCTGCGTGAGTTGCTTGCCAGCGGCGCTATCAGTGCCGAACAGGCAACGCTTTCAGCCTGCGTACCGATCGCGGCTGACATAACCGCAGAGTCAGATTCAGGTGGGCATACCGACAACCGTCCGGCGGCCGTGCTCTTCAGCTCACTGCTAGAGTGCGCTGGACGGGCCGCCCGTGACAATGGATTTGATGAACGCGCCATACGTATCGGACTGGCAGGGGGTATCGCCACACCGCAGTCTGTGGCCGGTGCGTTTCAGATGGGGGCCGCGTACGTATTAAGCGGATCGATCAACCAGGCTGCTGTAGAGTCAGGATTGTCCGAGCAGGCGCGACAGATGTTAGCCGAGGCCGGTGCTGCCGATGTGATGATGGCTCCAGCTGCTGATATGTTCGAACAAGGCGTTGATGTGCAGGTCCTTAAGCGCGGCACCTTGTTCGGTTTGTATGCACAGCGACTCTACACACTGTATCGTTCAGGATCCACCCTGGATAACTTGTCAGCAGGCGATCGCCAATGGATCGAACAGCGCCTGGGTCAGAGCATGGCGTCCGCATGGGCTGACACCTCCCTCTATCTGCAACAGAACAACCCCCAGGCACTGAAAAACGCGCAATCTGACGGCAATGTCCAATTTGCATTGCTTTGCCGACGCTATCTGTTCATGGCATCCCAGTGGGCTCGTGATGGTGATGCATCACGAGCAGTGGACTTTCAGATCTGGTGCGGGCCTGCGATGGGGGCATTCAATCACTGGGTTACGAGGTCCTGTCTGGAGCCATTGGAAAATCGGCATGTGAAACAAATTGCCTGGAATCTTCTTGATGGCGCGGCGCACATTACCCGGGCCGGACAGCTGCGATCGTTTGGTGTGTCACTGCCAGAGGGTGCGTTCCGTTACACTCCACAATGGTTTGTGTAAAAGATTAATCAGGTACCTTAAAGCGTGACCAGCAATCAATATCCAAATGATGGAGTTGAGCCGATCGCTGTCGTTGCCATGGGCTCGATATTTCCGGGTCGAGGCGATACGACGGGGTTTTGGCGCGATATTGTCGAGGGCGTAGATACCTTTACCTCGGTCCCCCGTACCCATTGGTTAATTGACGACTACCACGATAGCAACCCCTCAGCGCCTGATCGCACCTATGGTTCGCGGGGAGCGTTTATACCGGCGACCTCATTCGACCCCCTGGCTTTCGGAATACCGCCCAATTCTCTGTCGACGACCGATACTGCACAATTACTGGCATTGATTGCTGCGCGCAAGGTACTGGATGACATTGAACGGGAAACCGCTTGTCCATTGGATAAGTCGCGTGCCAGTGTCATTCTGGGAGTGGCTGCAACGACCGAACTTGTCGGCCAGATGATGGGGCGGCTCCAGCGTCCCGCCTGGGTGAAAGGTATGCGCGAGGCGGGCCTGGATGAGGGGCAGGTACAAGATATTGCCGATCGGATCAGCTCGAATTTTGTCGAGTGGAAAGAGACAACGTTTCCGGGATTGTTGGGCAATGTCGTTGCAGGACGCATCGCCAACCGTCTTGATTTTGGTGGAAGCAATTACGTCACTGATGCAGCCTGCGCTTCAAGTTTGTCAGCCATGCAAATCGCCTTGCATGAATTGCATGCAGGCGATTCAGACCTGGTTTTGACAGGTGGTGTAGATGCCCTGAACGACATTTTCATGTACATGTGTTTTTCCAAAACACCGGCACTGTCACCCAGCGGTGATTGCCGACCATTATCTGCAGATGCTGATGGCACGATGCTAGGCGAAGGCGTTGGCATGCTGGCATTGCGACGGCTATCCGATGCCGAGCGCGATGGAAATAACATTCACGCCATCATCAAGGGACTTGGCGGTGGATCAGATGGTCGCTCTACTGCGGTATACGCGCCACTGGCCAGTGGCCAGGAAAGAACCCTGACACGTGCGTATCAAAAGGCCGGTTATTCGCCCGACACCGTTGAGCTGGTAGAAGCTCATGGCACCGGAACGGTGGCCGGCGACAAGACAGAACTCGAAGCACTGCACAGCGTATTCGACCCACAAAGTGAGGCCAATGCGCCGTGGTGTGCACTGGGTTCGGTAAAGTCGCAAATAGGCCACACGAAGGCTGCGGCCGGTGCTGCCGGACTGTTAAAAGTCATCGGCGGCTTAAACCGGAAAATACTACCGCCAACGATCAAGGTTCGCCAGCCAGCCAAAGCACTTTGCCAGAATACGCCGTTCTATCTTGGTACGCAGGCCAGACCATGGATTCGTGGATCTTCGCATCCTCGCAGAGCGTCAGTGAGTTCGTTTGGCTTTGGAGGAAGCAACTTTCACGTGACCCTGGAAGAATACACCGGCAAGCATGCTGTGCAGCCTGTGCGGGTCATGCCCTCTGAACTGTTCCTGGTTTCAGCATCCACAGCGACTGATCTGTGCAGGCACATGGAGGCCTACTCAAACGATGTAGCGCATGAAGACGATCTTGCACGCATCGCTTCAACCAGCTGGACGCGCTTCGACAACACGCATGCACATCGTGCCGCTATCGTTGCCGACTCGCCGCAACATTTGAAAAAGCTGTGCGTCAAACTTGGGGCACTGACCCGTTGTGACAATCAGTCAGCTATGCCATCTGATAGCCATATCCATTATGGTGTCGGTGAGGTGGTAGCGGGCAAGCTTGCATTGCTGTTTGCCGGTCAGGGTAGCCAGTATCCGGGGATGGGCGCGGACATCGCCATGGGGTTTTCGCAGGCAAGAGCGGTATGGGATTCAGCATGCGATATGCCGGCAACCGCTGGTTTGAAGCTGCACGAACTGGCGTTTCCCCCTACCCGGTTCACTGAAGAAGCTCAGAATGCTGCGAATGACCGCCTGACGAATATGCGTCATGCGCAACCTGCTATTGCAGCTGTGGCCCTTTCTCAGCTTGCATTGCTAAGACAGCTAAACGTGCGAGCCGACATGCAGGCGGGTCACAGTTTTGGTGAGGTAATGGCATTACATAGCGCAGGTATGTTTGATGCACCCACGGCATTGACGATTGCCTGTGAACGCTCTGAAGCCATGAGTACGGCGGCATCCACCACTTCTGGCAGTATGCTGGCCGTGCAGTCATCTGCCACAACTGTGCAGGAAGTACTAGCAGGAAATTTTGAAGGTCTCACTCTGGCCAATGACAATGCTCCAGCGCAGGTCGTTCTCTCGGGAGATGCGGTGCAACTGGCACAAGCTGCCAGCGTGTTGGCTGACCGGGGTATTGCAACACACACCTTGCCGGTGGCGGCCGCCTTTCACTCGCCACAGGTCGATGCTGCCATACAGCCCTTTGCGCAGACTTTATCCAGGCATCGACTTGCACCTGGATTGACACCGGTTTATGCCAACAGTACAGCCTCTGTTTATCCTGCCGAGCCGTCAGCGCTGATCAAGCTCCTGAGCGAACAGATTGGCAAGCCGGTATTGTTCAGACAATCATTGAAGGCCATGCATGCTGCAGGCGCTACAACGTTTCTGGAAGTGGGACCTGGATCTGTACTAAGCAACCTTGTGCGTAAGACGTTGCCTGAGAGTGATGTTACTGCAATTGCGCTGGACGATAAGTATGGCAATGGTACGACAGCATTTCTGTGTGCTGTAGGGCAGTTGGCTGTGTCGGGTATTGCCGTTGATATGGCCAGTCTGTACGAAGGCTTGCCCGCACCCACAGAGCGCCAGGCGCCAGGCAAACATACGGTTGATATACTCGGTAGCAATTATCAGAAACCTTACCCGCCTCAAGACAAGCAGGCGAACGCAGCAATTTCTGTTAATAACGCCACGGCGGTGGACCAAACCACGCAAGCACATCGAATGGATGCAATCGCGATATGCTCAGACAACAGCCCGACAATCCAGGGTATACATCAAAAAAACGCATCGCAGACCATGGATACGGAATCTGTTATGACTCAGACATCTCATCAATCTCCAGCGGTAGCTAAATCAACCATGGCAATGAAAAATCAACCTTCAGCCTCGAATGGGGCGACGCCACCGTCAAAGCCACATTCCAACGCGACAATGTCCTACGCCAATGGGGCCGCAATGGATAGTCCCGTCCAGCAGGCGCCAGCATCAAGTTCAGTGCGGCGCACATTGTTCAATGACGTCTCGACGAGGCATGCTGAATACCTTGCTGCAATAAGTGCCGCTCATCAATCCTATTTGCGTTTGGCATCCGGTTTTATCAACGAAGTTGAAGACACCTCTTACGCTGAACTCGAAGAGCAGGCGGTATTAACAAATCACTCGGCCATAACTCCCGATAGCGTGACAGTGTCCGCACCTGTTGTCCGTCAGGAGTCGCACAACGGAGCTCATACCAATGGGTCTGGCGAGCTACCGCAAGAGACTCCCGCGGCTACGCCGACACCTTCACTAATGGCGGAAGCGTTAGCGGCTGGGACGCCTGTCGACGCTCCGCAATCCATAAATGGCAATAGTGCAAATGGTCATGGCCAAGGTCATAGTAATAATGGAGCGTCCCGGCAAAGAATCAGTACTGATCTTGTACGCTCACTCATCGCTGAGAAAACCGGCTACCCGGTAGAGATGATTGAAGACGATATGGATCTTAGTGGAGAGCTTGGCATTGACTCCATCAAACAGGTAGAGGTGTTATCAGCGCTGAGAACTCAAGTACCTGAGATCAAGGATGTGGGTACCGCCGATATGGGACAACTGCGAACCATCAGGCAGATAGCTGATTTTTTCGGCTAGGGGACGACGGACCCGCCGTAAGTCCGGATCGTCCCCAGGCAACGACTCGCAGCACGCCCGAAAGAGCTTACACCTCGGTTACTCGAAAGGTGGCTGTTCGTGCTATTGAAGTCCATGAATACGCTGCACAGCCCATGGAGCAGGCACGAGCATCTACCAGCACCTCGGTGACGGATGAACACTCGCTGATGGCAGCAGCAATAGCCGATGCATTGAGTGCCTGTGGTTGTCATGCACAGGTATTTGAAAGCCTGGGTGCGTCGACAGACGAACTTGTGCTGACAACTGCGCTGTGTGATGGCGATGGCGATGGCAATGCCGCTGACATTCACTGGCGAGCAATGTTGCAGGCGCAGGCCTTTCGTGCTGCAGGTGGCAAGTCATTAATCCTGTTGCAGGATACCGGCGGGCAATTTCATGGTGGACCTTCGCAGGGATGGCACGGCGGTATGGCGGCATTAGCCAGAACCGCTTCTCTTGAGTGGCCGGACATGTCCGTTCGTTGTATCGATATAGCCATTGATCCAGACGATCTGGCAGGCACAGCACAGCGACTATTGGTAGCGTTGAAGTCCACTTTCCCTGTACTTGGCGTTGATTTGGCGGGGCGAGTTCATTTTCTGCAAGCCGGAGAATTGTTGTCACAGCCGAAGATTCAGGATGTTGAATATTCGGCTACGCGCGCATCAGATGTCTGGCTGGTATCCGGTGGCGCGCGAGGCGTAACGGCCGCTTGTATCGAAGCGTTGGCACAGCAAAGCTCTGGCAGCTTTGCCCTGTTAGGGCGTTCAATACCGGCAGAGTGGCCATCGGATGTCGCATTAACAGACGATGTCAAAGTGCTTCGACGTCTGTTGGCGGCCAATGCGCTGGCGGCCGGCGATAAACCCGTGCCAAAGGACATTGAGCAACAAGCAAGGCAATTGCTTACAGGTCAGGAAATTCGTGACACATTACACCGCTTGAATACTGCGGGCGTATCAGCTCAGTATTATCCCTGTGACATCACTGATCAACAACAGGTGTGTGAAACCGTTGCGTTGGTTCAACGTGCACATGGACGGATCACGGCATTGGTTCATGGTGCCGGTGTACTGGCTGACAGCTTACTGATTGATAAAACCCAAGGGCAGCTGGACCGGGTCTTCAATACAAAAGTTGGTGGATTGAAGAATCTGTTACACGCTTTACCTGATACGTCGTTAACTCACGTAGCGCTTTTCTCATCAGCGGCAGCGTTCTATGGCAACACAGGGCAGGCAGACTATGCTACGGCGAATGAGGTTCTTAACCGGGTAGCGCGTACCTTGAAGCTACGTTGGCCAAACGCCATGATCAAATCATTTAACTGGGGGCCCTGGGACAGCGGGATGGTTGATCAGACATTGGCTCGCTATTTCGAGGAACGAGGTATCGGCCTTATCCCGGTGCAGGAGGGCGCAAACCTGTTCGCCGAAGAAATGCTGGCAGGCGATCATCGCATCGTCGAGCTGCTAGTGGGTGATCCCTGGGCAGGCTGAGGTGAACGCTGCAGAACCCATCGCCATTATCGGACGCGGTTGC
>ENA-ORXR01000277-ORXR01000277.1-marine-metagenome-genome-assembly--contig:-NODE-277-length-77198-cov-6.230352_pt1 | contig 77198 bp, 61 predicted proteins | sample MGYA00237866_ERZ511479 | MGnify/ENA metagenome assembly ERZ511479 | reverse complement strand
CACTTGATCCTCGCGCCTAACCCTCGATCACATGAGGCTCCGCGACGAGTCACCGCCTTTTTCAACACCCTGCTAGGCGAATGCACTCGTCACTCGAATACCTCTCACCTCACGAATTCGAATTCGGAACCCTCAAATTTTCACACACCTCAACAAGATCGTAGTGGTTCACGAATCAGTTGCACCTCAGGGACGTCTAGCCCTAACTCTTTCGTACGAAGAGGGATTTTACATCTTCAAAGAGGCGATAGTCTCCGGAATTCGCATCTCTTTCGCTGAGAGCGAAGAGTTAGCCTAAATAGTTCGAACGTTTTAACGGAAAACTCAGACCGCAACTGCGTCCTGTTCTTGGCTGGCGAGGGCTTCTTGAAGCGACTTATGAAGACCTTCGAAATTAAGGGGCTTTGAGTGGACTGCGACGATGCCTGCGTTGGATAGCAACTCGTCGCCTAGCTCTTCCTCACTAAAACCGGACAACAAGAGCACTGGGATTCGAGGGAAATGTTCCTTAATCCAGCCGGCGAACTCAGTTCCTACCATTTCGGGCATCATCTGGTCAGTCAAAACAACATCAACTGTGTCTCCCGACTGCAAAAGGAAAGCGATTGCCAACTTTGGACGCAGGAAAGGAGTCACCTTGTAACCTCGTCGCTCCAAAATCTGACAGTTGGCTTGAAGAACAAGTTCTTCGTCATCGACGGCTACGACGTGAGGTTTCTTTTCAGCCATGGAAGTATTGTCAGGCAGCGGCGTTGGGGACTCCGCCTTAACCTCTGCCTCCTCTTCTGGCGCATCTTCTACCGGCAAATAAATAATGAAGCTCGTGCCAGCTCCTGGAGCACTCTCAAGCCGAATAGCTCCACCTGCTTCTTTGACAAAGCTGTGGACGGTTGCGAGCCCCAAGCCCGTTCCTTTACCTTTTTCCTTCGTCGTGTAGAAGGGCTCAAAAATCCGTTCACGTGTTATGGCATCAATACCACAACCGTCGTCACTGACCGAGATAGCGGCATGGAGTCCCGGAGAAAGTTCATCAAAACTATCCCCCTCACGGACAAGAAGCTCCTCCAAACCGATCAAGATACTCCCGGGTTTGCCATTCATCGCTTGATAGGCGTTCACTCCGAGATTCATCACCGCCTGCTGAAGACCAGCTGGTACCACGTTGGTTACTTTTCCGGACACTCCGATCGCAGTCCTTAGATTGATATTACTGGGAATCATACCCCGCAGTAGTGTAATTGTGTCGGTCAGAGTAGCCGCTACATCAACTGGCCTCACCTTGCCTTCACCCTTCCGACCAAAGACCAATATTTGACGTGTTAGGGCGGCGGCCTGACGAGCTGCAACCAAAGCTGTCTCGATACTCGTCGAAGCTAATCGGGAGCCCTGATCAGCGCGGCTTTTGAGTTCCTCAACTGCGATCTCGTTGTGTACAATGATCGGAGAAAGTAGGTTATTGAAATCGTGCGCAATACCACCTGCGAGGGTTCCAATCGCATCCATTTTCTGCGAGTGGTTAATCTGTTCCTGCATCTGCCTTTGGTTCGTGACATCCTGCAACTGTACCCTGAATCCACGATTCGCTGCGCCTGGCCCCAGAGATGCGATCGCAGTGATCGGAGTACCTTTTAGACCAAGTAGCTGGCATTCAATATCGTTGGCCGGACCTCCTAGTCGCGCTGCTGCGATCAACTTAACGATCCCGCGATCGTCATCTGCACCGAACCGACTAAAGTCGAGGCCAAGCAATTCCAATGCAGGTTCGTCTTCTTGAGAGTCAGGAGACCTAGCTTCCAGCAATTGCTCGGCGGCAGGGTTCAATTCGACCGTTCTAAAATTCTCATCGAGGAGGACAATTGCCACAGCTGAAGTCTCGAAGATGGTTCGGTAACGCTCCTCTGATGCCGCTAGCTCGTTCCGGTGGTCGATGATCCATCGTGTCCTCATTCGGTGCAGTGCCAGTGCCAATGCCCCGACGATAGCGACAACCATTAGGTGAAACCAAGTCGAGAGCCAAATCGGTGTCATTACGAGAACATTGACACTTAAGCTCTCTTCCGCTGGCACACCATTGGCGGACACCGCCTTCACCTCCAGCTTGTGACTGCCGCGGGACAACCGATCAATCGTCAGTCGACGTCCGCCCATCAAATCTTGCCATGGTGCATTCTCATCAGGGGGATCTAACCGATAGGCAAACTCATTACCTCGAGGTGATCGATAGTCGCCGAGCATGAAGTCAAAGACGATCCCGTTGTTCTTTTGGGGAAGCCGGATTGTGTGTCCACCCACCAGAACTCCACCTTGCCCACTAAAAGGAACACCGTTTCGTTCAAAGTAGATCCGCGTGTCCCGAGACTTTACCAGTGAGACTCGAAGGGGCGCTGGCTTGGAAGGCGAATTGAAGATGAGCTCACTTGGAGTCAGTGTCACTACACGAAAATCATCGCCTAAAACCCATCGTCCCCCGCTTAGCTCAGTGATCCATTTTGGCCGAATCCCGGACGCGTCCAATTGACCGTTCGCGGGGAAGGGAACGATTCCGCCGGTAGTCGGATCAAAACGAAGAAGCCCGTCAGTTGTACCGAGCCACAGATGCTGGTCATCATGCTGCATGATTACAAAGACCTGAGCCTTCACCGCCGCCGATGCCGAAAATTGTTTGGTCTCTTCGTTGAAACGAAACAGACCTTCGCGACAACCTACCCAGAGATTCCCATCTGAGCCTCGTTCAACCGCCCTGACACTGATTGATTTCCCTCTGACCATCACCTCTTGATCGCCAGTCTCGGTGTCGATCTTAATCAAGCCACCCGAAGTCTGCGCCCAAATGTCAGTCCCAACTTTAATCAGACGTTGGGTTGGGTATCGCAATGAAATCGCTCCGCGTAGCTTGGCGCTCGATCGATCAACCAGATCTAGGCCCTGTCGGTGACCGATCCAGATATCGCCTTCTGAGGAACCTTGAAGTAAATCGCAATGCCCTCGGAAAATACGTAACGGCATTCTTTGCCAAACCGAGTTCCCGGGGACTAAATTGTCTCCCAAATTCATCCGAAATATGCCTTCGTGTGTGGTGACTACTAAATCGCCTCCCATCCGATAGATCCCAGAAATTGTCTCTCCATCGAGGAGAACCGATGGCGTAAAATCTTCAGTCTTCGCCGTATCGACGTCGATTCTAAGGACATTCCCTGAGCTGGCGAGCCAGATATCAGAGTTAATTCCAGCAACCATCCCTATCGGCGGGTTGCGAGCTAAGCTGGGCAATTCACTCAACTCCACGGTGGGCATCTGTGGAGCGTGGGGGTCTGCTGTCAGAATTCGCGAACCTCCATCAGCGATCCAAGCCAACCCTGTCTGATCAAAGTGAATCGTCTCGAATGGAGCATCGTGATCGACTCCAAACCACCTTGAGATCAGTGGCGACCGAACGAGGAGATTCTCCGATGGCTTGAAACGGTGGATGACGTCGGTGGAGCGTGAAGACAGCCAAATTTCGCCATTGGGGCTTTCCTTGATTGCATGAATCGTTCCAATCCCAGCGAGTTCATGCTTTGATTCCAGCCTCAGCCCTGCGACTGGGTCATGCTGAGCTCTCGCTAGCATTCCGTTGCGGCCTCCAATCCAGACAGTTCCGTCGCGCGCTCGTTCGATTGAACTAGGGAGAAAGCCTGTTGAGATGGTTCTCCAAGACTCTGACTCGGTATCTAGCAGGAACACCGATGATTCATTGCGACCGAGTCCCACGATCCATTTTCCATCGGGACTCGCATTAAGTTGGCCAATGGAGACCGAGGCTCCCGGCACTGGAGATGGTAGTCGCTCGACGTGACGGGTCGCGGGATCAAATTCAATCATCCCGTAATCCGTACTCATCCAAAGGCGCTCCCCGACTAAAATACCGTCGTTAATTTCGCCCTCATCACCGAGTGGCAAAACTTCGGCGTTACCAGACCACCGCTTGTGGATAGCAACTCCGGTGTTGAGAACAATCCAAACATCCGAAGATTTTGGGTCGAAGACAATTTTCAGAGCTTTGTTAATTGGCCCGATCTCACGATTGACCTGCGGCAGAGCAACTTGAAACAATTCTGCACCATTAAAGACAAGAACCCCACCAATACCCCCAAACCACATCACCCCATCGCTGTCTTGAGAAATACAAGTGACACAGGCGGTCAGAGGGTCGCCCTTAGTCTTTAGCGGAGAAATTGGAAATGGCCAAGGCGCATCACGAAAACTCAATGGCGGGGAATCAGTCGACGAGTCAGCGACCTCAGCACCAAACGACGTGGAGAGAAAGCAGAGACTAAGAAGCCCCACTAGGATCTGGAATTGAGCTGAACGCAAACTCCACACTTTATAGTAGATCGAATTTTATGTCAATAATATAGAAATAGTGGATTTCTTAAATATTTAACCCTGAGTTTGCTCCAATCTGGGTCGCCTCCCCTCTGTCTCCTGGGCTTATCGGATACTTCTTTTGCGCTCAGAATTCTGTTTGAACTTGAGAGTGGCCTCCGTCGGCAAGCAACGAGAAAGTTCTATGATCGTTAGCTGGTAGGCAGGATCCGTAGTGAGATTGCTGAACTCATCGGGATCAGAGCGATGATCATAGAGTTCCATCGCTCCATCTTCGTAAACGATCAGCCTCCAGTCTCGGGAGCGAATCGAGTGATTGCCGAAATATGAAGAGGTAACCGCAGCCTGATTACGAGAGCTGCTCGGATCGGTAAGCTGAGGAATGAGCGAAATCCCTTCTGTATGATCGGACTTTGGAAGCTCGCAAAGCTCGATCAATGTCGGATAGATATCGAGAAGGCTGGTCGGTTCAGGGCAGGCCAAGGTCTGGTTCGATTCCTGGCCCAGCGAAGAGAAGAGGAACCCGAGTAGACTCCTCCCAGAGAGTTCGCTTAGCCCAGTGATGCTTCTCGCCAAGATGAAATCCGTGATCACTCCAGATTACGACGAAGGTATTGTCCGCATGAGGACTATCCGCCAGCGCATCCAGAACCATGCCGACACATTGTCAACGAAACTAATCGAAGCCAAGTAAGCGTGAGTCATGCTTCACTGTTTTCCCGCACCTACGACCTCGGCGTGAGTGGGCGCGAGCGCATAGTCGTTGATCGTGCGAAAGTTCGGAGGCAGATCTTCAAGGTCTGTCTCGGCTGACTCGGCGAGGCGAAGTTCCTCAGCATCGTAAAGATCGAACCACTTAGGCGGAACGTGGAGGGGTGCATGTGGGCTAAAAAACCCGACCGACAGACAAAACGGTTTCTCGAATTTCCCGCCGAATACATCTGCGGCTCTCTGCGCCAATTGGAACTCTGCCATTTCCTCGTCTGTCTCTGGGAATGCGCCCCAGTCCCATGCGCTGCTTCATTTCACTGGACGCTCCACCGCCTTCTTCGGCCTGGGGTTTTTGTTCCTACCCAGAGAACGGTCGATGTCGTGCCTGAGCCTTCCGCCGAAGCCATGGTGCAAAACCTTGCCTCCAGATAGCGTCCAATCGTCAAATAGCCGTGATCGTTAAAATAACGGTGAATGGTCGGAACCTCGGCCAACCCTGGTAGGTCGAAATAGTTTGGCCCGATTTCGTAGCTACCATGTGTTGTCGCCGCGACACCCGAGATGACGCTAATCCGAGAAGCTGAACAGACTGGCACTGAAATGAGCGTTGATGAAGTTTCGCCCCCGTGCGGCAAGAGCATCCATGTTGGGAGTCAATCCCTGAGGATGTCCGCCAAGCAATCCCGTCCAGTCATTGAGGTCATCAATGCTGATCATTACGACACTGGGACGTTCAGCGACAGCCGACATCTGATTCAAAAAGACCGCGAGTATTCCGGCCGTGAATCGCTTGAACATCGCCAAGAACTACGAGCCAAGATCTGCCTCCTTCTCAATCTATTTTGAAAAGCCTAGACGCAGCCCCTCAAGCTTCAGTGGACAGCCTCACCGCGAAAAATTTTGAGGGGAAGGCGGCTGGTTTTCGGTCGTGTAGCGAATTGACATCTGCACGGCTACGACAACGAGCGCGATAAGAACCTGCGCGTAAAGAAATGTCATCCTTTTGGAGTGCCTCTTTAAACAGGCCACAGCCAAAGCAATGCATGCCACAGCCATCAGGACATGGATAACGAAGGCCAGCGTTGGCGGAATATGGCAGTCAAAAAATCGATACTGAACACCGAATTCTGGGACGCTAGGGAAGCTACTCAAACTGCTCAAACCGAAGACAACCGCGAGAAGAATCGACCACGATGCCAACAATTGGCAGAAGAAGGCCCGCCTCCTCGTCGGAGCTTGGAAATCCGCCATACGCTGAAGATCAGCCCTCTTTTGAGGCGCTGCCCTTCGCTTTGGCCGTGCGCTCGGCTGCAGTCAGGTCGATGAGATCCCGGATGATATTCAGGGCCTCAAGTTTGAAGGGCTCCATCTTGTAGGGGTATTCCGCTGGAGCATCTTCGTCATCCTCGTCCTTTTCACCCATCCGCATTCCGGTGGAGTCTTCTTCTGAGAAGTCAGCAGATGACACTAGCTCCTTCTCAACGTTGTCGAGCGTGAGCTTATAGATCTTGTAGGAATCAGCTTTCCCTGCAGCTTCAATAGCTTCGTTCCTAGCATGACGTTCATCGTTTCGCAGTTCCGAACGAACTTTGTTCTCCTCGCGTTCGGCGAGTCGCAGTTCTTTGTTCAGCGACACAGTATTCTCATCAATTCGTCCCTTCAGACGCTTCGTATCTTCGATGATGTAGGCGAACTCTGGGCTTTCTTTGATCCGGCTTTGGAAACGTCCTCGCATTTCGTCAATCGGCAGCGTTTTATTGACTACAGTAAACGGGCGAGGCTCGATCTCGTCATATCCAAGCGGATGCTCAAGTGCCTCTTCACCGATGTCTAAGGCATCCCGAACAGAAGGAGTGATGATGTCAGGAATCACCCCACGGAGTTGAGTCGATCCCCCAGCAATCCGATAGAATTTCTGGATCGTCACCTTCAACGCTCCTGCTCGCTCCTTATCGCTGAAGAACGGCATATAGCGAGCGACAGGCATGATAGTTTGAACAGTGCCTTTCCCAAAACTCGCGGACTCTCCTACGATAACAGCCCGATTATAGTCCTGAAGAGCTGCCGCCAAAATCTCACTAGCAGAAGCGCTAGTGCGATCGGTTAGTACGACCATTGGGCCATCGTAAAGCGGTTTGGCTGCACGCGAGCTGCGGTAGGAAGTGTCGCCTGTCCAATCTTTCTGCTGAACGACTGGACCACGCTCGATAAACAACCCGGTGAGGTTAATTGCTTCTTCAAGGGAACCACCAGGGTTACCACGGAGGTCGAGAACCAGACCTTCGATATTCTCGTCCTTTAATCGCTTCACCAATTTACGAATGTCTGTTGTCGTGCTGGTCGTACCACCTTCCATGTCGGCGTAGAAGGAAGACAGATTTACCCAACCGATCCGGCGATGACCATCGGCTGGCGTTTCTCCTGCTGGAACCTCAATCAGTTCTGCATTGGCGAGCTTGTCCTTTAGTTTCACGGTGTCACGACGGATCACAATTTCTGTCGTGATTCCAGGATCATCAGCCTTGGCAGGGTTGACCTTCAAACGTACCGTCGAACCCTTTTTGCCTCGGATCAGTTCGACGATCTTCTGAAGCTTCATAAATGTGACGTCGACCATCTCACCTTCAAGCCCCTGAGCGACACCGACAATCCGGTCGAAATTTTCCAGATCACCGGCTTTGTCCGCAGGACCGCCAACAACGAGTCCTTGAATCTCAGCCGCACCTCCTTCGTCCTTCGAAAGCAGTGCTCCGATTCCGACGAGTTCGTTCTTCATACTGATTTCGAAATTCTCGAGCTCAGACTGACTGAAATACTCGCTGTGCGGATCGTAGGCTTGTGCGAGCGATGATAAGAAGTAGTTGGCAATCTCTTCCTCGTTTGTGTCATCGAGGTCGCGAAGCACCTGCTCGTAGCGTTTAAGAATTCGTTCCTCAGCAGTGGTCTCATCGGCTACCGCCTTTTGCTCTGGCTTGGGAGTGTCTGGGGTTGCCTCTTTGCCAATATTTTCTCCGGCTTCTTTCTCGGCGGCCTTCTTACCTGCTTTTTCGATGCGCTCGCGTTCTGCCTCGGCTTTAGCAAGTTCGGTGAGGTGCTCCTCAAGCAGGTTATTTTCGATAATCTCACCCCAGATGCGTTCGGCTTCAGCTTCGTTAGCTGGCCATGGGCGATCTTTTCGGCTGCGGTAGATCTTCTTGTTACTCGTGAAATCGGTGTTCCCAGCTTTTTCTTCCAAAAGGCGCTTCACCAGTTCGAAGCGCTGATTGACCCGCTTTTCATAGGCTTCGTAAATCTCCATCGCGGGACTGATATCCTTAAACAGAATCCGATCGTCTAGATCCTTCGAGTAAGCTTCCCGAAAGGCGTCGATGTCCTCTTGGGTGAAATAGAGGTGGCTGAAGTCGAGTAGGTTCAGATAGTTATTGAGAAGCCGCTCAGAGACGTCATCATCAAACTTCTGCTGATTGTAGTGATGCCGCTGGAGCATCTGAGCGACATACATCGCTACCTGACCAAAATCAGTTTCGGCTTGAGCCGGTTTAGGGGTCAAAGCGCACCCGAGGAGTGCGGCGCTCGCAAACGAAAGGAGGGTCTTGCTAAGCTTGGATGGCATGGAAAAAGAGCTAGTCATCGCGTACAATGGCAACCATCATCCATGTGCTTCACAAAGTCTAACCAATTATCTCCAGAAACCACACCAACTAATCTCAATGATCGCGGCACATACAGGGGGCTTTACCATGACCAACTCCTATCTCATCGAGGCCCCAGAAGGTCCGGTTCTGGTCGACTGCGCTGAGGGTACGCAAGCTTGGTTGGCGGGGCTTGGGAAGGTTCCGATCGCCATCCTCCTGACCCATCAACATTTTGATCACACCATGGAGGTCGCAGCGATTCGTATTGCGTCCCCTACTCCGATTCCGGTGTACGCTCATTCAGCATTCTCGGGCGAGCTGTGTATGGACAAACTCTTCTCCAGTTTCGCCGGCATGGAGATCAACGTCCCTGAATTCGAGGTCGACACCCTTCTGGCCAACCAAAGCTCCGTCGAGGTCGGGGGATTAGATCTGGATGTGTTTCATGTCCCAGGTCATAGCCCGGACAGTATCGCCTTTTATGACAAGGCGGCCGGTGAAGCCTACGTCGGAGACACATTGATGGCCGGATCCATTGGCCGCGCCGACCTTCCTGGCGGCAGCATGCCCAAACTCAAACTGAGCATTCGCGAGCAATTGTTGAGCCTACCCGAGGAAACAGTCGTATACGCCGGTCACGGCGGGCCTACGGATATTGGTCGGGAGTTGAGTTCCAACCCGTTTATTAAATAGCGACGTCTTCGACCCGGAAACTCGCTCCATCTTCGCTAAGAACATGAGCGGTGACCGCCTTCGGACTCAGGTCTGCATTGCCATCAAACTCAGCGATCAAAAATCCAGCTTGTTTGTCAGAAGACGACGACTTCATCCCTGACGCGCCACAGTTGAGACACAAGGTGTTCGGGGTCTCGGGCGGGCGGATCGCCCAACGAATGTGCTTATGCCCGTGGAAATAGGCGATGGGAGCAAACTCCGCAACCAACTCGGCCAGCCGCTCTGATCGCAGTAGCCGGTGCTCCCAAGTGCCCTCAATCCCTTCGCGATAGGCGTAGGGATAATGTCCGACCAGAAAAACCCGACGCCCCGCGGCCTGCTCAACTTCGAGTGTCTCCCGCAATTCGGTAACTAGCGGATCGGTCATGGTTCCGTTCGAGCGCACCTTGCAGGGATGGGAACAGTCGAAACCAACCAGTGACAAATTCGACTCAAGGTGCTGGGTCTTGACCAACTGCCCATCTGGCAATCCAGCATACGGAAGGTATTCCTCGAATCGACCACTGCGAACACTGCGCGGCGTGTAGCGATCGTGATTGCCAGGAATGGCAAACAACCGCGAACCACCACCGAAAGCGTCGACGATTGGACGAAAAGCTTCGGCCGCCATCTGGTATTCTGGCACCAAGGACATCGTCGTAAAGTCTCCGGAAAAGATTGCCAAGTCGGCCTCGCCAGCCGCTCCGAGCCTTGCCACTTCGGCAGCCACAGCCGGAGCATAGGCAGGAGGAAATTTGTGCCGACGGCGGATCGTCAGATTGATCGACCCGAGAAAACGTTTCGGATAGAGGCAGTCGACATCCGTGCCGATCTTCCAGAAATGGATGTCACCGAAATGGAGAATCTTCATTGAATAGAGTGAGACGCGAGCGCCATGCTAGCGGGTCGCGGAGGTTTTTCAAACTCTACGAAGACTCGCTTCCCGACCGCGCTATTTCCGCTTCGCGCAAGACCACGCCAGCCAAAGCCATGAGTCCAATCGCGGCGAGCGGTTCGAGTGGCATCATCAATCGGTAAGAACTCTCGATCGCCATGATCAGCACCATCGCGAGATAGGCCAGGCCGACGACTGCTAGGACTGCCAACGCCCGATAAAGGATCCAACGATCGCGAAGCGACAGCAGCGATACCGCAATCAACAGAACCACCGGAACGAAGAAGTGGCCACCTGCGACCCACGGCGCAGCCTTGATAAACCACTGCTTCACCGGCCCTTGGCGACGCACAATTTCGTCCATTCGCGCGACGTGAAAATGCTCATCTAAGCGCTCGACGTAGGCGTCCTTCAGGTCGGCAGAGGAATCGGTCGAGAACATCGAGTTCAGATCCTCTCGGAGAACCTTCTCGATTCCTGCTTTCGTGAAAAATTGACGGCCGATCCTTTGAGGTTTTTCAGCGAGAACATAACTCGGCTTGTTCTTCAGGATATTGAGCGCGGTCGCCGAAGCCGCGTCGTCAGCAGCCGAAATGTCTTCACCGAGAGCCTTGAACGTTCGAGCCCTGATCCCCTCTGCCTGCCACATATGAGCCGCTCGCTTGGTCTCAATAAAGGGCACTTCGCTGGTCGCGATTATTTCACCAATCGGGTTTCCTTCAGGAGCCATTTCTTCGTCCACACCCTCGATCCACGAAACTAACATGAACCAACCATCGGCATACTGATAAGCAGCGGGACGTTGATAGATCTTCCCAGTCAGATGCTTGTAACCAGTGTGCAGTCCCGCCGTCAGCACAAGCGAAACGACAAGAGCCAAAATCATTCTACCCCACCGAACTCCCCACCAGCCAGCCAGAGGGACGAGCACCGCCAGCATCCACATCAGCGGCATAAAGGCCAGCCTCAGCGACACGGCGACGATACCCAGAGTGACGACAAGAATCAGCGCCCAGTAGCTTCGCCGACACATCGCCCACAGCGCACAGGCAAGAACCAGCGAGAACAGCAACATTCCAATGGCTTCGGTGAGGATGGTTCGCTCATAGAGAAGCTGAAGCGGGCTATTGGCTGCCAGCATCGCCAAGCCAACTGCGCACCAACGTGGCACATTCAAAAAGGCGTATCCTACTCCAGCGAGGATCCCTCCGCAGAGGGTCAAAGCGAGGATCTGCAACACGACCAGCACATAGATATTCCCTGCGGGCAGAGTCAACCATCCCAACAAGTGACCGAAGACCCACGAGCGGCTGTCGGGTAGGTGGCCGTCGACTGCGGTCATCAAATACTGATCGGAATCGCCGATGTAAAAATAGAAATCCGGATCAGCCACGAACCAGACTAACTTCACAGTGAGGCACCACAGAAATGCCTGTCGCGCCACCGCGAACCATCCCGGTCGCACTGCGAGTGGCGATGGGATTTGTCGCTGCCTCGTGATCTTAGGAGTTCCCAGCTCAATGGGATCCTCTTGCAGTTTCTCCGCGCCTTGTAATCGTGATACGTCTTCAGCCATCCTTGGTTCCCCCGAAAGCAATCTGACACCGAGAATCCCTTTGACTTCCTAACCCCGAACGCCACGCTGACTCTCGGTCAAATCTAGCCCGATGGCAACAATCGAACCCGCTCACGAACACCCCCATCCCAGCGGACAAGGCACCGAAGTCGCGTCGCTGGCGATCCGACTGGCTCCACGGCTCGATGCCAATCGCGGGATTTGCCTTTGCAGTCTCTCAGCGGGCGACCTTGAACCGTATCTGCGAGAAGCCGCGAGCAGTGCCGAGCTGTCGGTAACTGCCGTTTCAAAGATAACTGCCAGCAAGGCGGATGTAGTTTCTGATACGATCGTCATCCTGCGGTTCGGTGATGCAGGGCTGTCAAAAAAGGAACTCGCATCGACCTCAGCTGCTCTCAGCGAAGGCGGAGCTCGCGCGGTTCTTCTTTACGGCCCTGATGGCGATCTTCACCAAACCGCTGCTCCGGGTTTCCAAGCGACTCACGATCAGCTCACCGAAGCTGGATTGGAAGTGGCTTGGGCAGGATTGACCTTCAGCGACATCGATGCTTTTGAGCGTCATGACATCGCGTTCGCGCTGGCACCGACTGGAGATGACGATGCTCGCGATGCGCTTCGCGACTTGCTCGCCACCGGCATTAGGAACCTTTCGCTCGACCCGCGCACAATCGATGCCGACGATCGGCCGGCGCCCGCCCGGATCTGCATCGCGACCAACGAGATTTTCGGACCGACCAAAAACGGTGGTATTGGAACGGCTTATACCTCGCTTGCCGAAGCACTAGCCGCCGGTGGCCATGATGTCACGATCCTCTACCTAGGTGAGGTCAGTGATGAACAGGGCATCGACCATTGGCAAGAGCATTACCGCGAACGTCGAATTCGATTGGCCCAAGTCGAGACCGCAGAGCACCCCCACCTCGATTGGGAACACGACAACATCCGTTACGCGCACCTCGCCTACAGTTGGCTTCGCCGCGAACATACAGAACGTCCCTTCGACGTGATCCATCTTCCGGAATGCAACGGCCACGGATTCTTTGTCGCAGCCGCGAAGCATCAGGGACTGGCTTTTCACGAGTGTACTCTCTGCATCGGCACCCACAGCTCAACCGAATGGATCTTCCAAGCCAACAACGTTGCCCTAGAATCGTTCTTCAATCTGTCCTCTGACTTCCTCGAGCGCGGTTCGATTCGTCACGCCGATGCAGTTCTCGGCCCGAGTTTGTATCTCCTGCAGTGGATGCGTCAGCATCACTGGGAATTGCCAGAGCAGCACGTCTTCCAGCAGCAGTACATCCAACCTCACTCTGCGCGGGGCGGGCTGGAAGCTGCCGAGTCCCCTCCCCGACCAGTTACCGAGCTCGTCTTTTTCGGACGGCTGGAAACGCGAAAGGGCCTGACCATTTTTTGCGATGCCTTGGACACCTTAGCTGAGACCGTGCACTCCGAGGAATCCGATCGGTCAGAGGAAGTCTCTGAGGATCTGCAGATCACGTTCATGGGAAAAGTTGCGATGGTTGATGGAGCCTTCGCCAACGACTACATCGAGCAACGCTCCGCAACTTGGCCATTCCGCATTCAACTCATCGACGATCTTCAGCAAGACGCGGCTGTGGCCTATCTTCAGGGTGAAGGACGCGTGGCCATCATGGCTTCCCCAGTCGATAATTCGCCGAACACGGTCTACGAAGCGATCGGTCTAGGCGTGCCGTTCATTGCTTCTCGAACGGGTGGCATCCCGGAGCTAATCCATCCCGCCGACGTCGCGACTCACACCTTTTACCACAGAGATCTCGCCAAGCGCGGAGCCCTGCTCGCCCAGTGCATCGTTCGCGCCCTTCAGGACGGCCACCGACCAGCCCGCCCAGCGATTTCCCAGGACATCAATGAGCAGATAACGCTCGCTTGGCACTCCCAAACTGGCGAACTCCACCGCGAAGCACGAATCGACAACGAGCCCAGCATTGAATCCGCGCCGACTGCTCGAGTTAGCCTCTGTGTCGCGGTCATGACCGAGAGTGATGCAACGGCCTCGAAGCGCCTTCTTGAGACCGTGCAATACCAGACGCACGAAAATTTTGAGGTCATCCTAGCAACCCATGGCGACGGGATTCTGTGCATGCCAGAAGGCACAAAGATTGTCACGGATGAAGCTGCCACCTCCAGCGCATCACTGCTCAACGCTGCCGCGCGCGAGGCTTCCGGAGAATTCCTTCTCTTTGCTCAACCTTCGACCGCGATGGAGCCCCATGAGGTCGAAACATTCCTTCGCGTCCAAGCCAGAACCGGCGCCGGAATTCTCTGCGCTTACCACCATCAGCGTAATCTTGAGGGTGGTGTTCAGGCTCAAGAGGAAGCCATGCTTTCAGGGCTGCTTCCCGACTATCCCGTCGGCGGGCATCCAGCGCTAAATTTGCTCAAGCCTGCCGCTGGATCGGGTCACGTTTTCGTTTCCAAGGAAGCCTACGCCGAAGTCGGCGGATTCGTTGAAGACCGACCGAATCCACGTCCCGAACAAGTCTTCCTCACCGTTGCTGCCAGCTCAGGAATCGCGATCGAAACCATCCCGCAACCTCTGTTCCGCTGGGATGGACAAGCCGAGCCGGATCCCGGCACGACGACCGCCTACCAACTCGACCTGTTGCTTTCAGAACCGTTCGCTGCGGCCCTGCCCGCGGAGCTCAAAAGGCTGCCTCACTTCTGTCGTGCTCAAGGCCACCGGTCTGGAGAAATGATCAAGCACATGAACTGGCTGAAGAAGGAAGTGGTCGACCACAAAGCCTTCATCGAAGAACGCGAGCAAGCCCGTCGGGACGAGAAATCGGAGCTCAAGTCAGAGATCACCGATCTGAAAAAGCAGCTCTCCGAATCTCGTAAAGAAACCAAGGCGGCCGAAGATCTGGCATCGCGCCCGTTCTGGAAACGCCGGTAGTTTTACGCAGCTCCTAGCTTCGTGACCGACGAGTGACGCAGGCATGGGAAAAAGAGCCGTGATCAAGTGCCAACGTGAGTGGAGCAAACCTAATTCCGTGAAAAATTTCCCCTCAATTTTCTCAACGGACTAATCGTTCGGGACACTAGCCGCCAGAATTCATCCGACTGAGCATGAACGCGAACATCGCGCCCGAACCTATTATCATCACGGCGAGGAAGATCGCCATGATGAGATTTCCTCGCCGCATCAGAACAAAAAATACGATCGCCGCGACGATGAAATCGAATCCGAGAATCAAGTAAGGCAGCACCGTCATCCTTAGAGCTATAGGGAAACTGACGCGCTGTGCAATGTTCCAAAATGGATTTCCCTCAACGAAAAAGCACCCGACCGGAAATCCGGGCGGGTGCTTTCGAATTCGTTTGGCCTAGCCTAGGATTCGTCAGCCACGGCAGCGGCGACGGCGTCCTCATCGGACTCCTTAGGAGCGTCGACCCACTCGATGATTGCCATCAGAGCGGAATCGCTTGGGCGTGGCCCGAGCTTGGTAATCCGAGTGTAACCACCCTGACGATCACTGGAAGCTGGCGCGATGTCATCGAACAACTCGGCTGCGGCGCCGGGCTGACGAAGAAACGCGATGGCCTGACGGCGAGCGTGCAGATCTCCACGCTTTCCTAGGGTAACCATCTTGTCTGCGATCGGCTTAAGCGCCTTTGCTTTAGCGAGTGTCGTGCGGATGCGACGATGCTCGATCAGGCTGCAGGTAAGGTTGGCGAGAAGGGACTTCCTGTGCGCAGTCTTGCGCTGGAGTTTGACTGTCTTGCGTCGATGTCTCATGGGCTTGCTTTTTGCTAGCGGAGCTGGACAGCAGTCCTACTCGTCGTTGTCGAGGTTCTGGTTGATCAGGGCGCTAAGACCTGGGCCTTCAGCTACGGCGTCACCAGCGAGGATGCTAGTGCTGCCGACCTTAGGCTCAAGCAAAGCAGGGTCAATGTTCATCCCGAGGGACAGACCCAACTCGGAGAGCTTCTCCTTGATCTCATTGAGCGACTTCTTACCGAAGTTGCGATATTTGAGCATTTCGGCCTCTGTCTTGAGGGCGAGTTCGCCAACACTCGTGATGTTAGCGTTGTTAAGGCAGTTAGCGGCACGAACAGAAAGCTCGATCTCGTTGACGCTCATGTTGAGCAGCTTCTTGAGTTCGGCATTCTCTTCGCTTTGTGCCTGCGGTGCTTCTTCGAACTCGACTGCGGAATCGTCATAGTTAACGAAGACGTCGAGGTGGTGGCGGAGAATGGCGGATGCCTGTGTAAGAGCGTCATGTGGCTCGACCCGGCCGTCTGTCCAGACGTCGACGATGAGCTTGTCGTAGTCGGTGCGATTACCGACACGAGTCTGCTGAACGGCATACTTCACACGGCGCACTGGCGAGAAGATCGAATCGATCGGGATAATGCCAATCGGGGTGTCCTTCGCTTTGTTCTCGTCGCCGGTGGCGAAACCGCGACCAACACGAACTTCCATCTCGCACTCAAACTTGATCTTGCGATCGAGCGTGCAGATGACTTGGTCTTTGTTGATGACTTTGAAGTGGGCGTTCTCGGTGATATCAGCAGCGGTGACATCGCCCTCCTTGTTGACGCTGAGAGAGAGCACTTGCGGCTCTTTCATGTCGTCATGGGAAAACTTGATCTCCTTGAGGTTGAGCACGATGTCCGTGACATCCTGAACGACTCCTGGAAGCGTCGAAAATTCGTGGGGAACCCCAGAAATTTTCACGGAAGTGATCGCAGCTCCTTCAAGTCCTGAAAGCAGGACGCGGCGGAGACTGTTACCAACCGTGTGTCCGTAGCCACGATCAAACGGTTCAGCGACGAACTGAGCGTAGGTATCGGTTGCGGAATCCTCGTCTTTGACGAGGCGGTTGGGCATTTCGAATGGTGCTAGGCGGAAGGCCATGTTTCTTTTTTGGTTGCCGGGTTTCCTTCGGTGCGAGCTGATTTCCAGATGAATGGAACCGAAGACCTACGGCTGTTTTACTCTTATCTCGCGGGCGCGTAATTAAGTGGGGACCTTCGGGCTTGTAAACCTCAATTTTCGCCATCCTTTCAGCCCCTAATTCGGGCCTCCTCCTAGCCTATGGCTTGATCGGCTTTAAAAACCGTAACACCGCCAACCAATCATCCGATGCCTTCGGGGTTGGGGTCTCAATGCGATGCACCTCCGCCTGAAGTTTCAGCGTTTCATCCGAAGCCTCCACCTCCCCGGTTCGAGGATTCAGCCAGTCTAGGCGATATTCGCCAGGCGCATCGCTGAGATCGATCGAGAAATGGTCGCGCTCTGGAATGTAGACGAGATAGATCTCTGCCGTCTTGCCGAAACCATAGCAACTATTGTCACCCTTCTCGTTACCGACCAATTTGTCCATCGGCGTCATCTCCCAAAACGGAATGTCTTGCTCCCGGAAAAAGTCTAAAGCGATCGCGCTGTATTCCCAGATTTTCGCCCGCGAGCGCCAGTCTTCGCAGATCAAATCGTTCTGCGGCAACTTATAGCCAAAGTAGTATTCGATCCCCCAACCTCCACCCATCAGCGTGCCCCAGAGCGCGTGTTTCCGAACTGTGTGGATGCTTGGATTATCAAAATCATCCGGCATCCCTGGGTAGCCCGGATCAGCTGGCGTTCCCTCACCCGCAGTCCCGGGTTCATCAAAAGCGATCAACCACGGCACGCCGGCATCCGCGGACTTCTTCCGCCAATAGACGGTCTGGCGATGGCAATGAGAGACGTTGGAATTCTGGAGAGAGGCTCCGCGCACCGGATGCTCGTCCGCCTTGTCGATCAATGCGCCGTAAACCTTTTCTTGCTGGCCGGGATAGGTGTGAATCACGATCGGATGAGTCGTCCCGAGTTCCTTTAGATAGTTGGCCATCGCGATCTGCTCTTCGGTCGACTGAGTATTCTCTTCTCCCAAATTCCAGTTTAAGGCCAAGCAGTGACCAAAGCGCGCGACTATTTCCCGGAGGTAGAGTTTTCGCTCACGCCCCAATGTTCCGCCATCGAGTGCTGTCGGCACATTTTTGACCTTTCCGCGCTGGTCGTCGTTCTCGGTCTCTTGCAGCTTAAAATGCAGAAACATGCCCCGCGCCACCGCGTGGTCGAAAACGACTCCCCACTGATCAAGCTTCGAGCAATCGTAGTGCAACGGATCATCTCGCTCGACAAACGGCCAGACATTGTCTCCATCACCTCCGGCATTGTAGGTCAGGAAAGAGAATGCATTGCAACCGGTCGACGAAAGATAGTTGATCGCGCCAATCATCCCTTTGCCTTTTCCGCCCTTCCAGGTCGGATCTCCCTTACGCCAATCCTGAACGTGAGGCTGCCAAGTCTTCAGCGGACACTTCTTCGGATTGTTGGCAATCGTCCCGTCAAAGTCGGCATAGCCTAGAAACGTCTCTGGGGCATCCGCGCCTGCCTTGAGAAAATACTCACCGCTTCCTTGAAACTGAAGGTAGTGGCTTCCCTTCGCCTGCGTGAGAAACCCGAGCGCTCGGAAATCGCGCTCGGTCTTGTCAGTCTCGCCAATTCGAAACGTTCCTTTGATCCCGTCGTAGGGAGCCAAGGCCTCGCCCTTAGAAGAATCGAGAGCGGCATCAGTACCTCGAAAAAATCTCACAGTATAGGTCCACTCACCTAGGGCATCGGGAACGAAATTGACCCGCCAGCAGTTTCCCCGATCCACCGAACTCTCAGCCGCTCTTCCATCTGCAGCGAAGTATCCAGGAATGGGACGGGTTTTGTTCGCTGCCGCATTTTCGAAAATCACTTCGTAGCGATAATCAGTAAAAGGATTCGGCGAGACATCACCCTCAGTCGCAAAAGGCCCCTCAAGATCGAGCGTCACCTTGTGCCACATTTTCTGCTCGCCGGAAATTGTCACCTTGCCGTTGCCAGTTGGCCCTCGTCCCGGAACGAAATTCTTGTCCGTAGTCATGATCCAGGCATCGAACTCGAACCCGTCCTCCCTCATCGAGAATTGAATGGTGTGCTCGCCTGCCTCTTTAACATCGAGATAGAGAATCCCCGGCACCCCGCTGTGCTTCTTCTCTGTCCGCTGTTTGCTACCCCACGCCCACTGCTTCTTCTTCGTCCACTGCATCCGTTGCCCCGACTCCGGCCATTCGCCGTCGATCCCGACGTGCAAGCCATTGTCCTCCGTCCCGGTCGAATGCGTCCGCGCCCAAACGTAGTATCGTCCGGGATTCTCGAAATGAACTCGGTACGAAAGGATCGCCAGCTTCCCTGGCTCATTTGAGAAGTTCTCCCCGACGATGAGCTTCTCCCCATGATTCTTCCGAGTATCGGGAAGGATCTCTAAATAGGCACCGCCCTGCGCTCCTTCCAAATGAGGTGGATCTGCGTCGGGTTTTAAGACGGGAACTTTCTCACCACTTGTCCGATACCAGGCTCGAACTTCTGCCTTTTCCTGCCGCACAAAATTCTCTGCCTCAGCTTCAACGAAACCATCAGTTTCGCGGATCACCCGATCTGCCGAAACCACGGGAAGGGTCAACGCGGGATCTGCCAGAACAACGTTGGCGGAACAGGCCACAAGCAAGACAACGACAATTTTCCAAGACATGAGCAAGATCCTACGCGACAACCGCCGAAAGTGTCGAGCACCCTCCCTCAAGGGAAATCGAAGCCTCAATCCAGCGATGACGCAAAAAAGGCGGACCCGCTTTCGCAGGCCCGCCTTGAAACGTTTTTAGTCAGTAGCTTCTGCGATCTAGAAAGTGATCGCGAGCGCACTGATGATCCGGATGTCCGTGTCGTCCAGTCCAGCAGCAGGTGTGCTATCGTGAACGGCTTGAACGTAGGTCTTAAGACTCATCGTGTCCGAGATCGCGGTTTCGAAACCGACCTCTGCGTTGACGATGTAATTGTTGAAGTCTTCGATCTCAGGGATCACTTCAAGAATCTCCCAGATTTTGATTCCTTCGGTGAGTTGGTGTGTCAGACCCTGTGCAATGCGAGCACCCAGATACTCATCGGAGACACCAGCGACATCTTCCCAAAGGTAGGTAGGACCGACCTCAACGTTGAGGGTCGTCGTGTCGTTCTTGATGAGGTAGACACCGAGAGCAGGATTAACCGTGGTGCGGTAGTCGACCTCTGCGATGTCGTCATGGAGGTAAGTGGCTCCAATGCCGCTGTAGAACGGATCTGCGAGAGTCCGACGGTAATTTGCCGATGCTGCATAGGTCTCAGCAGTGGTCTCGTCATCGGTTTCGCCATAGGTTCCGCCAACGCTGAGTCCGAGCAAATTCGGTCCCCACTCCCTCACTGAAAGGAGGTTGAGGGTCGCCAATGTAGTATCGGAATTTCCGCCAACGATGCTCAAACCAGCGAGCGCCGTGGTCTGCCAATCCTCACTCGTCCCCTTAGCTGCTTGTGCCGCCTCAAGATCTTCAAGGTTCGTGAGCTCGTCCGCACCTGCGAGAGCATAAGATAAGGAAGTGATCAGCGACCAATCAGTATCATCAATGTCGGCAGGAACCGTATTGTCATAGGTTCCTCGAACGAGTGTCTTCAATGACAGCTTCTCAGTCAGGCGGGTAACAATTCCTGCCTCGGCGACCAAGCTGTAATTTTCGAAGTCTTCAAGCTCAGAGAGATATTCGATGGTCTCGTAGATGCTTGAGCGCTCGCTCAACGCATAGCTGAAGCTCTGCGCTGCTCGGAAACCGACGTATTCGTCTGTAACTCCGCCTTGATCTTCCCAGACGTAACCCACACCAGCCTCGATAGAGAGCTTGGTAGTATCGTTGTTGATCAGGTGAACGCCAAGGGCTGGCATCACGGAGATCTTGTAGTTGAGATCCGCTAAGTCGTCATGAAGAAAGCCGCCTACGACGCCGAAGTAGAATGGATCAGCGATAATGCGGTTATAATGCGCACGAGCGAGGGCAAATTCTGAACTTACTTCAGAATCGTTCTCGCCATAAATGAAGGCGCCTTCAACACCGAGTTCGTTGTCCCCCCAGGTGCGGGCCAATGTGAGGTCGCCGCTGAGAAGGAGAGTGTCCGTGTTGCCACTCGTAAGAGAGAGTCCGAGACCTGCTACTGCATCCCAATCGCTGAAACTCCCGGTATTAAGAAAATTGCTCGGCCCAGAAGCCGCTGCTTGTAGAGCTTCCGCGCTCGGAGCGGCAGTGGTATTGGTAAGGCCGGTGCCACCCTGGGCTGCCGGAATCTGTGCGAACGCGCTACTCAAGCCGAAACCGGCCGCGGTGACGCACCCGAACCTAACGAGGTTCTTGACTGAGGTGTTATTACTCATGTGATGATGCTGTTTTGTTGAATCCCTCCAACGGACAAAGCATCAGCCTAGCAATGTAAAAACGCCCGACAAGTAATTATTTAATAAAAGTTAGACTTTTTGGAATCTAAACTATTTTCGGGCTGGTTAAGCCTTCGCGCTGATTCTCGCTCGACGCGCCGCACCGACTCGGCCGAGCAATTCATCAACAATCACCCCAATCAGGATAAACAAGCCGATCACCGAAAATTGGTGAGCGTCAGGAACTCCGAGGAAGAAGGCGGCATTCTTGGTGAATTCTACAAGCAGCGTGCCCGCGATGATTCCTGAAATCGCGCCCTCGCCTCCTCTCAAGCTACATCCTCCGAGAACGGCACCAGCGATCGCATAGAGTTCGTAAAAATTTCCGAAGGTCGACGGCTGAACCGAATTCTGGTCGAGCGCGAACAGCATCCCAGCTAGCCCAGCCAACACCGAGCAGATCATGTAGGCGAAAATTTTCATTCGATCGACATGAATGCCACTGAACTTCGCGGCCTCTTCATTCTTCCCCAGCGCTAAGAGATAGCGGCCGTAGGTGGTCAGATTGAGAAACACCGCCGCCAAGATCCCGATGACGATCATAATCACGAAAGGCATCGGGATCAGATCAGCAAACCGATACCCAACAAAATCGCGAAGCGATTCGTGAGCGTTCCCGAAGCCCTGATTCTGATCGCCAGTAATTGCTCGAGCAGTGCCCCGATAGATGAACAGACCGCACAGGGTGACGACGAATGGCTGCAATCGCAGTTTCGTAATTAGCAGTCCGTGAATCAAGCCGACCAGCAGCGACACCCCGACCACAGAGCCCACCGCGAGCGGCAGGGGCAAACCCATCCCGACCAACAACAGAGGAAATAGTGAACCGGTTAATGCGATCAGCGCACCGATCGACAGGTCAATTCCTCCGGTGATAATGACAAAGCCGACCCCAATCGCGATGATTCCGTAAAGACCACTCCAACGCGCCATATTGATGAAGTTGCCTGACGTCATAAAGTTTGGGGCCACGGCGGAAGTCGCGGCACCGATCAGGGCGAGCAGGATGAGAATTCCGAGGGTCTTCTTCATGAGTCAGTCAATTGGTCTTGGTCTCCGTCAACATCAACGCCAGTTCCGGTGGCCAGGCGCATGACTGTTTCTTCGTCGAGTTGTGAACGGTCGAGTTCGCCGGCGATCCGGCCTTCGCGCATTACCAGCACGCGGTCAGAAACCCGAAGAATTTCCTCGAGGTCACTGGAAATAAAGAGCACTCCGACACCACGCTCAACGAGCCGCTCGACGATTCGATAAATTTCAGCCTTTGCCCCGACGTCGACACCCCGGGTTGGCTCATCAAGCATCAACACCTTCGGATCAAGCGTGACCCACTTGGCCAACACGACCTTCTGCTGATTCCCCCCCGAAAGCGAGGCTACGGGTTGTTTTCGGCTCCGCGCCTTGATCGCATAGTCACGAATCGCGCTGTCAGCTACCCGGCGCATCCGCCCGAAATCGAGGAAGTGAGCAAGAGTGACCTGATAGCGTCGCAGCCCAGCCATCACGACATTGTCTCCAATCGGAAACTCGACAACCAAGCCCTGACCCTTTCGGTCTTCGGGAACAAATCCGATTCCAGCATCGATCGCGTCTTCGGGCTGACGGATCTTGAGCACCTTGCCATCCAGACTGACTCGACCACCGAGTTTGCGATCAATGCCAAACAACGCTCGCGCCATTTCCGAGCGCCCAGCACCGACTAAACCCGCGACGCCCAGAACTTCTCCGTGACGCAATTCGAACGACAGACGCTCTCTCGGGGAACTCGCGACGCGCAATTCAGCCACCTTCAATACCGGCTCAGTGGTTGAATGTCCGGTGTGATCGAACTCCTCAAGCTCTCGACCAACCATCAGAGAAACCATCGCTTCGCGGCTAATCTCGCCTTTCTCTAAATTACCACTCAACTCACCATCACGGAGAACCACCACCCGATCAGCCAAGGCGGAAACTTCTCCCAGTCGATGAGAAATAAACACGATTCCCTTTCCATCCTCCCGAAGCCTACCGACCAACTTAAGCAGAGCATCGGTCTCGTGCTGAGTCAGACTGGACGTCGGCTCGTCCATAATAATGAGCTTAGCATCCTGAGACAGCGCCTTGGCAATTTCAACGACTTGGCGATGCCCCATCCCCAAATCAGCAACTTTGGTCGAAGGCCGAAAATTCGCTTGGAGTTCGGACAGTATCTCTGCCGACCGCCGCCGGATTTCACGCCTCCCAATGAAGCGAGCCAGTCCTCCACGAGTCGGCTCGCGCCCCAAAAAGATATTCGCAGCCGCACTCAGGTTTTCCGCCAGATTCAGTTCTTGATGAATAAACGCGATTCCCAACTCAGAAGCCTTTCTTACATCCGGGATGCGAACTGTCTGACCATCGACGAGGACTTCTCCCGAAGTTGGGGCATGAATCCCGGCAAGCACCTTCATCAGCGTGCTCTTGCCAGCGCCATTCTCGCCCATGACGGCGGTGACTTCGCCAACACAGAACGCGGCATCGACCCCCCTGAGTGCCCGAACGCCCCCAAAGTTTTTGGACACAGAACGTGCCTCTAAAAAGGGAGTCTTGGCAGCTGAAGCCACGATGTCGGACTGATCGTCGTCCAAAGGCTGGGTTTTCTCAGGGGTTCGGAAAGTTTTTGATGAGATTTTTACGATCTGATCAGCCTTAGCTACTCTGGCTTACCAGCGAGTTCATCGATCACCCCTTGGCGGCGTTGTTGCGCGTTGAGGACATCGAGCTTGCCGACAAAGATCATGATTTTTCCGCCCTCTGGCATCACTTCCTTGAGCAGCTTTCCAGCTTCGCGACCTGCCAGATAGTTATCAGTACCTATATAAAATAACCGGTCACTCTCTGGTGCGTCACTATCATTGCAAATCAGTGGCATTGCGGCGGCAACTGTATTGATCGCCGAACTCTGATTCGCAGGGTCTAGGGGACTGATCGAAATTCCTTTATAGTCACCGCTCTGGACAATGTTCTCCATGATCTTGTTCTGCTCGCCAGAAGACCCGTCATGGGGAGTCCGAAAATCGCAGACGACCCCAAGGTCTGCGGCAGCTTTCGCACAACCCGCAGCCGCATAGCTCCAAAACGGATCTGGGGCGTTGGGAACGAAGGCGAATTTCACATCGCCCTCGGCCGGGGCGGCCTTCTTAGCAGCATCGCCTGCAGCACGAAGGTCTTTAAGCTGTGCCCAAAAAGCGTCAACGGTATCCGCTTTGATGATCTTGGTCGGGACCGTGACTTCTTTCGACGCCGGAAGCTCCTTCGGCTGGCCATCATGAATCGCTTTCAAGTGAACGATAGATTGGTAGCCGAACTCATAGGGCTGCTGAACAACCGTGCCGTGGATATGCCCGTCTTTGATACCTTGAAGAGTCAATTCGTCCTCGTCGAACGAAACGAGCTTCACTTCGCCTTCTCGACCAGCATCCTTCAGCGCTTCTAAACACTGAGGAATATTGTAGGCCCAGAGTCCCACCATTCCATCCAAGTCGGGGTATTTGATTAGTGCATTCTCCGCGTTCTTCTTCGCAGTTGCGGTATCGCCCTGATCGGTGCGGGTGTCGACAATCGTAAATTTGCCCGCCTGAATAACCGCCGATCCCCCTCCACCGCTTTGGTCGCAGGCCAATATTCCTAGCAGAAAGACAATGCTCCCCGCAGCCAAAAGCAAACGAGAGGTGGGTAGAAAGTTGGAAATACGCATCAAATTTTGGGTTGAATAGGTGGTGATTCGATCAGAACAAAGCCCACCCCCATTTGGCAAGGAAAGACGAACGCAATTTCCCTCTTGGAGATAAATATGGCTCGCGTCATATCCGAGAAAGATATCAAAAATGCGCTCAAAATATGGAAATTACCAAAAAATGCCCTTGATCACGATAGTAACCTGTCTATGATAGGGTTCTTATCTAGTTATTCATAGTTTTGCCGTCAGGCACAAATTTCTTACTTTTTCGTATCCCACAATAAACTAGCTCCCACAATATTTATGCTTACCAATCGCATCGCTGGTATCAGCCGCCTGCAAGTAGCTATCCAGATGGTCGCAGTGACCGCTATTTTCTGGTGTCTCTATGGAATTTTAGAGGTCTACACAGGCACTACTCCTGACGCCGCCTACGTAAAGTATTGGATTATCACCCTCCTCTCACTGGGCATCGAAGGGATGATGAGATCAAGCGTCTCCAAAGATTCGCTCACCGCTCACGATGGTTCGACCCGCCGGATCACCATCCGCCAAGTCGCAGCGATGGCCTTCGGCATCAGCCTGTTCTTAGCGCTGACAAAAGACCCAGACATCTCCCGGACCTTCCTCCTGGCTCTCCTCGGGTCAAGTCTGGTCATTCTCGCAGCCTCCAACGTAGGCCTGCCCCGTCTACTCTCTGATATGGCGTTTCGTGGAAAAGCTCTCGATCGCACCATCATCGTCGGCACCGCTGCTAAACTTTTGGAATACCGGGAACGCATCCAAGAAATGGAGCGGTATGGAATCCAAGTGACAAGCATCATCAGCCCCGACGACCCGTCCAAATTACCTGAAGATATCCGCCACCTTTACGTCGGCGGCTTGGACACTTTCCACGAGCACGTTGAGCGCGCAGCCGTTGAGCAAGTCATCCTTCTTGAACTGCTCGACGATGTCCACGCGGTTCGTGAATTTGTCAGACTCTGTGAGTGTCGCAGCGTTCGTTTTCTTCTTCTCAACAATATCTTTGAGCAGGTCGGAGCTCGGGTAGGTAAAAAGCGGGCTACTGGAATGGACGTCATGTTCCTTCATGACGAGCCACTGGAAGACCCTCTTAATCGCATCCTCAAACGGGCACTCGATCTCGTCATTTCGGCATTCGTCCTCCTCACTGTATTCCCGATCGCCTGCATCATCGTCAAGATCATCCACATGAGGCAGTCTCCTGGGCCTATGTTCTTTGTCCAAGAGCGGATGGGAATGATGGGCAAACCGTTCCGTATCGTGAAATTCCGATCGCTCAATCACAACATCGCCCACAGTGAATCGACCCAAGTCAGCGCATCGGATGACCGTGTGTTCTCTGGAGGCCGATTCCTACGGAAGACAAGTATCGATGAACTCCCTCAGTTCCTAAACGTGCTGATGGGTAGCATGAGCGCGATCGGCCCACGGCCGCACTTGGTTGAGCACGATGAAGTGTTCGCCCGTTTCATGGAGAACTACCACACCCGTGCTCGAGTCAAGCCAGGCATCACTGGCCTCGCTCAAGTTCGCGGACACCGTGGCCAAACCGAGGGAGACCCGAACAAGGTCAAGCTTCGCGTCTTGTCAGACATCGCTTATCTGGAAAACTGGAGCCTTGAACTCGACTTCTCAATCCTGTTCCGGACTGTTCTGCAGGTGGTCAAGCCACCAAAGTCAGCATTCTAGTGTCCTGAACGGTTAGAAGGTTGAAGAAATTCACGAGATTCGAAACGAAGTGGAGAAAGCCGGAGGCAAGTTTCTTCTCAGATCAAGGCACGAAGAGAATGGGAGGCCATCGCCTCGATCTAGATCCTTTGCGCCCAGAAAATAGGGCCGTAAGATATCGGCGTAAATGGGTATTGTTTTTGCAGTAATGCCCATTTTGTCCACAAAAGGATCTGATCAGCCAGCCGAAGATTTTGAAGCCCTCGTAGAGAGCCATCAAATCCCGCTTCGCGCGTTCATCATGTCGCTCGTGGCTGATCCCCACGCGACATCTGATATTCTGCAAGAAACCAATCTCGTCGCATGGCGAAAGGCTAGCGACTTCAAACTTGGGACTAATTTTCGCGCGTGGGCCTTCCGGATCGCCCACTTCCAGGTCTTAGCGCACCGTCAGCGTAACTCACGCAGCAGACTCGTTTTCAACGACGACATCCTCGATCTGATCGCTGCCGAGTCGATGGACGAAGATTCGACCGAAATCGAAGATCGCAGCCATCGGCTCCGGCTTTGTCTGTCGAAACTGCCTGACCCACAGCGCGAACTTCTGCGCCGACGCTATCTTGAGAACGAAGGCGTCACCAGCATCGCAACGGATCTCGGCAAGAGCCCAAATGCAATTTCGCAAGCTCTTCATCGAGCCCGTCACGCTCTCCTTGGCTGCATGGTCAGCGAAGGATCGTCTTCCGATCACCGCGAAATTTCGTAAACCTCCCTTTTCGCATGAACCCAAAACAGGTTTCCGAACTTCATCGACTCACCTCCGCTACCCTCGAAGGAACCTTAAAGGAGGCTGACCGTCGCGATTTTCAGGCACTGCTTGCTGGGTCAGCCGAAGTGCGTTCTGAATTTCGGAAACAGTGCCAGATTGATAGCCTGCTCGCTCTATCCGCTGATGCCCGCGCAGTCCTCGCCGATGCGAGTCAAGGCGATGTCATCCCTCTCGACCAATCGCTTTCTTCCCCCGGACTACTCATCGCCAAGCGCCCGCGATTCCGCACAGTCGCAATCGCCGCCACTCTAGTCGCGTCCATCGCACTCGCGTCTGGTCTAGGGATCAAACTGACCGGCAAGGCAAAAGGTGTTGGTGAACTAGCGACGGAAACGCCATTACAAACGAGTCCCCCTCCAACGGAACCGGAAGTCCCCGTCGTCAGTTCCTCTACCGACCTCAAGGAACAGAAGCGTCCAAGTCCAGAGGAATCCTACGAGCAAATGCTGGTGGCAACAGCCATTCCAGGCTCTCAGAATCGTCCGCCGCAAACGTTCGTTCCCGTGGTAGCGACCACCGATGACGGCCCCGTGAGCTTCAATCGCCAAGTTCGCCCTCTCTTGTCCGAGTACTGCTTTCACTGTCACGGGCCTGACGCGGAAAGTCGGAAAGCGGAACTGCGCCTCGATACTGAAGATGGTGCCTTCGCCGATCTCGGCGGCTATAGCGCGTTCAAACACGGGGACGGCACCAGCTCAGAGGCAATCGTTCGAATGCTCTCTGACGATCAAGACGAGATCATGCCACCCCCCGAGACAAAGAAGAAGATGAAGCCCGATGAAATCGCGCTCATCAAACGCTGGCTCGACGAGGGTGGAGGTTGGGAAGCCCACTGGGCATTCGTCAAACCGGAGCGTCTCGATGACGAAAACGCGACCATCGACTCCCTCATTCAAGCTCGCCTTGTTAGCCTAGGGCAAGAGCCATCCCCGCCAGCAGATCCTCGTACGCTCCTCCGCCGAGTCACGCTCGACCTCACTGGCCTACCCCCAACTCTGGAAGAATTCCGAAGCTTCGAAGCTGCTCACATCGAGAATCCATCCCATGCCTACGAACAAGTCGTTGATCGGCTGCTCGACTCGAAACGCTTCGGAGAACATCGTGCCCGCTACTGGCTAGACGCTGCCCGCTACGCTGATACTCACGGTTTTCACTTCGACAACTACCGCTCGATGTGGCCGTATCGCGATTGGGTAGTCGATGCGTTCAACGCGAACATGCCGTTCGATCAATTCACGATCGAGCAACTCGCCGGGGATATGCTCCCCGATCCGACGATGGATCAATTGATCGCTACTGGATTCAACCGCTGCAATCCAACCACCAACGAGGGAGGCATTATCGATGCAGAGTATGAAGCCATTTATGCCACTGACCGAGTTGAGACGACCATGACAGTTTGGAGTGGGCTGACCGCCGGCTGCGCTGCCTGCCACGACCACAAGTTCGACCCAATCACCCAAAAGGATTTTTACCAGCTCACCGCCTTCTTCAGAAACACCACCCAACCGACCCGCGACGGCAACAAAGCCGACCACCCACCTAATCTCCGGGTGCCGACCGACGAAGATCGAGCCCGCTATGCAGCACTGCCTGCGGAGATCACGGCAGCACAGACAACCGCGAGCGAGGTCAGAGAGGCTGCTGAAGAAAACTTCCAGGCTTGGTTGGCAGGATTTTCTGGCGCGGATTTGGCTCACTCTACAGTCGACCCAAAAGGGCTTGTGCTTGATCTTCCTCTCAACGGCGGCCCCGATGTCGAAATCAAAAACCTCGCGCCGGGTGCAGCCGCAGGAGTGATCAAAGAACCAGGCACTTGGACTCTGGAAGGTAGGTCTGGAGATCCCGCCCTCGCGCTAAAAGCATTCAACACCGGTCAGCAGGTTGGAGCTTTCGAACAAGATCAGGCATTTTCCTACGGAGCTTTCGTGCGCATTCCAAAAGGAAATCCCGGCGGTGCGGTATTTGCCCGAATGGATCCTCAAAGCGACCATCAAGGATGGGATCTGTGGGTCGAAGGCAACAAGTTCGGTGCCCACATTATCCACAAGTGGCCCGGCAATGCCATCAAGGTGGTCACGACTGCCAACACGGTCAAAGTCGACACTTGGCAGCACGTCTTCGTCACCTACGATGGCTCAGCGAAGCAGGCTGGGGTTAAAATCTACGTCGATGGCTTACTCCAAAAGCATGCGGTACAGAAGAACTCGCTAAATGGTTCAATCCGAGCGAATTCACCGATCTATCTCGCAGCACGAAAAGGCAGTTCGACTCCGCTCAACGGACTCTCGCTTCAATCGATGCGGATTTACCAGCGCGAGCTTTCGCCCAGCGAAGTGGCTTCACTAGCCCAGGGGAACGTGGTTGAGATGGCTCTGTCGAAAGTGGCCGATGAGCGGACAGAACAAGACGTCGTCGTTCTTCGAAATCATTACCTCAACGAAATCCACGATGGGGCTCGCGTCGCTCAGGCCAAAATCGCAGCCCTTCAGAATGAGCGAACTCAAATCCAAGATCGGGCGGCAATCACCCTGATCATGCAAGAGAAACCGAACTCCGCACCGTTTGCCCATATCTTGGAGCGCGGGGAGTACGACAATAAGGGAGAGAAAGTCTCGGCCAATGTCCCAAGCTTCCTGCCCGCGCTTCCGAACGGGACTGAAGCCAACCGACTCGGACTCGCTAAGTGGATCGTTTCGCCAGAAAATCCCCTGACTGCCCGAGTCACCGTGAACCGATTCTGGCAACAATTGTTCGGAACAGGCTTGGTCAAGACATCAGAGGATTTTGGGATCATGGGAGAAACACCTAGCCACCCCGCTTTGCTCGATTGGCTAGCCATCGAGTTCATCGATTCGGGTTGGGATATGAAGCATCTATTCAAACTGCTCGTCTTGTCAGAGACCTACCAGCAGTCGTCACGAATTCGTCCGGGCGACCTTGAAAACGATCCAGAGAATCGGCACGTCGCCCGCGGACCTCGTTTCAGGCTCGATGCCGAAGCGATCCGAGATCAAGCTCTCGCCCTCTCGGGGCTTCTCAACCCACAGATTGGCGGAAAGGCTGTGAAGCCACCTCAGCCAGAAGGACTTTGGATCACAGTCGCCTACCCATCGAGCGACACGGCAAATTTCAAACAAGACACCGGTTCTGCGATCTACCGACGTAGCCTTTACACATTCTGGAAGCGCACATCGCCCCCGCCACTGATGTCGATTTTCGACGCACCGGAACGCGAAGCCTGCATCGTGCGCAGAGAACGAACCAACACACCACTTCAGGCGCTTGTGCTGATGAACGAGCCACAGTTTGTTGAGTCCGCGCGCATGCTGGCAACCAACATGATTCAAGACGACACGGTTGATAATTCTCCCCAAGCTCGGATCTCCCACCTCTTTGAAATTATCACTGGTCACCCTGCGGACGCCGAAACAGTGGCTATTCTCCGACAGTCCCAGTCAGCCTTTGCCGCTGTCTATTCCGGCGATGAAAACGCAGCAAAAGCGCTGATCGCCACCGGAGACACCGAACCTTCTGACGAGATCCCAGCTGGAGAACTCGCCACTTGGACGATGGTTGCCAGCCAATTGCTGAACCTCGACCAGGTGATCAATAAGAATTAGTTTCGTGACCGACGAGTAACGCAGGTATGGGGCAAAAGAGCCGTGATCATGTTCCAACGTGAGCGGAGCGAACCTGATTCCATGACGAATATCCCCTCAATTTTTTCGACGGATTAAGCGCTCGGGACAATAGCAAGGAAGGGACTATTTGTGTAGGTTACGATGCTGCAGCAACAATCCCTGATCGCGAAATCCAATTTTGACTCAGGCGAACCCAAGCGAACGGATCTTCTGCGGACTTGTCAGGTACTCACGATCATCACCATGATCGGTGGCGTGTTGGGAGCATACGTTAGGATGACGCACATCAACGATATCGAACCCATTCTGTTCCTCGTCGTTCCCGTCAATCTGGTTCTTCAAGCCGGTCTGTTCGTGGTGTTCGGGAAAGTCATTCGGATCCGCCAAACCCGCGCCTAATTGCTCTGCTCAGGAGTTGATCGTTTCCATCGAATCACCGCTGAGATCATTCAGCTCCGCCGCACTGACAAAGTTGGTCAGGACATAGGCAGCCAAATTTACCCATCGGGCGCAGTTATCCAAGATGGCACTATCGGCTGTGACCACGATGAAATCAGCAGTTGCTCGTTTGAGAATCGGGTCGGGATCTTTCACCAGCCGAACTTCGATTTCGAAGTTGGAGTAGCCCTTCGCGACTTCGGCAATCAGGCTTAGCAATCTGCCGCTGTTGGAAACGGGTTTATCCAGATACCAAACAACCTTAGTCGGACTGAGCTTGATTCAGGGCGCTGAGAGCCAGTTGGATTGCCGTTTCCGTATCGGTAAGAATACGGTAATTTCCGTGCATACTCGCCATATCACGGATGCACCCGTCGCGACCTCGAACGAGAACTCCACCTCCAAGAGCAGCCTCGATCGTCGTGAGCAAATTGAATCCGTCGATCAGCAGCGTTTCATTGCCGATCTCAGTCAGTGCCACACGACGAAACGACCGAGACTTCACGGCTTCATCCGCACAGGCACAGCGAGCAACCGCCGTTCGCTGACGTGCTGTCAGTTGGTGACGATCGCCAACGATTTTCATCGATGACCTCTCGGCATAGCCCCGAGAACGCAGCCAAGAGAGATCGCGCACCGACTCAACCAGACTAGGAATCGCCTCTACACCAAACAGTTTCTGATCCTGAGGATGTTGGCCGCGTCGCTTTCGGGGTTTGGGCATTGGCTCCGTTTAACGTAGCAGGCCGTGCAGCTACCCTCCACCGCTTAGGAGGTAGTTGATCAGCGACTGCAACTGCTCCTCCGTCACGGTCGAATCTACACCGGGCATGGTTTTTTTCCGTCCGACGGCGGAACCTCCATCACGAATGATCTGTTCCAAATAGGGACGTCCCAGCCGAGTGAGGTGCGCGGTATCAGAAAGCCCAGGTGAATCAAACGGACGCTTGGGGTCTCGACCAATTTGATCCGGAGCATGACATCGAGCACATTGGCTCAGATAAATCCCTTCAGCGGATTCGGGCTCAACACCCGGAGGCAGCTCCACGGGAGTCGTGCAACTCGCTGCTATGAGGGCCACAGCACCTAGCGCCACTCGTGCGATTTGTGTTTGATGATTCATTGTTTGTTCAAATGCACCAATCTTCCTTCGGCGCGGTCTTGAGATAGGATTCGTAGATCTTGCGCTTGTATTCCGGGCTGACTTTCCGGATTGCTTCGATAAAAGCATCGTATGCATGATCACCGCCAACTCGTTTCCAGAAATCCGGGCCGATCAGAACGATCGAGTCGTTCTGCATATCGAAGAACGAATTCGGAGGTGACCAATTGTACTCAGAACGCGCTGGCCCGAAAGGATTGTAGGATAGTGCAAAATAGGCATAGCAGACTTGCGGATCCTCCATCGCGAGCAATTTCATGACCTTCGACTTGCTCTCCTCACTCTGATCTTTGTTCGGTTGCGGAGCTTTGATTTCAGCCGCAATTCGCTCGCCGCTGGGATACTCAGCATAAAAGTCGCAAGTCACCGCGATTTCGACCGGCTTTCCCTCACCGGCCAGTATGTAATCCATCTCCGCTTCCCAATCTGGCTCGCGGTCATGACGTGACGAATAGAGTTCGCCGAGCACTTGATCGATCCGATGAAGTCGCTCCTCCGGGATGGCTCCGATGATCTTTCGGCCAGTCTCCGCCTTCGCACCTAACCCAGTCGCCGCGACAACTGCTACCTCTTCGAACACTCTCCCGAAAGTGGTGACAAATCGCCGTTCAAAATGTGAGCCACGAAAGATATCGTCGGGGACAAGCGAGGCATAAAGAGGCTTGGCAGACCGGTGTTTTTCAATATCGAAGGGTGAGTCTTCGAGAACATTTTCGAGCACTCGATCCAAGAGCCGAGTGATGACCGCAGCCATCTGACGAATCAACTCGGCACGATCAACCACCGGAGCAAGGGATGGAGTCGCGTTGTCGGGCAGAGTCATGCTCGAACGTAGCTAGAAGGCTACCAGAGATCACGCCTGAAGTTTCCAATTCGGCTGACTATCTTTGATCAGACTTCCCTCAGCCCTCTCAGAGCCCTTTTCTAGCCAATTACAAGCGAGATTCGCCGATGAATTGAAACCCGTTAAGGCTTGAAAAACTATAGGTCACCCCGGAGACTTCGGGCCAACTTTCTACCAACCAGCATGTCTAAAGTCTCTGACCTCCACATCGTCGAGAACAAGCCTCTTCCCACTCCGGACGAGCTCTGCTCACAAATCGATCCTGGCGACAAGGCCGCCGACTTCCTCGCTGATAGCCGAAAGCAGCTCGCTGATATTATTTTCGGCGATGACGAGCGGATGATAGTCGTGGTCGGTCCTTGCTCAATTCACGATCCGAAACTCGGGCTCGACTATGCACTGAAGTTGGCGGAGCTCGCGAAGGAAGTTCCTGAGCTCTACATTGTGATGCGGTCTTACTTCGAGAAGCCGCGCACCACGGTCGGTTGGAAAGGTTTGATCATGGATCCCCAGATGGACGGCAGTGCCGACATTCACACCGGTCTTCAGGTCAGCCGAAAATTCCTCTGCGATCTCATCGCTATGGGGCTGCCTACAGCAACGGAGCTTCTCGATCCGATCACTCCACAATACATCGCCGACTTAATTAGCTGGTCGGCGATCGGGGCACGGACATCCGAATCCCAAACTCACCGACAGATGGCCTCTGGCTTGTCGATGCCGCTCGGCTTTAAAAACTCGACACCTGGTGCGCTGACTCCCGCGATCAACGGCATCAAGGCCGCTCAGCAGCCTCAAACGTTTCTGGGCGTAAACAAGGAAGGTAAGGCTTCGTCAGTCAGCACCAAAGGCAACCCACACTGCCACGTCATCTTACGCGGCGGCGATTCAGGTCCCAACTACCGGGCCGAGGAAGTCGAGCAAACTCAGGGACTGCTCAAGAAGCACGACTTACCCGAGCGGGTGATGATCGACTGCTCCCACGCCAACTGTGGAAAGAAGCACACCCAAATGCCTGCGGTATTCCGTGATGTAATCGGTCAGAGACGCGACGGCAACGCTGCCATCATCGGGTGCATGCTAGAAAGCAATCTCGGTGCCGGAAACCAGAAGCTGGGAGATGACCCAAACGATCTAGAATACGGTATTTCTATCACTGACGAATGCATCGACTGGGACACCACCGCAGAACTCCTGCGATGGGCCAATGAAGAGCTCGCTGGCGGTTAGGGAAGAGGCTAACAATTCTAGACGAAAAAAGGGCGGGAGTCCCTAGAGGCCCCCCGCCCTTCATAAAGAAGTTGTCCTAAATTGGTCGCGCCTCAGAATTAGGACACTACTCTTCGTAGAGAAGACGTCTTCTGTTAAAGGGTCGGTCTCTTAAAACCGTTTAGCGACGACGGCGGACGAGCGCCATGGCACCAGCGATCAGACCGAGAAGCGCGGAAGAAGGCTCCGGGACTTTAGCAATGCTGAGGTGGTAGTTCCCGCTGTAGGAATTCACGCCGTCGTCGAGAAAGACACCACTGTCAGTCGCGGCGAATCCGTAGTGAGCTTCACCGTCGACGAGGACGATCTCACTGAACTGAAACGGATCGGGAAGCATGTCTGCAAGCGCTCCAGTTGGATCTAAGTCGTTGAGAATCGGGTCAATCTTGATTCCCGCGTCAAAGTGACCACCGAGACCGAGCTCAAGATTACCATTCTCCATGTAGGCGTAGCTGATGTTTGGATCCGACATGTCAGCGAATACGTTTTCGGCGAGCATGGCATTGTAGAGATCATCGTCGTATCCGAACCCGTTGATCGCTGCAGCCTGGCCAGACGCGACCAGCAAATCGCCAAACCACTGGTTGGCAAGATTATCGGCACCGTAAGAGGTGTCATAGGCACCTCCAGTAGTGGTGAACCAATCGGCACCGTTCAGACTGCTCAACTGGCAGGTCGTTCCGTCAGGCATTGTAAGATCAAGAGTCGTCTGAGCGACCGTCGCGAAAGCACCACCAGCATTAGGATCGTTGAACGTGTTAAGCTCACTGGAGTAGAACAATTCGACGTTTCCACCTGGCGAGGAAGCATTGCCGGCGAGTTCTGTGAGTACAGATCCAGCATTGTTGGTAGTAAGAGTACCCGGTGAAGTTTCAGAATAGATCCAGTAGTCGGTTCCGGAGACCGATGCAGCCGACGGATAAACAGGAAGAGCTTGAGCTGCGATTGGGAGAGCACAGGCGATAATTAGGTGATGGGGAAGTTTCATTATGGTAACAAATATATTAAAAAATGATTGTATCATAAATTTCATAAAAGGCAAATTCTCTAAGGGAAAATATCTGATTGGCATCGTTTTTTCGTTGCTGGTTGGGCTCTAAAGCGGCTCCTTCCAATCTCTCCTCCGAAAACCTTTGGAAAATCTGAGATGATCATCTGGATTCCCGTTCTCTGTGTTACCGTAGTCACCGCCATTGTGATCGCGTGGCTCTTAAGTACGCGCCGCCCACAGCAGGCTTCGGGAACTGCGACGGACAAGGGCATCCAAGACTCCGATGAGATTGCCGAAATTCTCAAAAGAGTCCGACGCATCGAGTTGATCACCCGCGGGAAAGTCAAAGAGAGCCTAGGGGGCGAATACCACAGTTCGTTCAAGGGACAGGGAATGGACTTCCACGATTTCCGGGAATACCAACCCGGCGACGAAGTTCGAGCCATTGACTGGAACGTTACGGCTCGAATGCGAACGCCTTTCGTGAAGACATTCGTGGAAGAGCGCCAGCTAACTGTCTTCCTCATGGTCGATGTCAGCGCTTCCGGAAGCTACGGAAGCCATCGGCTGAGCAAACGCGAAATTGCCGCTGAAGTGGCCGCATGCTTCGCATTTAGCGCTATTCACAATCAAGACAAGATCGGCCTGATCCTATTCAGCGATACCGTCGAGCTGTTCCTGCCGCCGCGAAAAGGCACTGGAAACACACTACGCCTGATCCGCGAAATTCTCGCCTGGCAGCCCGTCGGAACAAAAACTAAACTGAAGCCGGCGACTGATGTGCTAACCAACTCCGTCGACCGGAGAGCTCTGTGTTTTATCATCTCCGATTTCCAAATCGATGACCTTGAGGAGTCGATTCGTGTCGCCAGTATCAAGCACGACCTCGTCGCCGTTCAGGTCAGCGATCCCAATGAAGAAGCGCTTCCAGAGAGCGGGAGAATTAGCCTGCAAGATCCCGAGACAGGAGAGCAGGTCACCTTGAACACCAACAGCGGCGATTTGCGAGCCCAGTACGCTGTTGCCCGAAAGAAATGGCAGGGCGATCTCGACCGGATGTTTCTCAAGCGCTCAATCGATCACCTCAAGCTCCAAACCGACAAGGACTACCTGCCAACCCTTCACGGGTTTTTCCATCGGCGCTCGCACAAGAACTAGGCGTACGCACCGCTTCCCAGTTCTCTACAATCGGCTCCGAACAATGCGCACCGCCACGTGGTCAGTGTCTGGCAGAATGAATTTTCGAACTGTCAGGGTCACCTGCTTCACCGGCCATTGCTCAAGAATCCCGGCTGCCAGATCATTGGCTAGTGTTTCGATCAAACGCCGCGGACGTTCAGAACTAGTTTCGCGAAGATAGATCGATACATCGTAGTAGTTGATTGTGTCCGCTAGATCGTCGTTGTCTTCGATCCCCTCAAACCCCTTTTCTGGAACGATCTCTAAGTCGAGTGCCAGAGTCTGCCATTCAGCCCGCTCCTCATCTGGGACACCGATACGTGTCGCTACCCGCAGACCTTGGATGAGAATCGCATCAGGTTGTGCTGTAGAATGAGATTCGCTGGAGTTCATGGAAGAACAAAAAAATCCCCGGGCAGCTAAGAAGCAACCCGGGGATCATAAAAGAATTTGTCGGCTTCGGCGAGTTAGTCCCAAGACTTCAACGCCTTGTTCCAATCCACCATTGTCGTTCCTGGCGGTACATCACCTAAGCTATAAACTAGAACGTCGGTGCGAAGCTCACTAGGTCCCGGCATAGAGCCTTCTGGATTGGTGATATATTTATCGAAGTCGGTATCCAACGAAACCACATAGGCGTTCCCGAACGGGTCATAGAGCGCTCCATCGTTTTGGTTCCAACCAGCACGAATGTCCTGAGTGTATTTCGGCTCATAAAACGGCATCTGCTTTGGGTTCGTATAAGTGCCTTGGGTAAGCCCAGATGGATTGGGATTATCATCGATGCCCATCAGACATAGCATCAAATCAGTTCCGGCTGTCCCACCCCCCCCTGAAAGCGATAACTCATCCACATCACTAGTACCATTGATTGGCAGGTGGCCGTACTCCATTTGATAGGCCTTCAGTGAAGTCATGATGTTGCCAATCTCCTGGTTGCACTGCGCCTTCTTAGCTGCGAGGATCACCTTATTGGAGACCGGAAAGGCCATGGCGGCCAGGACTGCGATGATCGAAATTACGATCAACAGTTCGATAAGGGTAAAACCCCTCTTCTTCTGACCTGTGGTTGGGAGTGTGTTTTTCATGGGTCTTCCTTTCTATTGTTTAGCGGCTTCCTGCCTCCTACTCAAGCCCATCTTCACTTTACCAGCCCCGCTTTCGGCTGGCAATGAATTTATCAAGTAAATACATGACACCAAAACCAGACAAATCGGCACCAAGGACGAGTCGCCGAAGCGATCGCAATAACGATCGCACCTCCAGCAACGACAACATGCGTCGTTGGAAAACCCAGATCTGCAAGCTCCTCGGTTCTGAAGAATATCGCCCAGAAACTAAATCCGGCATTTCTCGCCTTCTTTCCGTTCCGACTAAGGAACGCGCTCAAGTCCGACGAGCCCTCGAACAACTTGAGGACGACGGAAAGATCGTTGCCATGAGTAAAGGCCGTTTTGCCCTGCCGCAGAACGCTCCCGCCGACAAACAACGAAAGGGCAAAGCGGGCTCGTCCCGTAGCGAAGGACACCCGGATACCGAGGCTACCATCCGCTTTCGAGCCAATGGGTCAGCCTATGCTGTTCTTGAGAAATCCGTCCGGGCCGGTCGCGCTGGCGTCCTGCTCCCTGAAAAGGTCAGCATCAACATCGAGAGATCGGCTTCCAGCAATGCCCTTCACGGTGACCGGGTATCACTGGCATTGACGGTTCCCAAGATGCCGAGTTCCTGGCGTCGCGATCCCGACAAGCCGCGCCGGATCATCGATCTCCCGTCAAAGGACTCGCTGCGTGTGGAGGGTCGAGTCACCGCCGTCGTCGCTCGCGCCGAGCACCGGCTGGTTGGCGAAGTCGAAAGGAAGGGCAAATATCTCTTTGTCCGCCCCAACTCCCCTTCTTACCCGAAAACGATCCACCTTGTGGATTCCAGAAAGAACGAGCGCCTGAGAAATGGCGAGCGGCTCCTTCTATCAATCGAATCTTGGGAGGACTTCCAGCAGCCGCCAATCGCAAAAATCCTAGAGAGGTTGGGTATGCCCGGTGATCCGGGAATCGAAATGCGGGAAATCTTGTTCGCCAACGGCATCGCGGAGAAGTTCCCAGAGGAGGTCGTTGAAGAAGCCCGTGAGATCGCTAAGCGCATTCCCGGTGATGAACTCGAAGGCCGAGAGGATTGGCGAGAGAAGCTGATTTTCACCATCGACCCCGAAGACGCTCGCGACTTCGACGATGCGATTGGAATCAAAGCGCTCGAAGACGGAGGTTGGGAACTCGCGGTTCATATCGCCGACGTCTCCGCCTACGTGAAGCACGGAACAGCCCTAGACAAAGAGGCCCAGAAACGAGGCAACTCAACCTACCTCCCCGACCGCGTCATCCCGATGCTGCCAGAAGAATTGAGCAATGGCCTGTGCTCGCTTCGCCCGGGAGAAGACCGGCTCACTCGCTGTGTCGTCATGACCTTCGACTCCTCCGGTGTCCGCCGAAAGTCGCGGTTCATCTCAGCCGTGATTCACAGTGCCCGCCGACTCACCTATGAGGAGGCAATGGAATATCTTAATGGCAAGCCAGCCGCTGATGGTGATCCGATTCCCGATTTGATTCTCGAGACCTGGAAGCTGGCGAGTTTGCTAAGACGTCGTCGCTTTGATGGTGGCGGATTGGACATGGACTTCCCGGAAGTCCGAGTGAAGCTCGACGCCGATGGCCGCGCTATCGATCTGGTAACCAGCGTCAATGATGAGTCCCACCAACTGATCGAGGAGTGCATGCTGATTGCCAACGAAGCCGTCGCTGAAGAAACAAAGAAGCGCGGAATCCCGAGCGTCTATCGTGCCCACGAAGATCCGTCGGAGGAGCGCTTGCTCGAATTCCGCGAAATCGCTCAGGGCATGGGTTTTAAAGTCGGTGACCTAGCGACGCGAAAAGAAGCCCAACGACTGCTCGCTGCTGCTCAAGGCCACCCCGCCGAACAGGCGATCAAAATCGGTTTCCTTAAAAGCCTGAAACGGGCAGATTACCGAACCGATCCTCACGGCCACTACGGTTTGGCGAAGATGAACTACACGCACTTCACCAGCCCGATCCGCCGCTACGCCGATCTCATTGTTCACCGGGCGCTCTATGCCAAAAAGGGCGAGCCGCGGATGAAACTCGAAGAGATGTCGACACTGGCCGCCCACATATCGAAAACCGAACGCTCCTCAGCTTCGGCCGAAATGGATGCTCAGCGACTCAAGCAATATGAGTTCTTAGAAGGCCTACTCGAACGTGATCCCAATCGAACTTTCAAGGCGACCGTTGTCGAATGTTCGGGCATGGGACTGTTCGCCGAAATCATCGACTGGAGTATACGCGGGCTGATTCATCAACGCGATCTACCCGGTGGCGGCGTCTACTTCGATCGCAGTGCGATGCGCTACAGCGGAGTCGATGTCCTCGGCTCGATCACGGTCGGCGACCAGATCGCCATCGTCATCAAACGCGTCGACATGGTCACCAAACGAATCGACTTCAAACTCGCAGCCAATCCGCTTCCCGCCGGCCCCGGTGGACGCCAGAAACCTGCAGGCTCACGAAAAGAGGGTGCCAGGAAACGAGCCAAGTCTTCGAAACGAGTTCGCAACTCCCGCACGAAAGGCAAACCGAACGCCAAAAAATCCGGTTCGAAGCCGAAATCCGAGGGAGGTTCCAAACCGAAAACTGACGGCCGAGGTGCCAATCCCGGCGCGCCCAAAAGCCGACGCAGCAGAGGAAGCCGCGGGCGAGGCAGAGGCCGCGGCAAATAGCCGAACAAGGAGCCGGGACATTCCTGTCCCGTTAGCCACAGCAGCAAGCAACCAGGAGCAGGGACATTCCAGTCCCTTCTTGCCCTGCCAAAAATCCTCCATGACTTCGGATGTTGGGCGTTCTAGGATTCGCCCCAATTTCCGAATCCATGACTGATAGCGATAATCTCATTTCTCCCTACGGAGGCGAACTCAAGAACCTAGTCGTCAGCGAAGAGCGCGCTGCCGAACTCAAGACGGCATCGAAAGACTGGCCGTCTTGGGACTTGTCGCCCCGTCAGGAATGCGATCTGGAATTACTGCTCAATGGTGGTTTCTCCCCACTCGAAGGCTTCCTTGGAAAAGCAGACTACGAATCCGTCGTCGAAAACATGGAGCTCGCCGACGGCACGCTCTGGCCGATTCCGGTTCAGCTCGACGTTCCCGAAGAAGTCGCCAAAGAACTTGAGGAGGGAGGGCACTTAGCACTTCGCGACGCCGAAGGTGTGATGATTGCCATTCTTCACATCGAAGACATCTGGCAGCCCGACCGCCAGATCGAAGCCCAAAAAGTTTACGGCACGACCGACACCATGCACAAAGGCGTTGCCCACTTGTTGGAGCGAAGCCACGGCTGGTATGTCGGCGGCAAGATTGAAGGCTTCCAGCTTCCCCAGCACTACGATTCTCGGACACTCCGGCACACACCGGCAGAACTTCGGGCTGAGATCCAGAAAGCTGGTTGGCGCAAAGTTGTCGCCTTCCAGACTCGCAACCCGATGCACCGCGTTCATATCGAGCTGACCCTCCGGGCGGTTCGCGATGAGCAGGTCAACCTCCTCGTTCACCCAGTCGTCGGACTGACTCAGCCTGGCGATGTCGACCACTACACCCGCGTCCGCTGCTACCAGCACGTGATGCCGCACTACCCTGCACACACGGCTATGCTGTCGCTGCTCGGATTGTCGATGCGGATGGCAGGACCTCGCGAAGCAGTTTGGCACGCGTTGATTCGCCGCAACCACGGTTGCACTCACTTCATCGTCGGACGCGATCACGCCGGTCCTTCGAACGAGAAAACTGGCGAGTATTTCTACGGCCCCTACGACGCCCAAGAGCTGCTCGCCTCAGTCGAGGAGCGAACCGGCGTCAAAATGCTCAAGTTCGAGCAGCTCGTCTACAATCAGGATCAGGACACCTACGTCCCGCGTTCCGAAGGCGAAGCCAGCGGAGATCGGATTCTCAATATCTCGGGTAGCGAACTCCGGGCTCGGCTTCAAGACGGACGCGAAATCCCAGATTGGTTCACTTACCCAGAAGTCGTCGAAGAACTTCGCCGCACTCACCCGCCGCGCACCCGCCAAGGCCTGACAGTTTTCTGCACCGGATTCTCGGGATCCGGTAAGTCGACGATCTCTCGAGTCCTGCTGACCAAGATGCTCGAAGTCGGTGGCCGATCCGTTACCCTGCTCGACGGCGACTTGGTTCGGAAAAATTTGTCTTCCGAGCTCGGATTCTCCAAAGAGCACCGCAACCTCAACATCCAGCGCATTGGTTTCGTAGCCAACGAGATCACCAAAAACGGAGGCGTTGCGATCTGTGCTCCGATCGCCCCCTATGCCTCGATGCGAGACGATCTGCGCAAGCTGATCGGTGCCAACGGCGGCTTCATTCTCGTCCACGTCGCAACCCCACTCGAAGTCTGCGAAGCCCGAGACCGCAAGGGACTGTATGCCAAAGCGCGCGCTGGAATCATCCCCGAGTTCACCGGTATTTCCGACCCCTACGAGGTTCCAGAGAACGCCGACGTCGTGATCAAAACTGAAGGACGTAGCCCAGAAGAATCCGCTCAGGAAATCATCCTGTATCTCGAGAAGGAAGGTTACATCGGCCAAGTGTAGGCGGGCGTTTCGCCAGAGTAGGAGCGTGCTCTCACGCGATCCTCCACCGTCTCCCCCCAAGGCGTTTCGCCAAGCTCACTTCGGCAGGCCGAGACGTCCTACCCTTCCCAGAGTAGAAACCGCACTGCTTTTGCCATCACTACCCCAAGCTGCGACGAGGCCGAGTCTTTCGACCACTATGTCGAGCAACTCCCCTCTCGTGACCCTGTCTACACGAGAGAAAACGAAGGATGGCTGATAATATCGACTAACAGCCTCCTGAGAGTGCCAGCCCATCCAGACCTTCGGTGGCTCCACAGTCACCACATCAATCACCGCCGTTGGGTGGTCTTCACTACAGCCGAGAACCACACCACAAACCAACGCGATCACGAACGAACGAAGGGCGACGATCATCCGACAACTTCCTGCCTTTCACCCGTCCGTCCAATCCATTCATCGGAGTCCTTTCCGCGGAAAAGGCAGCATTGAACCACTCACCTGATCGGGCGATTGGTTTCTATGAGTGCTCCTTTCCTTTTCACCCGCCGCCTCGCTCTCGCCACGTTCATGGCATTTACGATCTCGGTGGTCGGAGCTGAGGAACCGACCGCCGAAACCGCGCCCACGACGCCTCAAGCTTCCGCCAATCTTGAGGCAAACACTGCAGGTCCAGAGGAGTTCGCGGCGTTTGAGAAGCTCCTGACCGGTTCAACCCTGCGCGGGCATTTTACTCTGCGCGGCGCACCCGAAGGCGCAGCCCCTCAAGCCGAGAGTTACCAGATTCAGAGTATCCGTCTACTCAGCGAAGACGGTCGTCGCTGGCTGTTCACGGTGTCTTTTCGGCATGGTGAGAAAGACTGGGCGCTACCACTTCCAATCCAGGTTGAGTGGGCAGGGAAAACCCCAGTGATCACTCTGGAAAACTTCAAGATCCCCGGCATGGGAACATTCAGCGCCCGCGTCTTGTTTGCCGACGGAATGTACGCTGGAACTTGGGCCCATGGGACGGAAGCCGGTGGGCATCTCTACGGAATTCTCAAGCCTAAAAAATAGCTTCCACCGACATGTGACATTCAGCATAAGGGCTTTACGAAATATCAAATTTACGCAACCCTCGTTTTATAATGAAGTCCAAGACACCCCTCGCCCTCGTCCTAGGCACGCTTCTGTCAATATGCAGCTCCGAAGCGGCTGTGCTCAATTTCGGCCAATTCTAGACGCCGACAACGAGACCAAAACCAGTAGAACTACTCCCTACGGTGCTGACAACACCATCCAGAACTCAGCTCCAGCAGGAATTCCGGACAACATGGTACTTTTGGCTGGTGCCCTAGGCATTCTAGGTCGTCGCCAGAAGACGCGCAGTTAACTTAGGAGCGACCACTAGGACTACTCGTCTGTTGCTGCCTTTGCGTCTCCTTCGGCGATCTGCTTCGGCTTGACCAAGCAGTGAAATCCGAGACAAGGATCCTCGCGCTCGCGCTCCTCCTCGGCACTCTGAAGCACCATCTGAACTTCTCCCATTCGCTCTGGGCTAAGAGCAGCTGAGACGATCTGGTCTTTCCCATTCGGACCGCGAACCACGGTGGTCAGCACAGCAACCGTATTGTCGTGCTGGAGAGCCTCGATGATGTGAGTGCCAACCTGCTCCTCAGCGGTCTGGATGGTCGTGACGAAATGCGCGATCTGATCGGAGTCGACATCGGTAACGACATCACCTGGCTGCAGTTCGTCGGACTGGGAAGGATCTTGGTCTTCGGACATGTGTCTAAAGATTCTTCCGATGCGAGCGCTTGGAAAGCGGAAAAGCCCCCGGTTCACTTCGCTTGATCGGTCTCAGTGCCGGCCTTGAACCGAAGTTGAGCGAGCGCCTTCTCCACTTCGGCAGCCGGTAGAGCCAGAGTTCGATGCCTAAACACCCGTGCGATGTTAATCCCAACAGCGCGACCGTCGAGGTCTAGAATCGGTCCGCCACACTGCGTTGGACGGATGATCTGGTCATGATAGAGACAACGGGGAAAGCCGAAAGCTCGATCGCTCAACTCACCGCCGCGGGCACTTAGAGACCTCAGGCTGTCATCCCTCATCGCTGCCCGACGCGAGTATCCCGAAGAGCCGACAGGGGCTGGATCGAGAATCAGGTCGACCTTGATCTCATCATTCCCCCGCCCCACAACCAGCCGGATCTTCTCACCGGATTGACGGTCACGAAGGCGGGCAGCAACATCCTGAACAGTTTCGGTATCGCGACGATCAATGCTGACGATTCGGTCTCCCTCAAGCAAACCAGCTCGGTCGGCCGGACTTGGGCTCTCAATCCGCGCAATAACTGGTTCTAGGCTACCCTGCTCAAAGACGACACCCATCCACACCGGCGGTTGTCCGCCAGAATTGTCGCGCTCGTGCCCTTTCTTGGGAGTTGGCCGCGCAGACTGGGTGACGGCTCCGGTCAGCACATATTTTGGTGTCGGCGAAAACATCAAGCTACCGACCCGCGGCTCTCGGCTCTGCCACACGACTGGGCGGAGTGTACCAGATGGCGCGCGATCCTTCAGCCTCAACAAAGCCAAGTCGCGCTCCTCGTCGACGGCGAGCACTTCGACTGGGCCTAGATCTGTTGTCAACGCACGGGATGAGCCGTCCTGCGTATCTTTCGCTGTTGGTTCCTCAACCAGCGAGGCCTTGGCAAGGAGTTCGCCGTTTGCCGAAACAACGGTCACCAATCCGACGACCTGGGTGCCCCTGCTGATTTCCAAAAACGAACCTTGGCTCTGTTGCCCGAGAGACTTTGCTCGACCTAAGAGCTCCTTTCCGAGCAGGACTTCCGGCTCAGCGGCAGGACCACCTTCGCCGACGACTTGCATCGGAATCATCCCAGAGATGGGAGACGGGAAATGCGGGCGGGCAGGCCGCATTTCCGGAGACACTTGGACTTCGCGATCGGACAGACCAAACACCGCAAGCCCCTCGTCCTCACGATTGGATAGGGCCACGGCAAGGCTACCTGAATGAGCTACAGGCGCGCCATCCAACTCCAATACCTGATCACCTGCCCGCAACCCGGCGCGCTCTGCAGGACTACCAGCCACAACATTGGCGATGCCACCCGGCTGTGTTAGATCGGGAACGATTCCGAACCACGGACGCACGTCGCCTTGTTCCTCTGGCGGATCCCAACGATCAACCAGAGCCTGCATCCGATGAGGGCTGAGCAACTCGGGACGGGCCAACAACTTCGCGGCTTCTGGATCTTCGCGATTCGCTTCTAGGGCCTTCAAATACTTTCGCCGAAGACCGGCGTAGGGTTGGTCGAACACCTCGTTGGGATCGGTGGTCTCGTCCTGTTCTTCCTCGTCTACTTGGCCGATATTTGCGCCTTCCAAAAGCTCATCCCAGCGCTCGCGAAACGCGGTCAGAGTGACGTGATTGTTGGTCGAGTAACTCATCGCAATGTTGCTGTGGATGCCGATGACCTCGCCGTCGAGATTCCACAGCGGGCCCCCAGAATCGCCGCTGATCACCGTGGCCGTCGTAGTCAATGGCTCGGTAAATCCACCGCCGTCACCGGCCGAGCGAATGCGCCCAATTCGGAGCGGTGGCTGACGCCCTTCAACCGGCCCGCCGGGGTGACCGGTAGCCAGCACGAGATCCCCGACCTTGTAGTTGGCCTCTTCAATGGCAGGCCGCCAAGGGAACGGTCCGGGTGCATCGATCTGAACCATGCCAGCGTCGGTCGTACTATCGACGCCTAGTGAGCGGGCGGGAAGGCTTCTGCCATCAGCGAGAAGAACGCGGATCTCCTTGCCCGGTTCGTCAGTGACATGCGCCGCTGTGAGCACTAGTCCTTCTGGACTAATAATCACCCCGCTCCCAGATCCTCCCCCAGGCAGAACAGCAACCGTCGCCGCGATCAAATCGGGGGCCAGTCGCTGGATGCGTCGCTGTAGCGCTTCAGGTGTCTGAACTTGCTCGGCCGAATCTTGAGCAGAGAGCTTCGTCAGCCCTGCAAAGGCAAGGGTCAACAAGACGAATGTTAGGGAAATAGAGAGCGATCTCATGTTAGAACGATCTGTTTTGGAGAAGCATTCGATCAACTGCGGCACGCACGACCGATGGAGGAAGCGCGAGCCCCCGATACGGAGCGGCAGCCGCAATGTTCAATCCGACTGCGCGTCCCTTCCGATCAAAGACCGGTGACCCACAATCCCAAGCATCGATCGGCAGGTCGTGGACGAAACAGCCAGCAGGAAATGGGCCTCGATAAATGCTCGGCATCGATGGCAAAATACGACCCTCAAACCGGATTCCAGTGACCGATGGCAGTGGCCGAGCCGGCCCAAGTTTCAGTTCGACCTCCATCTCATCTTCGCCCCGCCGAATACTCAGGACGACTTCGTCGCCGACCTGATGCCCAGCCAATACTTTGGCCAAGGTCGCTCGATCCGGCACAGCCGCTTCGTCCAGCTGAAATACCTCGTCACCCACTTCGACTCCCGCCTTCGACGCAGCCCCACCTGGCCGCAACGCAGCCACCACGAGGTTAGTCTTGGCCTGCTCCGTGACTAGCTCCAGCGAGGTCACCTGAGATGACGCCGCAAGCGGGATCGGATCGGCTCCCAGACGATGGCTGAATGTTCCGACCCGCACGCCTCCGTCACCATTTCCCTGAGGAGTTAGAATGCTCGGGCTAATCAATAAGTCGGTGGGCATCACCCGGATTCCATCTGCCCACTCAACTACCGGAAGCCCCTGCGCGGCCACGGCAACCAATGCCAGGTCGGTCTTGTCATCGGTCGCAATCAGGGCTGCAGGCAATGTCTTGTCCCCGATCCGAAACGACAGGTCGGGGCCGAGTTCGCTCGCCTTCGTAACGATGAGTCCATCCTCTCTCACAACCGTGCCCATGACCGAAAACGACAGCGACTTGCCGCGGTTAAGCACCAACCCATAGGGAGCAGGCTCAGGCAGCTTGTTCTCAAAAACCGACGTCGTATGCGTCTGTTCTGGGAGAGCAAACACCCGCCCAATTCCTTCGGTACGATCAGCAATAATCGTTTCAAGTTCTGGCCACGCCTCGGCGATCTTCGGCAAGGAAACGATCACCGTGGACTCAGCCTTCGCAGGCATGGCGACCCCACAGAGCCTCCCACCTAGATCGAAAACCAGACCGCCAGGAACCAAAGCAGTGGTATCGACGGAAAGGGTTCCTGCCGTGATATCTTCGTCATCCTCATCATCGGTTGGCTTCGCCTGCGGAATCAGAGGAACGGCGATTAACTCCCCCAGACTAGGCGCTGGCGAAGGCAGTGGCGCTAGAACACCATGATCGCCGAGCGCCAAATCCGCAAACCTTGTTAGCACAGCTCTCTGAGGCAATTCACCAGGAAGCCTCAGCAGAACAAGACTGCGTTTCTCGTACTCAGCAACGATCTCTAACTCCTCGCGCCGTCCATCAGGATGGAGAATCAGATAGGGAACTGGAGTCTCGTCAATCGGCTCAATCTGGGGAGCCAGGATCTGGCCTTGAGCATCGAGCAGAGCAGCCGCGTGGACATCGAGCACTCCGACTCGAGTCACCATGACACAATTGCTTCGCACCTCTGGGATGCGAATGCTGAGGGACGTCTGAAGCTGCTCAACGATCTCCGCATTGGCAGGGAAAATGGTCACGCAGAAGGCTAGGACGATGGAGAAAATTCGTTTCATCACAGTTGAGTGCCAGTCAATCACCAAACGCGCTCTAGGTGTTGAAGTGGAAGCCAAAAAGGAGCACCGCCCGTGGTATCGATGAGAGCGTGTGTGTCGTTCCATTCGGTCGGTCGAAACAGTTGGCCGGCATCGAGCGTCGGCAATGAGAGGTCGGGTTCTCCGGCCACGGGTTCCCGGGGCAAGCCATCGGTGACAACCATAAACTGGCCCTCAGCGTAGGCGCGAGAGTTATGAATCTGGGCGACAACAGCGACTGCCAGGGCCGCTACAATCAAGACTGCGGACACCCATCGCGCCCTGCCAATTGCGAGGGCAACAAAACCTAAAAACCACAGAACAGCCGCCGCGAAGAGAAGACGATCGGGCCGGAACACCAACAGCCCGGCACCCGGCAAGGCGGACTCTCCAGAACCCTCCCTGGCCGCCTTGAGAATCGAACGCACCTCTGAATCACGCGGGTCGAGCAGCATCGCAGTGTGGCTAGCCGCCCAAGCTCTCGGAGCGTCTGCCTTGGCCAAATAGGCCTTCGCTAAATTAACATGCACAGCGGGATACTCAGGGTTCTCCGCTGCCATCTCACGGTAGATCGCCGCCGCCTCGTCGAATCGACCGGCGTCAAAGGCACTCGCGGCAGACTCCATACTTTCCACTGCCCGAGCACTACCCAGCGTAAGGCCGCCAACTGCGAGAACGAAAGCGATCTTAGAGAGGCCGGAAACAATCCTTTTCGGGTCGATCACTTCGCTGCCACCGGTGCGAAAGGCGTTCTCCGCATGTTGGCGAAGAGCCTTGGCCAAGTCCGGAGTCTCTGCCTGATAAGCGTCGGCGACCTCTCCAGCAGTCGCACCCGCCGGAAGCTTGGCGTGTTCACGCAGCAGGGGGAGCAGGCGTTCATCGATCTGCTCGGAGCTAACAGAATCGCGCAGTTCGGAGACAAGTGATCGAGCCTCTGACCGACGTTTGGCTCGGTCGACATCGCGGAGCGCGACCAGACGCTTCCCCACGAAAACTGCGATCGGCAAAATCGGACCAATGGCAAAAAGAACAAAGGCGAGCGGATGCAGATTCGAGATCACCGGGCGTTGGACCGCAGGGCCGAAAGCCAGCGCGGGAGGCCCGACCCCAGAACTCCCCAAACTTTTCGCTCCAGCGATGACAATTGACTCGGAAAGCCGATGCTCGACCCACGCATCAATTTCGGTATCAAAGCTCGCCAACGTGATTGGAGGTAGCCTTGGCACATCCCCGGTCGGGACGAGTTCCTGTTCGAATTGGCCATGCCAATGCTCGCTCATTGGTTGAGTGAGCACCTTCAATGTCGTGCCCGATGACGGAAAGCCCGGCCCAGAAAAATCGAGTTCATTCAGCGCCAGCGGATCACCGTCGCCGAAGATATCGACAGTCAGCTTGATCGCCTCGCCCACTCCAGGACGCTCGGGAGTGACGGTCAGTGAAAACTCCCAGTCACCGACAAGCCCTGTCGAAAAAGCCCCAGTATTGGGAGCCGGCGGCAGGGGTAGCACCGTCATCGAAAGCGGAATGACATCGTGGCGAAAGTTCCCAAAGAAACCTGACAGTGTAGTAGCGCCGACGGGAATCGAGAGATGGATCTTCCCTTTCAGGTCGCCAACTTCGGAGAAATAGGCACGACATTTGAAGCGCCGGACGCTGTAGTTCACCCCCTCGATTTCTCCTCGTGCTAGGACGTATGGTCGCCCTTGGAAGATGTGAAAATAGTTCTCGAAATCGACGAACCGCGTGAGCACATACCTTCGCCAAACAATCCCGGTAAGATCAATTTCAGGCTGGTCCCAAACCTGTGAATTAATCATGCCAGGGGGCGACAGAGCCAAGATGTCGAAGTCGATTTTTTCGCCAACATGTACTTCGCTGGGGGGTTCTACAGCGCTGTTATAAAAAGCGATCAGTCTCGCCTCTTTCTCAGTGACCGGATTGTCAGCCACTTCAAATACGGGCAGCTCGATCAGGATACGCTGATCTCCGATCATCATTGGAATCGGCGGAAGCACGAGTTGTCCAGGGCCACGAGGAACCAGACGAATCGTCATCGCATGCGGGAAAGATCCGTATTCCAATTTCTCCGGAACAGCGTCCAACCAGTAAACCTTCGGGTGCTCTGGAAACTCGACTTCCCCGATCGGCTCATCAGCCAAAATACGAATTTCCCCTGCTAGGTGCTCCGTCAGATATTCCGGTACATCAACTTTGTGTTCAGCGAAAACTGACAACGGAAATAACAGAAGGAAATCCACCAGTACAAGCGCGCGAAACCATCGCCAGTGCTGGTCGCCCAGTCCGACAAGATTTCTAACGATTTGCGAGAACCTGCGAGTCATTTTCTTGCTAGTGGTCGCGGCCAGGTGGCATGGGCTTAGACTCGCGGCCGAGCCGGTCAAGCATCCGCTCACGAAGATCGCCTAGATCTTTGCCCGCTCGGTCAAGCTTACGGCCAGCATCATCGGAATCCTGGCCGTCCTCGTCCCCGTCATCTCCCTGATCGCCATCGTCTTCATCGCGATCACCCTCCGGCCGGTCTTTCCCGCCTTCACCTTGACCATCGCCTTCGCCCTCGCCTTCCCCCGGCTCTCCGTCTTCGGAGCCCTGGCCTTGCTGCTGCTGCATCTGCTGAGGGTCTACCAAATGATCGTAGGCATTCTTAAGGTGTTGCTTTGAGGCTTCGAGATCGCGGCTGGCATGGGCGTCGGGCACCAGTTCCATGTCCTCTAAAGCTAACTGAATATCCTCAAGCGAATCCTCCTCTAACAATACCGTTCCCTCAATCGCCTCAGCGGCTGAAAGGAGTAACTCGACCGTGTCTCTGGCCTCGACGATATCCTCGTCGTTGACCGGACGCTTTGTGGTCACGTCGCGCTGCAAACTTCTCAGGAAGCGGGTCTCTTGTTGCAAGCCAGTGGCAACCAAAGTGATCGCCTTCTGACGATTCTCAAGATAGGTGATCACGTCCTGAAGCCGTTGAATATCCTGATGAAGGCGCATCAGGTTTGAAGACAGCGCCGGGTCTCCTGGAGTCAGCGCAATCGCCCGGCGGTAGTAAGGCAGAGCGCGCTCACAGCTTCGAATGGCCTTCCGAAATGGCCGCGTCGCGTCGTTGCTCCGACCGATCTCCTCGCGAAATCGTTCGGTAAATTTGGTCACCATCTCCGTATCAGTGGCCAGAGGTGGTAGCATCAGACGCCCGACCCGGTGTTCGAGCAAGCCGAGGCGATGTTCAGCGGAGGCCCGGATGTCAGCCCGCTCGGACGGTGCCTCACGCACTGCAGTCTGATAGAGCTCGGTCAGCAGATCAAAACGATCCTCCGAAACGGCCGATAGCTCGGGATCTTCTTTCTCGAGGTCGAGCCCGAAGTTGAAGTGGCGAACGGCACGTTCTTCGGCACCGAACGCTTCTTCCTGAAGAAAGTCACGATCGGATCTCGGAAGAAACTTGATCGACGCGGGACTGTCCGAAACCGTCGCATCTCCAGCAATGATCGCATTGGCTCGATCGACCCAAGAACGTGGGCCATCTTCATCGTGACCGAGCCGCCCCAGTTCCTCCCCTTCCCCGCTCAGAAACAGCGCCGTAGGATAGGCGACAATATCGTAGCGTGAGGCCATCCGACGGTGCGCACGCCGATCCTCGTCCGGCATTCCACCCCGCCTTAAATCGAGCTCAACGACCATCGCGGACGTCTCTGCCCAGGCCTGAAACACCGGATGGTCGAGCACCTCTAGCTGGAAGGCGCCACTCACCTCCGACCAATCGCTCCCTGTGAAAAGAACCACGAGGGGCAGCGACTCGGCAGACGCTTCGACCAAGGCGGCATCAACCAGTGATTGGATGGTATCGGGCGACTCCATGACCTCTGGAAGCTCAGGTGTCTCCTGCGCCATCGAGGTCTTAGGCGAAGTAGCTACAACTAGAAAGGCTAAGGCTGCAGTCGACTTCGCGAGCGGCGTCCAACTCTTCGTTCTTACTGGCATCAGCCAACGCAATAGCAGCAGAGCCAAGGCCACCGCCAGCGGGTAGGCGTAAAGCTCAAAGGGTCGCTGACGCAGTTCGGCTTCTCCATCCCCCGAAAATTCGATCGTATCGAGACGCGAGTCGAGTTCCATCAGCTGGGCATCGATCGACCGAGGCAAGGCGTGGACAAAATGGCCTGCCGTCTCCGCCGCGAGCTCTCGAAGTGCGTCGTGATCGGCTGTTGTGACGGCCCCGCTCGAAAGCGTATTCGAAGTCCTAGGTTCACCAAATCCAAGAACGAAAATCGGAATCCCCCGCTCAGCCAAGATCTCGGCAGCTGCCCGCGCATCACCGCTCAACGCATCTCCGTCCGAAAGCATCACCAGAGCCGATCCTGGTGGAGGTTCCTCAGTAAGCAGGGCGGTTGCCTCTTCTAGCGCTACCGCCAAATCGGTACCCCCAGATGGTAGGGCACCCGCCTTCTGCACAGCAATCCTCTCGTTGAGTACACGCCGATCGAGAGTCGTCGGGCATTCGGGAAACGAAGCGCCAGCAAACGATAACATGCCAATTCGATCAGTCGGTCGACGGTCGACAAAACCACGGGCAAACAGCTTGGCGGCCTCAATTCGTGACATCGAGTCGCTGTCGACTGCGGCCATCGACCGCGATACATCGAGCAACAATATCAGGTTTCGAGCAGGCATTCGTTCGTCCGTCAGAATCATGCCACCGATCGGCCTGAGCGCCGCGATGGCTGCGCAGAGAACAGCCAACGCCAAGGCAAGCCCAGCAACCCTCTGGCGCCAAGCAGACGCGTTCGTCTTGACCCCACCGAGTAGTGCGACAGCTGCCCTGCGGCGCCGAAACGCCCACAGCAGCGCAAACGCCGCAGCAACAAGACTGGGCAATAGCCAAAGCAGATGATGAAGGGCGAAAAGGCTCACGAAAGTTCTTGAAGGATAGTGTGGCGGAGAAAGAAAGCGATCAGCAGAGCAATCGTACCGGAAACGACGATGATCGGAAAGAGGTCACGCCGATAGACAATCGCCGGATGGACGCGGGCGGTTGTCTCTAGGGCGTCGATGGTGTCCATGACTCGCTCGAAACCTTCGGTGTCTTTGGCCCGGAAAAAACGGCCACCCGAGGTCTCAGCGATTCGCTCGAGCATCTTCGTATCGAAGTGTGTGCCCGGAGCGTTGCGAAGCCCCCGTGGGATCCACGGATTCTCCGAACCGATCCCGACGGTGTGAATGACCACGTCCTTGTCAGCCGCTGCTTGAGCAACTTCCATCGGCGTGAAGTGCTCGTCTTGTACGCTGTTGTCGCCGTCGGTGATGAGGACGATCGCATGCCGTTCACCACCGATATCAACTAGCGTGTGCAACGCCGCAGCGAGCCCACCTGCGATGTTCGTTGCCCTTTCATGCCGTGCCAGCAAGCTTCCGCTCAACTGGTCGACCTGAGCGACGAGATAGTCATGATCCAAGGTAGGTGGACTGGCGACGTAGGCGTCCATACCGAAAATGGCGAGCCCGATCCGGTCACCACTGCGGCGCTTGACGAACCGAGCGATTTGGTCTCGAGCGACCCGCAAACGATCATCAATGTCGAGGGTTCCAGTTTCGATACCCTGTATGAAATCCTGACGCGACATCCCGTCCTCAGGATCGATGAAGTCCATGCTATTCGAGTAGTCGAGCACGACCATGATATCGATGCCTTCGCGGGTCGCTGGGACGAGTTCAATCTCGCTTTGAGGTCGAGCCAAAGCGACGACGAAGGTGATTGCAGCGAAAATCTCAAGGAGCAGTGGCAGATGCCTCGGGGCGAACCAACGTCGCGGGCGGGAAGAAGTAAAATGTCCGACCGACGAAACCGCCAGAGCTGGCGGTGCACTCAACCATTGCCAGATGCCTGCTGCGAGGACAGGCACAAGAAGCCAAAGCACGATCGGATGCGCAAAAGTGGGCACTAAACAGGAGATCCCTCCGGTTTGATCATTCCTTCACCACCTTCGGAATCTTGTTCACCCTCTGTCTCGGCGGGGATCGTTTTCTGCACGAATTCTCGGACGAGGTCGATCGAAGGCGTCCTCGATTCCGGATCGAATTTCCGGTCTGCGAACCGCACACCATCGGCCTGACGTAGCAGTTCGTAAATCGAGTCTGGAGCGGCTCCTGTCTCCCGAAGAGAACCTACGAGTTCAGAGGTCGTCTCGGCGTCAGATGGGGTATCAAACCGCGATGCCGTGTAGCCCTTCAGGATATCAATCAGACGCGAAAGAAACTGCGGTGGGTCGAGTTCAGCATCCGAGGCCAAGGCATCGAGTTTGGCTTCAGCGACCTCCCAAGGCGGTGTCCCAGGCCGAAGATTTCTGCGCCGAATCCACAGCCATACCAGGGCGGTCAAAGCGACGATGGCGGCAGCGATCATCGCCCACGAAGTGCTGTCCTCTGCCGTGACTTCGGGCTCAACTAGCGGTGTTTCGGGAGCCTCTGTCGAAAGCGGGATTGCGTTCTCCACTAGATCTTCCTGTACCTCAGCACTCAAAATTTCGAGGGCTGGCACTGGCACCGTCACGAACCGAGGAGAGCGAAGTCGACCAGCGACAAGCGGAACTATGACGGTCTGGCCCTCCAAGGTTTCCAAGGAAGTCGGGATCAGTGGCAAGGCCAAGCTCCAACGCCTTCTGCCGAACACCGATACCCTACCGCGCCCGATGCTGACGCTACCAACGTGCGGAACGAGCGACGGCGGATGCTGAGTCACTCCGGCGTCAGAAAGTTCACGGTGCCACGGAGCATCGATTTCAATTCGCAGCGTCGCAATCTCCCCGAGTGTCGCTTTGTCCGCTGCCCACTCCGCTTTGGCGACCTCAGGCCGCGCATCTTTGGCCCACTCCCGTAGAAACAGAAAACCACCAAGAGCCACCACCATAACCACCAGCGCAAGTGCAGTGAGCAAGATCAGTTGGCGGCGCGGAGAGGACATCAATTACGGGCGTGGGTTTTCGGTGTTCTGACTAGCGCCTCGACATGCGGCGATCAAACAGAGCCATGATGGCAGGCAAATAGTCGGTCGCGGTGTCTAGCTCGACGAGATCAGCACCAGCTTTTCGACAGCTACTTCGCAGATCTCCCAGTCGCTCGTTCGCACGCTCAGCGAGACTGCGGGCGGCGCGCGGCGAAATCCGGTGGTTTAGGCCAGACTCCAGATCGACAACCGAGAGCGCAGGAAGCCGAGGCAATTCGCGCTCGAGCGGATCACTGATATGCAGGACGATGACCTCATGGCGCTTGGCGAGGATTCGCAGCGGACGGTCGAACGGATCGGTCATCCCGTCGGTGACGATGAAGATGATCGAGCGCCGAAGTGTCGCCGCCAGAAGCTGTTTGATTCCCCCAGCTAAGTCAGTGTGAGGAGATGCATCTTCTCGCGGCGATAGTAGCTCGCGAACGATCCTCAAAACATGTTGCTGACCCCGAGCTGGATCGAGATAGAGTTCGACTCGATCGGAATGGAGCAGAAGACCGACCCGGTCTTTGTTAAGGGTCGCACTAAATGCCAGAACCGCTGCAACTTCGGCGGCGAGTTCCGACTTGGACATCGAACCCGAACCGGCGAAATGCCCCGACGCCGAACAGTCGACGAGGAAGAAGACGTTCTGCTCTCGCTCCTCAGTGAACAGCTTGATGTAGGGCGTGCCGAGCTTGGCGGAGACGTTCCAATCGATCGACCGCAACTCGTCACCCTCTTGAAATTCACGCACCTCTGCGAACTCGATTCCGCGTCCTTTGAACGAAGCCTGCCAAGCACCCGCCGTCTGGTTCTGGACGATACGGCGCGTACGGATTTCGATCCGGCGCACTTTTTCAACAAGCTCGGCGGTTAGCATTCAGTCAGGTTGTGGACGGCTTGAGAGTTGGTGAACTCCAATGACTATGGCGTGCGCAAGGTTTCGAGAAGGCGTTCTAGAATATCGTCAGCGCTCAGGTTCTCCGCCTGCGCCTCATAAGTCGGGATGATCCGATGACGCATGACGTCTGGGACGAGTGCCTTGACGTCTTCCGGCAACACGTGAGCGCGGGAATCGAGGAAGGCGAGCGCTCTAGCCCCACGGGCGAGCATCAGGGTGGCGCGGGGTGAAGCGCCCGCAGCGAGAAGCGGCCCAATCCACTCAAGATCTGCATCGGCCTGGCGGTCGGAAAGTTGCTCATCACGTGCATCCGGGCGGGTGGCAAGCACGAGGTCGAGGATGTAATGCTCGACCTTTTCATCGATGTGAATCTCGTCGACCAGCTTCCGCGCCTCACCGATCTGGGCGAGGGTCGCGACACTTTCCACCTTGGGAATCACGGTCGTCGGAGCCATTCGTCGGAGCACTTCGAGTTCCTCGGTGCGGCTCGGATACTCGACGAGCACCTTCATCATGAAGCGATCCAATTGCGCTTCGGGTAGCGAGTAAGTTCCTTCTTGGTCGAGCGGGTTCTGAGTCGCCATGACCAGGAACGGTTCGGGAAGACTCTGGGTCTCGCCACCGAGGGTGACCTGACGTTCTTGCATCGCCTCGAGCAGCGCCGACTGGACTTTGGCGGGCGCTCGGTTGATCTCGTCCGCCAGCAACAGGTTCGAGAACACAGGCCCCTGACGGGCGACAAATTCTTGGGTCTGCGGGTTGTAGATATGAGTTCCGACGACATCCGCGGGAAGCAGGTCGGGAGTGAACTGAATGCGCTGGAAGACGGCGTCGAGCGCATCGGCCATGGTGTTTACTGCCAGCGTTTTGGCCAAGCCGGGAAGACCTTCGACAAGGAGATGGTTGCCAGTCAGAAGGCAAACCAACATTCGGTCAACGAGGTGGTGTTGGCCGATGAGGACACGGCTGACCTCCTCGCGGAGTGGGGCAATGAAGCTGGATTTGGCGGCGATCTGGTTCTCGAGAGTCTCGGACATAGTCAGAAAAGGAACATAGCAGGTGCTCAGCTTCGAGCACCTGCGGATGAATACTACTCGCCTTCCGACTTTTTCTCCAGCTTCTCGAGCAGGTCTGCAGTATCGACATCCGGCTTCCTTCCGCCAATACCGCGCGTTTCGATCTTAAAAAATTTTCCAGAAAATGCCCCCCGCACCATCTCACGGCTCGATGACGGGATCTTGTCATCGATCTCTGACTCAGTGATTGAATCGTTGAACGTCTCTTTTCCGTCCTTCCCCTTAATTTTCACCTTTCTGCGCCCCTGACTATCCTCATTCCCGATCGAGATTGATCCGTCTGGAGTCTGCATCATGACGCTGACCCCATTGATGACCGTAGTGCTTTGAGCTCCGGAAAGTTGGGACAAGTCGACCCCGGCTTGGCTAAGCAATCCCTGAAGCTGAGGCGGGAAGTCTTCAGGCCCATCGAGCACGACCACACCGCTGTTGCCCTTGGCCAAATCCATCATGTCACTCAGACTACCTCCGAACTGGACTCCACCGCCCCTGAGCGCCATTCGTCCGACCGTATCGTTCAGAGTCGCCTTACCAGTCATTGCTTCACCCTCACGAAGCCAACCGAGTTCAACCGTATCGCCTTTTGCACAGGTCGCTGCGACGATTTGAGACAGCTTGGCCGCAGAGTAAATCGGACGACCGTTCAGAGAAGTCACAATGTCTCCCTGCTGCAGCCCCAACGATTCGGCGGCACCATTCTCAGTAACCGAAGTCACAAGGAACCCGGAGTTCACCGGAAGGTCATGCTTCTTGGCCAGAGCCGGTGCGAGAGGAGTGCTTGCAGCACCGAAATCAACAAAACCTGCCCAAGCAGAACTGGCGAATAAGCTACTGACCGTGGCGAGGGCGAGTAGAGAGAGACGTAACGAATACTTCATAACACCTTAGCAGCGATCCCCGACAGAAATCTGGTCTACAAAAATTCTAATTAGTTACTCCCAAGATTTCCTCGAATGTTCGTCAGGCACAAAGTCCCTGCCATCGCCTTTGATCGGCTTTCCTTCCTTTCCAGGAGAGGCGACCAGCACCTCGGTCTGGAGGAATTTGCTGTCGACCCCAGCCTCGCGGATCTGCCGATCGCCATCAAGATCAAGCCGAATGAGAAAGGGATTGCCCCACGGATCATAGAGCCCAGGAGGAGCATCGCCTTCTTCGGAGGTGTAGAATCCGTTGGTCGGCTTAGTGGCGTAGCGGGGTTCATAAAAAGCGATCGCTTCTGGAATCATCGTCAGTTCCTCGGTCATCCCCATCAGATGAGTAAGAAGTGCCCAACCTTCAGGAGAGTTCTTGGTCAACGCTATCCATTCCGTATCAACAACGCCCAAGCGATCCGTTAACGGAAATTGCCCGTGCTCAAGTTGGTGAGCCTTGAAGGCGGTAAGTATACTTGCAATCTCTTGATTCGCCTGCGCACGGCGGGCAGCGACGTGGTGCCCAGGGCCCCAGCCTCCTGGGACGAATATCGCCAAGAGGAAACACAGAACAGAAACCGCAACCAGAATGCGCAAAGGCCTGATCCTTCGGTCTTTGCGATCTTCAGTTTCAGGTGCACTCACCTCTTCACCTTAACAGAAGCGCTGCGATCTCCGAAAGTTCTTTTCGAGACGTCCCTACCGGATAATCCCGCGCTCGCTGTTGCCGACAAAGTCGATCAGTGCCGCGACCTGCTCAAACTGGCAGAGGTCGGTGCGCCCTTGCAGTTCCTCGACAGCTTGGGTGGTATTCTTGCCGGATCGGAAAAGAATTTTGTGGGTTTCAGAGATCGCCCGAATGGATTCCTTACTGACGCCACGACGCTCAAGACCGACTTTATTGATGCCCCGAATCTCTGCTGGATTTCCGTCGGCAATCATGAATGGCGCGATGTCCTGAACAATTTTCGAGCAGCCGCCCGTGATCGCGTGATCTCCGAGACGGCAGAATTGATGAACGGCAGTGAGGCCACCGAGAATCACGTAGTCGCCGACGGTGACGTGGCCAGCCAGCGTTCCGTTGTTCGAGAAGATCACGTGGTCACCGACTTGGCAGTCGTGAGCGATGTGTGAATAGGCGAGGAAATTGCCATGCGATCCGATCCGAGTGAGTTCGTCGGCCTTGTCAGATCGGTTCACGGTCACGAACTCTCGGAACACGTTGTCGTCGCCGATTTCTAGGTAGGTCGGCTCGCCCGCGTACTTGAGGTCTTGGGTCTGACCACCGACACAGGCATGCGGGTAGAAGACGTTCCTCTCTCCGATCTGGGCTGGTCCGGACAAGACGGCGTGGGAATGGACAACACAACCAGACCCGAGCTGGACACCGGCGTTAATCACGGCATACGGGCCGATGGTGACGTCTTCAGCCAGTTCAGCACCGGGGTCGATGACAGCGGTCGGATGGATCTCAGACATCGTCTTGTCGGCTAGCAATGCGAACGACTCGTAGCCCCTTCTTAGAGGTCGTCCATCAGGGCGAACTTGAGCTCGGCCTCTGACACCACCTCGCCGTTGACGATACAGCGCGCTACGGAGTGGCCGATGTTCCGACGAATCTTGAGGATCTCGGCTTCAATAAATAGCGTGTCGCCGGGCATCACTGGCTTACGCCATTTGACCTTATCGGCACTGAGGAAGTAGCCGATTTTGCCCTGATTTTCTTCCGGGCGAAGAAGCAGGATGCTGGAGACTTGCGCCATGGCTTCGAGCTGTAGCACACCCGGCATCACAGGGTGTCCGGGGAAGTGCCCTGGGAAAAACGGCTCGTTGATCGTCACCGACTTCACGCCTGTACATTTGTTGTCGCCCTCGAACCCAACAATCCGGTCGACCAGCAGGAACGGATAGCGATGCGGAAGAACGCGCATCACCTCGTTAATGTCCATGACGGCCTCACCCTTCGGGATCGAGACCCCGGGAACCATCGAGCGCATCCGCTTGTATTCTTTCGACAAGACGCGAGCCATTTCCGTGTTCGGGCCGTGACCAGGCCGAACTGCGATGACGTGACCCATGATCCGCTTTCCGCAGAGAAGAAGATCCCCGATGACATCGAGAATTTTATGCCGGGCAAATTCGTCAGGGAATCGAAGAGGCTCTTTGCTCATCACCGAATCGCCCCGAACGACGACGGCATTTTCGAGCGAGCCACCTTTGATCAAGCCCTTATCCATGAGCGGCTGGACATCCTCGTAGAAGACAAACGTCCGAGCTGGAGCGATCTCCTTTTCGTAGATCTCTGGGGTAACCTCCGTCGAGTAGAACTGGGTAAATTTTCCGTCTGGCCCGGCTTGAGTGCAGGAGACGCGGAACTTGTTATCGGGGACGATGGTAATCAGCGATCCCGACTTGGTCTCCAAGTGAATCGGCTCACGGATTTCGAACACCTGCCGATGGACATCCTGGACGGCAATCCCAGCTGCCTTAATACACTCAACAAATGGAGCTGAACTGCCGTCCCCGATTGGCGGCTCGTTGGCATCCATCTCAACAATCGCATTATCGATCCCCATTCCAGTCAGCGCAGAGATGACGTGCTCAACGGTGTGCACTTTGACACTGCCCTCGGCCAGAGTCGTGGCGCGCTCGACTTGTTGCACCTTGTCGACATGAGCCGGAATGAACGGCTTATCCTCCAGGTCAATTCGACGAAAATTAATCCCTGTATTCGGCTCAGCCGGTAACAGGGTGAGAGTCACCTTTTCCCCAGTGTGGAGGGAGGTGCCAGCGAGCGAAGATGGCTTCGCTAGCGTCTTTTGAAAATTGTCTTCTGACATAGCCGGTTGAAAATCGGGGTATCAGGTAGGCAAGGACAGGGTAGGCGTCAAGGAGCGAGCTTCCGCACGGGGCATTGCGCATACGCCTTGTTGTATCGACAATTCGGCTGGCCGATGCCGAACTGCTGCGCGAGGTCGAATTTCTGGCGGAGCACATTGATTGCGAGTCAACACGAGCTTGCCACGAATAGTGTTGTGCTAAAGCCATCGAAGTGGTTACCTCCTATATAGGCTGTCCTCACCTTCAGACCTAGAACTCGTCTTCAGACAAAGTTCAGTCTGTCCTAAACCCTACTCTCAAATGAAAAGCAAACGCTGCACCCCACGTATCTTAAAGATTTCACACGCTATTACAGCTGCGGCGGCTTTCTCTCTAGTGCCAGCTCTCCATGCAGCTGACCACTTGGACGCACCAGGGGTGACGGGCAACCCCGCGCTCGACATTAACGACCTCTATTTGTTTCAGTCAGCGACCGCAAATCGCTCGGTCTTCATTATGACGGTGAACCCCTTCGCGGGCGGAGCCGACTTTGCGGGACCTGGATCAAGTTATCAGTTCCAGATCGACAACGATGGCGATGCAGTGGCCGACGTTGTCTACGAGACGAGCTTTGCACCATCGGTCGGAGGCACTCAGGCTTACACCATCACCCGGAACGGAATGATGATCACGAATGCCACAACTGGATCGTCCGTTGCTTCATTCGCAAACGGCCAAGCTCAAGTTGGTGTGTTTGACGATCCCTTCTTTTTCGACCTAAACGGGTTCAATGCAACGCTTGGTGGTACCGGTGGTTTCACGGGTGATGACACCTTCGCTGGAGCGAATGTTTCCGCTATTGTGTTCGAAATCGACAACTCAGACTTTTTAGGTGCCGGTACTAATATCGGGGCTCAGGCGAGGACGCTGTTCGGCGTTAGCCAGATTGATCGGATGGGTCGTCCAGCTATCAATACGGCGCTCATCAACAGCGGGGACAAGGACGCCTTCAATGCGGGAGATCCAGTGAACGATTTCGCTACTTTCGGTGCAGATGTGGAGGCCAACATCGACGCTCTCGGAGGCAACGGAGCCGCTTTGACTCCCATTCTTCTTCCAGATTTACTCACTTACGATACCGCCGCCACTGGTGGATTTCTCAACGGTCGTCGGCTGGATGATGACGTTATCGACGCTACTCTCGGTTTAGTCACCGGAGGAGGAATAACAACGGACGGTGTCGACGCCAACGACAATCCCTTCCTTAGCGTTTTTCCCTACCTCGCCGCTCCCAATATTGTGCCAGAGCCATCACGCGGTATGATGATTCTGTTCGCATGTGTGGTTGGAATCTTGCGGAGGCGCCGCTAGCGTCGCCACGCTAAGTTCGGGTTCGCTGAGCTACGGATAAAAAAGACCGGCCATCTCCCCACAGCATCGCGTTGTTCTTTAGGCATCCACCTCATCCATCCTCGCGACTAAGACGCGAACCACATGAGGATCCGATCCGCAACGAGCAGCGGCCCTCTTTCGCTTCCCTGCTGGGTCACCATTCGTCCGTGCGTTGGGGTTTCATGAATGCCAGCCTGTTGGTCGCGATCCAATTCGGCACGAGTCTAATTTTCTTACTGTCGGCGATATCTGTTGCCACTGCGGGTGACCTTTCTCCGTACGAGCCTAAGAACGATTCGGTGGTCTTGGAGCGCTTACCTACCATCCCTTACAGCAGAGATCAGTTGGTAGCAGTTCGGAAGGAACTGACTCGGAACCCAAAGAACGTTCAACTGGCGGCAACAGCCGCAAGTAGCTACATTAACGTCGCAAAGTCGACCGGCGATCCTCGCTTCTTGGGTTATGCGCGAGCAGCAATCGAAGGTTGGTGGGATGACCCAGATCCTCCTGCTACCATTCTAGAGTTTCGAGCGAAGCTAAAAGAGCGTGATCACGATTTCAAAGGCGCAATTGGAGATCTGCAGCTATTCTCCAAGAAGGAGCCAGAGAACGCGCAGGCTTTGGTAGACCTCGCTAATATCTATCGGGTAATTGGGGACTATGAGCAAGCGAACGAGGCGGTCGAACAGCTTTCCGCTTTCGGGACGGAGTTTCAAACCGCCGTTTGCCGGATTCCTATCATGGCAGTGACGGGCTTTGCCCATGAAGCTTACGACCTCACCGGCGCGCAGCTGCCTTTCGCACGTCAATCCATTCCTGATTCGGTTTCGTGGCTACTGGTCATGCAGGCCGACCTTGCTCGGATTCTCGGAGATTTCGATCTCGCAGACCGGCATTATCAGGAGTGCCTGAAAGATTCGCCTAGCAACCGTTACGCTCGGCGCGCCTATGGTGAATTTCTGCTAAAGCGAGGACGAGCGAAGGAAGCTCTCAAAATGCTCGGGGAACCCGACTCCGATAACGGTGCTTTGGTTCTTGCGACAATTGCCGCAAGTCGATCTGGGAGGACTAGCTTGGCAGAAAATTGGAAATTCATGGTCGAACGGCGTTTCGAGGAACTCCGTCTCCGAGGAGGCAAGCCCCATGGGCGTTTTGAATCGCAGTTTCTGTTAGAAATCCATGGAGTTCCAGAAGAAGCACTCGCCGTAGCGCTCACCACTTGGAGCCACCAAAAAGAAGCCACTGATAGTTACAATGTGCTCGCTGCTGCTCTGGCAGCCGGCGATGCCGATGCAGCAATACCAGTCATTGATTTTTTGCGTGAATCTGGAACCGAAGATTCTGAACTCCTGACTCTCGTAAAAAGACTTCGGAAGTGATATGTCCGTTCACTCGCATTGGCCTTTACTTTTCTTAGTCTGGCTGTTCGCCCTTCTTCCGTGCATCGAAGTCGAAGCTCACAAGCCAAGTGATAGCTATCTGCGGATTCAAATGGACGAGGAAGGGGAGGCCTTGCATGTTCAGTGGGAAATAGCTCTCAAGGACTTAGAGCTTCTCATCGGAATCGATTCAGACGGCGATCGAAACATTACATGGGGGGAACTCAAAGAAAGGCGGGACGCCATTGCTGCCCATGCGCTCAATAGGCTGGAGATAAAGAACGGTATTCAAAAGGTCGAATTGGCAGTAGAAGATCTACTCTTTACCGAACACAGCGACGGCGGTTACGCGGTTCTCGTGTTAACTCCAGAATTGTCCGGTTCGACTGAGTCGCTCTCTGTCCGCTACGATTTGCTTTTCGATATCGACCCGACCCATCGTGGCCTCGTCGTCTACGACAACGGCGACATCTCCAACACCTATTTGCTAAGTCCCAGCAATGACACGATCGAGCTCAGTTCGGCTCCAGTCTCTCTGTGGACGAAATTTCTCAAATTCATTTGGGAAGGTATCTGGCATATTTGGATCGGGTTCGATCACATTTTGTTTCTGATTGCGCTCCTCCTACCGGCAGTTTTATATCGGGAAAAAGGTGAGTGGCGGCCTGTGCCTGGCTTTTTGCCGGCATGCCTGACGACCTTAAAAATTGTTTCGGTTTTCACCCTAGCCCACTCGATAACCTTGTGGCTGGCCGTAATGGACTACGTATCGCTTCCATCTCGGTTTATCGAGGCGACGATCGCGGCGTCGATCATTGTTGTCGTAGTGAATAACTTTCATTCAATCCTGAAGCTTTCAGGTTGGATGATCGCCTTCATATTCGGTCTTATTCACGGCTTTGGTTTCGCGAATGTCCTTGTGGATCTTGGGCTCTCAGCCAGCGGGCTAGCAATCTCGTTGTTTGGATTCAACGTCGGGGTTGAACTTGGCCAACTCGCGATCGTATTTGTTCTTCTTCCCATCATATTCCTCGCTCGGGGCACCACCTTTTACCGGCGATACGTCTATTTTGGTGGGTCTATCCTGATCGGAATTATTGCTCTTATTTGGTTTCTTGAGCGAGCGTTCAATTTAAACCTGACGGGTGGCTAAAAAAATGGCGGATTTCCCACATTGAACCCGTCCCGCAGCGTCTGCACGGTCTGCACGCCATGGCAAATGGGGCGTGGCGGCGTGGCAAAAGGGACGGAATGGTCCCGCGCCCTGTGCATGGTGCGGCAATAATGGTGCCGGTGTCTGCGCGTGCGGAGCCATCTTCTGCGTCTCTTCTCCCATGCCGTCTCAGATCACTTGTCCGAGGTGCAGCAAGGTTCTGAACGCAAATCCTGGTGGCGGCGGCAGCTTCGATATCAGCCAAAGTGCGGGTTAGTGCTGGATCTAATGGGTTCGAAGGCCAGAACTAGCGCTAACCTCGCTAATGACGAGATTAACCAATCAATGATCAAGTTTTCTCTAGGATGACGTTAACGGTTTATGGACATATTTGACCCCATTTTATAATCTATTGAGTAATGCCCAAAGATACTTTAGGGCCTTTGCGCCCCACCCTCCCCTTGCCGCCGAAGGCTGTGAGGGAACGAAAAAAGCAGATTATTTTACAATCTCCAATCACAATCTGGTTTGGAGGACTGTTAGTAGCTTTCGTTGTATTAGGAACGATGACCGGCTTGCCATTGTTTGCCATAGGAATTACAACCCTCGTAGGAGTTGCTGCTATGGGATCCTACTGGAGAAGGCAGCTAGCTAAACTGGAACGACAGATTGAACTGAACTTGGTAGACGAGTCGAACGAGGCTCAAAATCAAGAGTTCCTTAGAAGGATTAAGTCCCTACAAGACCGTGGCTACGCGTCTTTCGCGAAGACACTAGGAAACTTCGTTAGCGTAAAGGCTTCCATCGAAAAGGAACTTCATTCTAGTGGGGATCTAGACGAATCAAAAGCCCGTGTCGAATATCTAGTAGACTCCTTGATGGCAGATGTAGCGAATCAATATGAAACTCTGGTCGCCCTAGACCAGAGGGAAAAAAAAATTCTTGGACTACCGGCAAACCAGCACAATCCAGAGCGTCTAGCAGAGATTAGCACTGCGAAAAAAAACCTAGGATCGCAGTTGGAGCGAGCCTATCTAGCACTCCGTGACATCGGGACTTCTGTGGCAGACATAGTCAATCCAATGCCTACCTCGACGCAAGATTTGTCGAGCCGACTAGAGGATACCATCTCGGATATGCACGCTGAGGCCGAGATCGCAGAAAGGGTGAGCCTCAGGCTGGCGGGTGACCTGTGATCTGGACACTTCTTCGCTTCCGACACTGGGCTCCATTTCCGATGCTGAACCAGTTAGCGTGGCTTCGAAAGCCACGGCCCCCGGGCCGCTGATTCTACCAGATAATTTTTCCAATTCCTCCGCCATTGACGCAACCACCCGCCCATCTTCGGGTTCCATCTCAATGAAGTCTCCCACTCTAGCTCTCGCAGCGCTTATTCTTACGGTCAATACCCTCCATGCCGGGGATTGGCCGCGCCATTTAGGCCCGACCGGAAATTCAACTGCGGCGACCGATGATGTTTCCGGGGTGCCGCTCATCTGGTCAGACACCGAAAACCTGCTGTGGAAAGTGGCGCTTCCCGGTGCGGGTTCCTCAAGTCCGATCGTGGTCGGCGGGCGGATTTTCATGACGAGCTACACGGGAACACCCGGCGATGATCTAACGCGACATGTCAGTTGCCATCGCTTAGACAGTGGCGAGGAGATCTGGAAGAACTCGATTCCTGCAATCGCCGCCGAGGATCCATATTCTGGGTATCTCACCGAACACGGCTACGCATCCAACTCACCAACTTCGGACGGAGAATCGGTGTTCGTCTTCCTCGGGAAGAGCGGCGTTCGAGCTTATTCGGCTGCGGATGGAAAGGAACTCTGGCAGGCTGAAGTCGGCACCGGATCGAATCCAAAACGCTGGGGTTCGGCGTCCAGCCCGATCCTCTACAAGAACGCTCTGATCGTCATCGCGTCCGACGAGGCGCGGACGATTTTTGCCTTCGATAAAGCGACTGGCGACGTGATCTGGAAAGAAGAAGCCGAATTGCTGACTCAGAACTACACGACGCCAATCATTTTACGCCGCAAGGATGGCCGGGATGATCTGGTCATCAATGCAGTCAAAGAGATGTGGGGGCTTAATCCGATGACTGGAAAAATCCACTGGTGGGCGACGCATGGTCTTCCTGGTAACATCTCACCGAGCCCGGTCGTCTTGGCTGGTGGAGACGATCCGATCGTCATGATCAACGGTGGCTATCCGCGCAACGGTCGACTGGCAATTCGCCCAGCAATGAAAGGCGAAACTCCGACCGAGAATATCCTCTGGGACGAGAACAATGGCTCCTACGTTCCGACGCCTGTTGTCTATGAAGGTCACGTCTATTGGATGAGTGACCAAGGCTTCGCGCTGTGCTCCAACGCCGAAACCGGCGAGCTGGTTTACAAGGAACGAGTCGAGGCCATTAAGGGAGCTGGAGGGCGAAACCGTCCGGTCTACGCTTCGCCGATTCTGGTTGGCGATCGGGTCATCTGCGTCAGCCGCCATGGTGGAGCGGTGGTCATCGCGGCTAAACCAGAATTCGAGGTTCTGGCTCACAACAAGCTGACCGACGAAGCCCAATTCAATGGCACACCAGCGGTTGCCCAGAAGTCCCTGCTCATCCGGTCAGACTCGACGCTGTATCGCATTGGGCTGAAGTAGTTCGCTACTTCGCTCGGGCCGGATACTCAGCCGCGACGCGGAGCACTTCGATCACCGACGGCACACTCTTCAATCGCTCGCGCTCGCCTGCCGGGAGTTCCGTAGCGTCGATGACCGCGTTCTTTAGAGGGACGCGAAGGTGGTCGAATTGGCGGTGATGATAGACGTCTGATGGACGCTCTCGAGCGGCGAGCCGGAGAAGTTCACGGCGCTTTTCGTCGCTCAGATGCGGTGCACTGAGGATTTGAGACAGGACTATCTTATTCACGCTTGTCGTTGTTGATCTACGGCCCGAACGCCGCCCGGGGATGATGTCTTGATGATGGCTGAGAAGGACGATCGGGAGCGGTTCACCGCCCGATTCGAACAGTGACTTGAGCTCGTCTTCCCGCCAAGGCTTCCCCGGCTGGGTATCGACACCACCCCAAAATCCGCGGCGTATTTCCGTCCGCTGACCCGTCGTGAGATCGAGTTCGATTCGCGTTTCGATTCCACGCATGTTCGCCGCAATCGCCAGAACACAGACCACGACAATAACCAAGGCTGACCGCAACCGGGTCTGTCGGCTCCGCGCGAGGGCAGCCTCGTCAATCCGATCGGTCACCGGCGCCCCAATCACTTCCGCAATGGCCGTGCCGATCTCCCGAGCCACGGTAGGATTGCCGTGATACCCGATGCTCGGCTCTCCGTCCTCAGTCGCGATCGCAACGTGCGCGACTTCATACCGTCTTTGAAGCGGACTCGGACTGTTTTCGACCACCACCGCTTCCACAGAATCCCACTCGCGTATCGTCCGATGGGGTCGGATCAAACCTAACCTTTTCTCGGCCGACGTGCGCGAGATCTTGATTCCCGAAATCCGTCTCGATGCCAAGTATGCGAGCACCAAAAACAACACGCTCAGCACTGAGGTCATGAAAAGAGGCACCGTGGGCAGGAAAAATACCGCAGTCGCACAACCTAGGAACCCGAACACCAAAGCCAGAGAGCCATCCTTGATCGATGGACGTAACTCGACCCGGTCACCTTCCCGAACAATGCGGACTGGTAGCAGTCGAGGTCGGTCGGTCATGTCGCTTCTAGCTTAGCCTTCCAGTCCCGCGCGCATCGCTTCCAGATTGGCTGAGCCTTCTCCGAACCAGTGCTCGAAGGAGATCGCCCCCTGGTGCAACAACATCGGCAGGCCGTCCGCCCCTTTCGCGCCAACTTTGCGAGCCGCCGCCAACAGTGGCGTTTCGCCTCCAGAATAGACCATGTCATAGACTCGATGTTCGGGTCGCAGGGCATCAGCGGGTAGGAGTTCTGGGTCGCCATCCTTCATCCCGAGCGAGGTCGCATTGACGACGAGATCAATGTTCGGAAGCAAGTTGCGAAGGGCTTGGTGATCCCAAGCGCAGGTTTCGATCGGCTCGACTCCTTCCGGGTGGACGTCGCCGAGTTCCTCAGCCAAGGCCTCGACTTTTTCGGCAGAGCGGTTGATCAGAACAAGGCGCGGACAACCTTCGGCGGCGCACTGAACAGAGACCCCGCGCCCTGCGCCGCCTCCGGCGCCGAGAATAGCAACCCGCTGGTCTTTGACATCGACTCCGAGGCTTTCCGACACAGCGCGTACGAAACCAGGGCCATCGGTATTCCAACCCGACACCATTCCGTCTGACTCAAATTTTAGGGTGTTGACCGAACCCATCAGACGTGGGATCTCGCCGACAGAGGTCGACGCAGCGAGCGCTGCCGCCTTGTGTGGAATCGTGACGTTGGTGCCAATGAAGCCGAGATCAGCCATCCGCTTAAGCCCGTCACCGACTTCGTCTGGGGACAGATGAATTCGCACGTAACAGCCATCGATCTTCGCTGCGTCGAGGGCGGGATTGTGCATTTGCGGCGACTTCGAATGAGCCACGGGATCTCCGATCACAGCGAGCACTGGGCGCTGCTCCAGATCGGCGACAGCGGCTTCCCAGTTAGCGAGATCGGCGTAGGTGTATACGTCCTTCATAGTTAGAAACATGTTCGTCGTTCAGACCACCAACTCTTCAAGTCGAAGCTTCAGACCGCTGTGGCGCACGTTGCCACCGACGTTATCGACCGCCATCTGCAGAGCCCTCTTCTGGCCGACCAACACAACCAGTGTCTTGCCGCGAGTGATCCCCGTGTAGAGCAGATTCCGCTGCAACATCACATAGTGCTGGGTGCTCACTGGCATGACAACCACCGGAAACTCGGAGCCCTGTGATTTGTGAATCGTAATCGCGTAGGCCAGCGACAACTCATCTAAATCACCGGGCTCAAACTCAGCGCGGCGATCGCCATCGAACTCGACAATGACCTTCGTCGGTTCGGAATCGATCCGTCGAATTCGGCCAATATCACCGTTATAGATGTCCTTATCGTAGTTGTTCCGAGTTTGGATGACCTTGTCTCCGACTCGGTACGTGACACCAAAACGCTCGACCTCCCAGCCCATCGCATTGGCGGGATTGAGCCGTGCTTGCAGGGCATCGTTAAGGGCTTTGGTGCCGAGAGCATTTCGGTTCATCGGAGTCAGGACTTGGATATCCCCGACCCCATCGACACCGAACCGTTTGGGCAAGCGATCAGCCACCAGATCGACCAACAATTCCCGGAGTGCTTCGGGTTCGTCGCGTTCGAAAAAGAAAAAGTCGGCGTCCTTTGACTGCGATTCGATTTCTGGCATTTGCCCCGCGTTCATCGCGTGGGCGGCGGTGATGATTCGACTCTCCGCAGCCTGTCGATAAATTTCCGTCAGCCGAGCGACGGGGATCGCACCACTAGCAATCATGTCGTTCAAAACCGTCCCCGGTCCGACCGACGGCAGCTGATCGGCGTCCCCAACGAGGAGCAAATGACCACCCCGGGGAACGGCGTCGAGCAAGAAACTCATCAGCGTGACATCGATCATTGAAGCCTCATCAACGACCACTAAATCAGCCTCAAGCGGGCGCTGACGGTTCCGTGCCCAGCCGGCATCCGGACGATACTCTAACAGTCGGTGCAGCGTCGCAGCTTCTAACCCCGTACTCTCCGACAAGCGCCGGGCAGCACGTCCCGTCGGAGCCGCCAAGACCGGTGAAACATCTTTGGCACCCAGAACTTTGAGAATCGAGTTGAGCACCGTGGTTTTGCCCACACCAGGGCCGCCGGTGATGATCAGAACTTTCTCTGTCAGCGCCGCCTTGATCGCAGCAATCTGACCGGCAGCCAAGTCGATGCCGTTCTCCTGTTGAACCCACTCAATTGCCCGATCAGCGAGGATCGGAGGATAGCTGGCAGGGGCGTCTTGAAGTTCACGAACTCGGTCAGCGATTCGAGTTTCAGCCTTGTGCAGATTGGCCATATAGACCATCCCGTGTTCCGCGATCAGATCGGCATCGATGAGCAATCGCTCAACGGCAGCCTCAACCGGGCCGGCATCGATATCGAGCATTTCAGCGGCTTGGGGCAAGAGCTCAAGCCGAGGCAGTGCCGTGTGACCGGAGCTCGCCGCTTGGTTCAGGACGTGCATCACGCCTGCCCGAACACGCTTCTCCGAGCCAGCTTCGATTCCCAAACTACGGGCAATCTTATCCGCACCTTGAAAGCCGATACCGTTGATATCGCGAGCGATCTGATAGGGATCTTTTCGAAGAATATCCTCAGCCTGATCACCATAGGTCTTAAATATTCGGACTGCGCGGGCTGTGCTGATTCCGTGTTCGTGAAGGAACACCATGATGCCGTGAATCGCCTTTTGGGTGCGCCATGATTCTTTGATCTCAAGACGGCGTTTCTTCCCGACACCTGGCACCTCTTCGAGCCGGGCACTGTGATGCTCAATGATCTCAAACACGTCCTCACCGAATTTTTCGACGATGCGTTTCGCATAGGTTTTGCCAATGCCGGCGATCAACCCGCTGGCGAGAAACCTCTCAAGGCCGACTTTAGATTTCGGCGGGCGGGTCGTGATCGAGGTCGCCTTGAACTGCTTGCCATAGTCCGTCGAATTGATCCACTCACCCGACGCCTCAAGAAGCTCTCCGGGAGTCACCCGCGGAACATTGCCGACCAGTGTCACTGGCTCAGAACGACCCTTCACGCTGATTTTCAGAACGCAGTATCCGTTCTCTTCATTGTGAAATGTCACGCGCTCCACCCCGCCGACCAATTGGTCGGTTTCGGCTCCGCTCGCACCTTCAATAGGCGGACGGTTTTGGTCGGGCGGAACAGTCATCAAGACGACGATCAAACGATCGAGGCAGCGAGACTACCACGATCCATTCTCGGTGGCTGGAAAAAAGGCGCGGGAAATCCGTCGTCGTTTCGGCCTTCCAGCCATCAACTAGAAGGGCCCGATGCCAGATAGCGCAGTTTCCGAAATACGATGATGTGGCCAAGCAGGGCGATGCAAACCTGAGCGGTCGGGATCAAAATCAGCGGATAGGTGCCCATCCCAACGTTAGCAGGTTCGTTATGAAAGAGCCGAAGTGGTGTTGGTAGCGAGACAATCGCAATCCCGATGATCGTGGCGAGCAGGAACAGCCCCACGATGTTCCAACACAGGACAAGTCGACGCGCCGCTGGCGAAGACTCAGTCTTCTTGGCGCAGATCCACGCTACTGGAATAGCCAGCAAGGCAGTGGCGATATCGAAGTTCCAGCCTTCGAAAGTCATCTGAATAGGAGTGACGCCCTGATGATGACTGAGATACAGAATGAGTTCAGGAATGATCCGAAATGCCTGATAAGCCACCAATATCCACAGACCCAAGTGCCGCACGACCGGCGTCATCAGACGGGAACAGCCGACAACAATTGTCACCACCATGAGTAGCGTCGTCACTACCATGAAGGGTGCAGGAAAGATCGAAAAATTCGCCAACACCCCGGCATTGGCGAGAACCGACGGCACGCCAAACCAGAGGATTCCAATCGCGCCGAGGACGAGGGGAGAGACGCTTCTCCCCGCCTTCTGGTAGCTCCACCTGACCCCGAAAAGGACGAGGAGGATCAGCAGCGGGGATGAAATCAGGGTGAGCAGTTCAGCGGAATGCATCCCTACTCCTACTTCGACTTGAGCTAGCAACAGTTCTCGCCCTCATCCGTCGAGCAACAATCACTGGCTTCCGTCGTCGCGTCGTAGTCCAACCCCTTGGTTTCGCGAGGGTGACGCAATCGAGTTTCTCCACAGTCGAAAAGCTCCGCCTTGTCTGCCGAAATTTCAGTGAGCGGATCGATGAATTCGAATTCGCTGGCGTAGTGGTCTTTGTAAAACTGGTAAGTTCTACCACACATCGCATAGCGCTTGCCGCGCTCCATCGCGTGGCCGTCGTCATCGAGGATCTTCTTAAATGGCCCCTTATAAATAACCGCGTGGCCTTGCTCCAAACACGGCCCAGCCGCGCCTTTCACTGCTTCCAGAGTCATGCTCCTGAACTCGTAACCCTTGACGGTCTGCCAAGGCTCTTTGTCGAGTTTGAGGACGCGAACCGCCATGAACCCAACGTCTTCGAACGCTTTCAAAAACAGGTCTTCGCGATAGGCTCCAGAGATACACCCGCTCCAAAGATACTCGTCGTCTTGCAGTTCCTGAGGAACGTCTTCGTCGGCAACAATGTCCGAAATTACAGCTCGTCCGCCTGGCCGAAGGACTCGGTGAATTTCACGGAACAACTGCTCTCGTGCGGCAACATCGACAAGGTTCAAAACACAATTCGAGACCACAACATCGACTGAATTGTCCGGAATCATCGGTGACTTGATCCGTAGCTCTGCGGCGATTTCCTCGGCCGCGAGATAGCCATTCGCATCAGAAACAGGATGATCGCGCAGATGGGCTTCTAGTTGATCAAGGTCGAGTGCCAAGTCTTGGATACGTCCCTTGTGAAACTCGACATTGGAATGACCGATTCGCTCGCCAACCACCGGCGCATTGTCTCGGGCTACCTTGAGCATATCGTCGGTCATATCGACCCCAATCACTCGTCCCTCTGGCCCAACAACTTGAGAAGCGATGAAACAGATCTTGCCGGTTCCGCTTCCCAAATCGAGGACAGTCTCTCCCGGTCGGACATATTTGCTCGGGTCGCCGCAACCATAGTCCCGATCAATCACTTCCTGAGGAATCACCTTCAGATACTGGGGATCATAATCGACAGGACAGCATAGGGCAGCTTCTTGTGCGTGGGCTCCGGCAGCGTAACGTTCTTTAACGGCAGATTCAGTCTTCAAAATATTTAGTGGGTGTGTCGGGTGTGATCTTCGGGCTACCTGCGTCGGGTTGGCAAGATAGAACCTTACGGATGGTGTACTTTTGAATGGAAGCACCCCCATAAACTGTGGTATCAATATCATCCACCCCTAAATTAGACTTCGGCTTCCGAGGCCCTTAACACCCCATTGAGCCCCCTAACACCCTAATTTCTCAATTCATGAACCCTAAGATCTTCACGTACGCCACCGCCATCGGTGCCATCACCGCTGTCCCCATCACTTCCATGGCTGGTCTCGGCGATCCCGTCGCCATCGGCTCAGCCCTTCCAACCATCACAGTGCCTCACGTCGCCCCCAACTTCAGGGTCTCCGACTTGGCCTCGAACTTCGAATTGGAGAGCGTCACCCAAGACCTCGTAAAATTCGATACCAGATATGGTGATATTTACATCGAGATGTTGCCGGGAGTTGCCCCACTAACGGTCGCGAATTTTTACGCTTACATGGATCGGGGTGACTTCGATGACATGGTCTTCCACCGCTCACTTCCAGGATTCGTCGTTCAAGGAGGTAACCTAAAGCTCCCTTGGCCTTCGGGTGGCAGCCCATCCGTCATTGCCACCGACCCACCCGTCCTCAACGAATTCGGAATATCGAATACCCGTGGGACTCTGGCGATGGCAAAACAGGAATCCCTCCCGAATAGCGCCACCAGTCAGTTCTTCTTCAATGTCGGAGACAACTCGGCGAATCTCGACAATCAAAACGGCGGCTTCACTGTCTTCGCACGGGTTATCGGCTCGGGGATGCAAGTGGTCGACACCATGAACGCTCTGCCGACTGACCCGAACGATTTTCCGTTTGATGGCTGGGACGGTGTCGCTCCATTTGAGGGAACTTTCGCGGTCACGACCAACACCACCGCATTAGCCGCAAAAGTCAGCACCGGCAACGCCTATGCCACAATCACGGCGAGCAGTTCCGATCCAACAATCGCCACGGTCACCACTGCAGCTGATGAGGCGATCATCGTTCCCCAATCCATCGGAAATGCGACCATCACCATCACCGCGACTGACCCCTACGGAGTCGCAACGGCAAGCAAGTCGTTCTTGTTCCGCTCAGAAGCGGTCATCCCATTCGATGCCGACCATCCTCGCTACGATTTCTCCGGCAACCGGAACCCCGATATGGTCTGGTTTAATCCAGTCACTGCCGCATTCTGGACGCAGAAAATTAGTAACGCAGAGGTCGTAGGAGGTCGCGTTCTCTACACCAGTGTCGGTGCGCCTTGGGAAGTCTACTCAGACGATTTCAACGGCGATGAGCACCCTGACTTCCTTTGGCGAAACCCAGTCACAGGAGTGACTTGGATTCAGTATTTGGTCAATGGCTACTCGGTTGGTGGTCGAGCCCTGACTCACGGAATCGCAGCGCCTTGGCAGCTCGATGTCGAAGACTTTAACGCCGATGGCCAACCCGACCTTCTGTGGCGCAACCCGAACACTGGAGTCCACTGGCTGCGCTATCTCGACGCCGACGGAAACGTCATTGGTGGCAAGGTGCTCTCGGTAACCACTGGAAATCCATGGGACATGCATGTCGCCGACTTCAACCGTGACAGCCATCCCGATCTCCTTTGGCGCAATCCCGTCACCGGTTCGACTTGGGTCCAATATCTGGTCAACGGCAATCCCGTTGGTGGTAAAGCCCTGTCGGTCAATGTCGCCGCTCCATGGCGTGCCATGGTCGCCGACCACAATGACGACGGCAATCCAGACATCCTCTGGCGCAACCCGAACACTGGAGTCCACTGGTTCCAGTATCTGAACAATGGCGATCCGGTTGGTGGAAAGGTATCGAGTACCATCACCGTCGGCAATCCTTGGAAGCTCCTCGGCGAGGAGTAGCCCACGAACCTTTAATCAGGCCCGGATCCGATACGTCGGGCCGGGCCTTTTTCGTTTCAGCCAACTACGCAGCGTGCGGAGAGTCTACTTCGACGGAACTGATCCCAGAATCTCTGATACTGTGGTGCAGTCCTTATAGTGCACGTCCAACGCTTGGAAGTGGGCGTTTCCACAGCGGATTTTGTTGTTCTCGCTGAGCCGACGTTTGGCTTTGTCCATCGTGCCCTTAGTTTCAGCGACCAGATAAACACGCTGATCCTTTTCGGCCACGATCGCCCAGTCGGGGAGGTAGTCACCCAGAGGAGTTTTGACACGGAACCAATTGGGGAGCTTGATGAAGAACTTTACCTCTTCACGACTATCGAGTTCTTCAGCGAATTCCTTTTCGACGGTTGATTCCCAAGGCACAAAATCCCAGAGGGTGCGTTCGCTCTTTTGAACTTCGTAGAGGCGTTGGATATAGCTTTCGATTTCCTTTTCTTCGAACAGGCGGACTTCGTATTCTTCGCCGCCGATCCGCTCGTAGGTGATTCCATCGATCACGATGGATTGAAGCTCGCGAGTGATCACCTTGGCCGCTTCATTCATAAAGGCTTGAGGATTGACCAAGAAATCGTTGAGCCGACCTGACTCTTTGAGAATGGCGACGAGAGTCTTGCGGGTCAATTCGGTCTCTTTCTGAAGGTAGGCGAGAATATCAGGAAGCTTTGTTGGAGCCGCGGCGGCTTCTTCGGACTCAAAGACTCTACGTCCCTCGATACCAGCCTTGGTGATCCCTGCTTGAGTCCGCTCAACGGTAAAAACCACCGGTCGGATGGCGGGCATCTCTGCGATCTCTTTGGCCGCGACCTTGATCAGATCCGCGCTATCGAATTTGACGGCGTACGTTGTCTTCTTATTGATGCGCTCCCATAGCTCTTTGAATTCTGGAGTTAGTAGAAGAGCCTTGTTGAGGGTCAGTTTCTTTTTTTCGCGGACATCGACCAGCCGTGTGCCTTTGAAAATGTGACTGCGGATCACATCAATAATAGAGGTGCGAATGGGCTTGTGATCGTCGCACACATCGAGTTCAAAGGACGGCTCGTCAGGAGCGAATTTGGTGGTGATGTTGCCTTTCTCATCAAGGTAGCCATTGCCGTGGAGCTCACTCCAGATAGCATCCGACACATCGCGGCCAATTGGTTCTCTGTCGTCGGCTGGCTGACCGGGTTCTGCAGGATTGAGGATGCTACGGAAAGAATCTCTTTGGATGATGCCAAACCGAATTCCTGTATCGGCTTCGATGTCACTTTGCAACCCTGTGGCGTAGTCTTCGAAGCTTTCACCCGCAATGACGGTCAGGCGGTTGACCAGTTCATCGTGGACGACTTCGCCATCGCTGTTTCTGGCAAGACGAAGTCCACGGCCGAGCGTTTGTCGACGTTCGGATTCGTTGCCCATTTCACGGAG
>ENA-ORXR01000275-ORXR01000275.1-marine-metagenome-genome-assembly--contig:-NODE-275-length-77671-cov-5.409529_pt1 | contig 77671 bp, 62 predicted proteins | sample MGYA00237866_ERZ511479 | MGnify/ENA metagenome assembly ERZ511479 | reverse complement strand
GATTGCCTGCGCGACGTGTATGTGCGGGGAAAATATCGGGATGTTATTCTGCCCATGGTCGTTCTGCGCCGCTTGGATAGCTTGCTCGAAGAATCCAAAGACGCTGTGCTGGAAGAGGTCGCCTTTCAGAAAGAAAATCTAGACTCGGTGGAGCTTGAGGCGACGGGCCTTACACATGCGTCTGGATATGTCTTCTACAACACAAGTAAATGGACGCTTCGTAAACTCCACGATACGGCAACAAATAATCGACAAATCTTTGTCGAAAATTTTATAGAATACCTCAACGGATTCAGTCCTAATGTGAAAGAGATTGTTGATAAATTCGACCTGAAAACAAAAATCAGACACATGGCGTCAAAGGATGTTTTGCTGGACGTTCTTGAGAAGTTTGTATCTCCCAAAATCAACCTGACGCCGAACGAAAAACTAGACCCAGATGGATACAAGCTTCCGCCGCTTTCAAACCTTGGCATGGGCTATGTTTTCGAAGAGCTGATCCGCAAATTCAACGAAGAGAATAACGAGGAAGCGGGAGAGCATTTCACCCCGCGCGAAGTCATTCAACTTATGACGCATCTCATCTTCGATCCTATCAAAGACAACTTACAGCCCGTCATGACGATTTATGATCCTGCCTGTGGGTCTGGCGGAATGCTGACAGAGGCGCAGAATTTTATCAAAGACCCAGAGGGAGCGATTGCCGCGAGCGGAGATGTTTATCTCTACGGTAAAGAGATCAATGATGAGACTTACGCCATCTGTAAATCTGATATGATGATCAAGGGCAATGACCCTCGTAACATCCGCGTCGGCTCGACCCTGTCTACGGATGAATTTGCGGGGACGCGATTTGACTTCATGCTGTCCAATCCACCATACGGCAAAAGCTGGTCATCTGATCTGAAATATATCAAGGACGGCAAAGACGTTATCGACCCGCGTTTTCAAGTGAAGCTGACTGATTATTGGGGCGTCGAGGAAACCGTTGACGCGACGCCGCGCTCTAGCGATGGGCAGCTTTTGTTTCTTATGGAAATGATCAGCAAGATGAAGGACACGGAAACAGGGTCTCGCATTGCGTCAGTTCACAACGGGTCGAGCCTCTTCACAGGCGATGCAGGCGGCGGAGAGTCGAATATCCGTCGTTACATTATCGAAAATGATATGCTGGAAGCTATCGTTCAGCTTCCAAACAACATGTTCTACAATACAGGCATCACGACTTATATTTGGATTGTGACCAATAACAAACCGCAGGCGCGGCGCGGCAAAGTTCAGTTGATTGAAGGCAGTTTGCTTTTCAAAAAACTTCGCAAGAATCTTGGCGATAAGAATTGCGAGTTTACAGAAGCGCACGTTCGCGAAATCACAGATTATTATTTGAATATGAGCGAACGGGACCGTCCTGTTGATGACGATGGGATTGCGGCAAAATTGTTTGATAATTCGGACTTTGGTTATCACAAAGTTTCAATAGAACGCCCCGACCGCCGCCGCGCACAATTCACAACAGAAGCGATTGCGCCGCTACGGTTTGATCGCATCCTACGTGAACCGATGGAGTGGGCATATAGTGAATGGGGCGATACGATCTATGAGCAAGGCGTATTGCGTGAGCACGCCAAGACAATTGTTAAATGGTGCGACGACAACGATATAGAGCTATCTAAGAAGAACCGAGAGAAGCTCCTCAAGCCCGCAACATGGACCAAATATAAGCTGCAATTTGATGGCGCCACCGCGTTAATGACTCGGATTGGGGATGAAGTTTATATGAACTTTAATGACTTCAAAGACCGCGTCGATGCAGAGCTAAAAGCGATGGGACAAAAGCTCGGCGCGTCTGATAAAAATGCAATCCTCAACGCGGTAAGTCTCTATGACGAAACGGCAGAGAAGGTCGTCAAACGCACAATCAAATTACCGCCTGAAAAAATGGAACCGCTTTTGGAGCGGTTGGGTTGCGCCGCAAAAAACCTGCCTGACTTTGGCTATTATCCCACAGGCAGACCAAATGAATATCTGACCTATGAAAGCACATCCGATTTGCGCGACAGCGAGTCGGTGCCGCTGGCCGAATCTATTCACAGCTATTTCCAGCGCGAAGTGAAGCCTCATGTGCCAGAGGCATGGATTGATATGGAAAGTGTTAAAATTGGCTATGAGATTAGCTTTAATAAGCACTTCTACAAGCATAAACCGCTTCGTAACCTCCAAGAAGTCGCAAAAGATATTATCGATTTGGAGCGCCAAAGCGAAGGCTTGTTGGCCGAAATTTTAGGAGAAAGTGTTAAGGCATTGTCGGGAGTAGGGGATGTTTGAAATAGTTGAAGAGCAAAGCGGTTACGAAGCGTATAAATCTTCAACATTGCCCTGGCTTGAAAAGATGCCAGCAAACTGGATTGAAGAGTCGGGAAAATGGCTGTTCTCAAAGGCTGAGCGACCTGTTCAAGTTGATGATGACATCGTTACCTGTTTTCGTGATGGAGAAGTTACCCTACGGAAAAATAGACGAGTTGATGGCTTTACAAACGCAATAAAAGAACACGGGTACCAGCGTATTGAAAAAGGTGATCTGGTGATTCATGCTATGGATGCTTTCGCAGGAGCAATCGGAGTGTCCGACTCTGACGGAAAATCAACGCCCGTTTATTCGGCGTGTGTTCCTAGACAGCCAAATACTGTTTGCCCATATTATTTCGCATATCAACTTCGAGACATTGCTCATTCAGGAGTTATTCTTTCTTTAGCGAAGGGCATACGGGAGCGGTCCACAGATTTTCGTTTTAATGACTTCGGAGCGATGCAATTTGCGGTGCCATCATATAATGAACAATTGCGTATTACTAAATTCCTCGACGACAAGACGCAGAAAATTGATAGGGCTATTGCGATTAAGGAAGCGCAGATTGCGCGGCTCGAAGAGCGCAAACAGATCCTCATCCAAACCGCAGTTACACGCGGCCTCGATCCTAATGTCCCGATGAAAGACAGCGGCGTCGACTGGATAGGACAGATTCCCGCCCATTGGGAGGTATGGAAGCTTAAGTATTTAGTATCAATCAACGACTGCGTGCTGCCCGAAACGACCGAGCAAGATGTCTCAATAGAGTATGTAGACATCGGTAGCGTTTCTTTAGAAAAAGGTATTGAGACCACCCAAATATTTGATTTTCGGAATGCTCCATCCCGTGCCAGAAGAATAGCAATGTCAGGCGATACTATCATTTCAACTGTAAGGACTTATCTTAAAGCTATTGCATTTATTGATACAGACGCATCCAAAAATATATATTCTACTGGATTTGCAATTCTAAGGCCGTCAAAAAGAGTTTTCCCCGAATTCTTATCGTACTGTGTAAAAGCAGATTATTTCACTAATCAGGTAGATATATTTTCTAAGGGAGTAAGCTATCCTGCAATTAATTCAGATGACTTAGGAGCAATGCTAGTTTTTCTACCGCCTTTCAATGAACAAAAGGAAATAACAAATTTTGTGAAGGCTTCATTAAAGCTTATATTTGAAGCAGATAGTAGCTTCAAAAAAGCCATAAAAACACTAAAGGAATACCGCACCTCGTTAATTAATGCCGCTGTAACAGGCAAGATTAAGGTGCCAAGCTAATGGTCAGCCAGACAAACGAAAATGCGCTAGAGGAGGCGATTGAGCGAGCCTTAGCGGGAGAAATCAGTGGCGCGGGCAAGACGAGCAATGTTGCGGAGGGCGGCGAGGGTTTCGCTCATCCCTCCACGGCACGTAATCGCGGTTATAAAATCGGTAAGCCTGAAAACTTCGAAAAGACCTATGCCATTGACGAGCAATTCTTTTGGGCGTTTCTTGAAAAGACTCAAAATAATGATCTCGACAAGCTCCGTAAATCGGCGGGGCGCGAATGGAAACGCAAAGTGCTGGAGCGTTATGACCGGCTTTGCAAAAAACATGGTCTGCTTTATGTGCTCAAAAAGGGGCTTTCGATTGATGACGCGCATTTAACGCTCATGTATCCTGCCCCGCTCGCCAGCAGCTCTGAGCGGGTGAAACAGAACTTTGAAGATAATATGTTCAGCTGCACGCGGCAGCTTCGCTATTCCCATGCCAATCCCGGTCATGAGGTCGACATCGTCCTCTTTATCAACGGGATGCCCTTTGCGACGCTGGAGCTTAAAAACGCATGGACGGGCCAGACAGCCCGCTATCACGGGCAGAAACAATATCGCGAAGACCGCGACACAAAACAGACACTTTTCAATTTCGCGCGATGTCTCGTCCATATGGCCGTCGACACCGACGAAGTTTACATGACGACCAAGCTTTCAGGGAAATCGACATTCTTCCTGCCGTTTAACAAAGGCGACGGCGAAGGCGCGGGCAATCCAGTCAATCCGAACGGCCATAAGTCAGCCTATCTCTGGGAAGAGGTTTTGACGCGCGAAAGCGTCGCCAATATCATTCAGCATTTCATGCGTCTTGATGGAAAATCGTCTGACAAGCTAGCTAAACGCACGCTATTTTTTCCGCGCTATCATCAGCTCGATGTGGTCCGGCAACTTATCACCCATACATCAAGAGTCGGACCAGGGCAGACCTACCTCATTCAGCATTCCGCTGGGTCAGGAAAGTCAAACTCCATCACTTGGCTAGCGTATCAATTAATTGAAACCTATCTCGAAGACGGGTCAGAAAAACCTATCTATGATAGCGTCATCGTCGTTACAGACCGTCGCCTTCTGGACAAGCAATTGCGCGACAACATCCGTGACTTTTCCGAAGTAAAAAACATTGTTGCCCACGCCAAAAAATCTTCTGACCTCAAAGAAGCTATGGAAGCCGGCAAGAAAATTATTATCACAACGATACAAAAGTTTCCTTTCATTATCGAAGGCATTGCCGACCTTGGCGAAAAACGCTTCGCCGTAATTATAGATGAGGCGCATAGTTCTCAAAGCGGTAGCGCACATGATAACATGAACCGCGCGATGGGCGGCCAAGCCCAAGCCGAGGATGAAACAGAGAGCGAAGACGAAAACGACGCGCAGGACTTCATTCTTGAAGCTATGCGGTCACGGAAAATGCGCGGCAACGCCTCCTATTACGCTTTCACAGCGACGCCAAAGAACACGACGCTCGAAAAATTCGGCCACCAATTATCCGATGGTAGTTTTCGTCCCTTCCACCTCTATTCCATGCGTCAGGCCATTGAAGAAGGCTTCATTCTAGACGTGCTCGCAAACTATACGACCTATCGCAGCTACTACGAAATTCAGAAATCAATCGAGGCCAACCCCCTCTTTGACACCATAAAGGCACAGAAAAAACTCCGCGCTTTTGTCGAGCAAAACCCCAAGACGATTGCAATTAAAGCCGAGATCATGCTCGACCATTTCACGAAAAATGTCGTGAACCCGAAGAAGCTACGTGGGCAAGCGCGGGGTATGATTATCACTCAGAATATCGAGTCCGCTTATCGTTATTATCGCGCGATCAATAAGCTACTTGAAGCACAAGGCTATCCGTTCAAAGCGCTTGTTTCATTCTCAGGGAAGAAGGAAATTGATGGCATTGAATACACCGAGGCGGAGCTAAATGGCTTTAGTGAAGACAAGACCAAAATGTTCTTTGATGGACATGACGCGGAAGGAAAGCCGCTAAAGCGCAATGGACAAAATCTCGCCAACACATATCGATTGTTGATCGTTGCAAACAAGTTTTTGACAGGTTTTGACCAGCCTAAGCTATCTGCCATGTATGTTGATAAGAAGTTGCAAGGTGTTCTTTGTGTGCAAGCCTTGTCTCGTTTAAATCGGTCAGCGCCAAAGTTAGGTAAGAAAACAGAAGACCTCTTCGTTCTCGATTTTTTCAACAAGACGGAAGATATTAAAACGGCTTTTGATGGCTTCTACACTTCGACCAGCCTATCCGAAGCCACCGATGTCAATGTACTGCATGAGCTTAAAGAAATGCTTGGAGATGCAGGCGTTTATGAGTGGCATGAAGTCGAAGAATTCGTAAAACTTTATTTTAGTAACGCCGATGCCGCAGACCTAAGCCCAATCATCGACACAGCAGCAACGCGTTTTAACGCAGAGCTTGATTTGACAGATGTTGAAAAGGCTGACTTCAAAATCAAAGCTAAGCAATTCGTGAAAATTTACGGACAAATGGCGTCCATTATGCCTTTCGAAGTTCCGGAATGGGAAAAGCTATTTTGGTTCTGTAAGTTCCTAATCCCCAAGTTGATAGTACGTGACCCAGATGCAGAAGAGATCGATGAGTTGCTGAATTCTGTAGACCTATCATCTTACGGACTGGAGCGCGTAAAGCTGAGCAAATCTATAGAACTTGACCCTGAAGAAACAGAAGTTGATCCGCAGAACCCCAATCCAAGAGGCGTACATGATGACGAGATTGAACGTGATCCACTTGATGCAATTATCGATAATTTTAATGCGCGTTGGTTCGATGGCTGGGATGCGACACCCGAAGAACAACGCGTGAAGTTCCTAAATTTGGCTGAACAAATTCGCGCCCATCCTGACTATGAAGATAAGTATGCAAAGAACTCTGATGCTCAGAACCGAGAACTTGCGCTCAAGAAAATTTATGAAGAAGTCAAATTGAACATGCGCCGAAAGGAAGTCGATTTCTATAGGTATGTAGCCAAAGATGAAGCCAATGACTTATCCGTATTTAACCATCTTCGTAACATGGTTGAGATCAACGGAAGTGATTATAAAAACACCACTGCTTTAAATAGTGATATTGAACGCATTGAGCTTGAGCTGCGAAAACTCATCTCTGAGCGGAATGTTTATATCAATGATAAAATCACAGAAGGCATATCGAACCGTCTGTCAGTTGCGGCTAGAAACGACCCTTCTGTTAGCGACCCATCGATGGTCACGATGTTAAAACGCTTATCGTTTTGTGACTTACGCGAGCTTCAAGACATAATCGTTACGAAAGCAAATTGGCCATTGTTCGAGGATATATTGGGAAACAAAACGACGTTCTCTTCGCGGTTAGATCAGCTTGCAAAGCTTCGAAATGCTATTCGACATTCGCGAGATATAAGCACACCGATCCTCTTTGATGGTAAAGCTGCTATCTCTTGGTTTGATGGTTTCCTATGGAAAGAACCTGTTGAGGCTTAACCAAACCCTTTGCCAAAGGGCTATCGACCTAGCACCAGGCAGCAACACAACGCAGGCGTCCTCGCCGGACAGACGGGCTATTCGCTTTAATCACTTTGCGGAAGAGGCCTTGCGCAGTCGACTAGTAAAGGTGCTTACCTGATTGGTTATCAAATTTAAAAACTAATTGCGCCCGGGCGACAACTTGCTCATAAAATTTCTTATGGATTTTAAAGGGTACAGTACAAGCCAATTGGAACGGATTATAAGACAGAAAAGTCTTGACGAGGATCTGCGCTCAAAAGCTAGGTCGATATTGGCAGGCCGAAGCTCGACGCTCTATAAAGCACCACAATTTGCGCAAAAGTCGAATAAGCAGTACACGCCGACTGACGAACAACTTGCCGCAATTGTAGCGTTCGAAACTGGCGGTCAAGTTATCATCAGCGCTTATGCTGGAGCAGGGAAAACCAGTACTCTTCAACTCATCGCTGAGTCGACATCGAGGCGGGGGCTATATCTAGCATTTAATAACGCTACAGCTGTTGAGGCTGGACAGCGGTTCCCGAAAAATATGATCTGCAAAACGACCCATGGTCAGGCCCTTAGTCTTGTTAGAAATCAGTATTCAAGTTCAAAACTTTTCACATCCCTTACACCTCGGAGTTTAAAAGCTCTCCAAGGCCTGAAATCACAAATGATTGCGGGTAAAGAGATAGATGGTTTAGGTTTGGCATTCCTTCAACTCCTCACAATTGAAGCTTATTGCCACAGCTCAGATGACGAAATCTCTCTCATTCACGTCCCCAAAGACCGAGGGCAGATTCAGAAATATGAAGGTTATAGTCTCGAGAAGGCAAGGCAAAGAATTTATAAGGATGCAGTTAGACTATGGGAACTCATGCTTGATAATGATGATCTGACACCACTTGGTCATGATGGTTATCTCAAGCTATGGTCATTACAGTCTCCTGTTTTGGATTTTGATTTCATTTTGCTAGATGAGGCCCAAGATACGAATCCTTGCGTGATGAAGGTTCTGTCCGAACAGAGCTGCCAGGTCATATATGTAGGAGATCCCTATCAGCAAATATACGAGTGGCGTGGTGCAATGAATGCGATGGAGTCGGTCGATGCTGGGACCGAAGCACGTTTATCTATGACGTTTCGCTTTGGAGACGAACTCGCCAAAATAGCCACCGAACTTTTACAAAATCTCGGTGAACAGACCCCTCTGACGGCTATGGCTTCGAAGACCACTCTGTTGTCAGCATCTGGTCAGGCTGACGTTAAAATCGCTCGAAAAAATGCGACACTTATAGAGCAGTGTCTGAATCATCAGGAGAATGGAGATAGAGTCGCTTTCGTTGGGGTCAGGGAGGATCTCCAAAAACTGATAAGCTCAGTTTACGAACTCAAAGAAGGAAATCCCGCTAAACACCCTGATTTGGCCGGATTTTCAAACTGGGAAGAAGTTGTTGCCCATGCCCAGCTTGATGAAGGCGCTGACTTAGTGGCATTCGTCAGTCTTGTTCGTACATTTGGTGAGGGGCGGCTTTATGGAGCGTTGAAGGAGGCCGTGGACGAGATTGATAAGCCCGATATTGTTCTGACTAGTGGACATCGCTCGAAAGGGCGTGAATGGGACTCGGTTGAAATATGTGACGACTTTGGCGACTTAATAGACCACAAGGGGCGTATTCCCTTTTCTGCTGGACGGCTTTTTTATGTAGCCGTGACGCGCGCGAAAACCAGGTTAATAATTAACCAAGTTTTGCTCGAGAGCTTCTGCAAGGCGGAGAGTTTCTTTCCTGATGAGGAATTAGAAGCTTTACATTCCCTTGAGGCTGAGGAGCTTGCTCTCGCAACTGAAAGGGACGGCCATACTGCTCCGGAAGACCCAAAGTTCTCGGAGTAACCTAGCACCATTTCTCTAGTTAAAGTATTGCCGACAAAAGTGATGAGCCAACTTATCAGTGTATTCGCTTAGATTATCTTTAACCGTAATCACTTCACATTGTTCTGTACCGCCATTCTTGGGGCCACGCATTCCGCGTCCGACCATCTGCATATAGAGGACAGGTGACATGACCGGCCGCGAAATAACAATCAAATCTGTCTTAGGTGCATCGAAACCGGTCGTTAGCACGCCATAATTACACAGTACTTTTATGCGCCCTTCGCCGAACTCTTTTATGAAGTATCTTCGCGCCGAAGCATCAGTATCAGAGCTAATAGCGGCGGCTCGTTGACCTTGCAACGCAAGCATTATGGACAATGTATGGGCGTGGTCTACAGAATTTGCGAATAGCAAAACTGATTTGGCCTGAGAATCAATCACCGCATCAATGATGAGCTGATTCCGATCGTTATCAGTTGCTAAGGTAGCCAAGACAGAGGTTGGGACCCTATTGAACGTATCCATATGAATGCACTGCTCGGCGCTCAGTTCAAAGGTCTTGTTATAGTCGAGATTTGAATACTTAATGGGACACAAGACACCTCGATCTTGTAGCGTTTTGTGAAGATTTTCTTGATCCGATGGTAGCCAACGATTATCGAATCGACTCGCCAATCGACGGGACTCACCGTCATCGCGTCCGCGCCAGGGTGTTGCACTCAATCCTAGGACTGGGATTTCTGTTTCCATGACAGCTTGTCGGCCAGTTTGAAGACCGAGAAAATTCCAGAGCTTAGTGTAACTTTTTGCTATAGCCGCGTGACATTCATCTACAATTACTAACCCAACCTTTAACAGATCCGACGCATCGGACTGCTCCATCCGGCTCCGCAGAGTATCGATTGTCGCGACAATGACTGTTGGACCATCCTCAGATATTTGTAACTCTTGGGTGTAGCCGCCCCAAAATCGAATAATTGTAAGGGGTTTCCCTGGAGTTCCGATTGCAGACCATACATCAATGAAACATTGTACGGCTTGCTCACATAGCTCTTCACCCTGTGCGACCCATAAGACGCTTGGCTGGCGCTCTCTATGTGTTAAAACATGTGTAACTGCGGATTGAACAGCGACACGTGTTTTTCCGCCGCCTGTCGGCAAGCTTATCACAGCGCGCCGTCTGCCTTGTCCTTGACGCAGCAGGCTCTCAACTGATTGATCAATAGATTTTTGGAAGTCGTGCAATGGTGGCAAGTCGCTTGGTCCACGTACGAGTTCAAGTGCATCCAAACGCGATGAACGGCTTTCGGCAAACTCAATTGGTAGGCCGTGGCGACGAACATAATCCTGAGCTTTGCGGCCGCCAAATCTGGCAGGGGGATTGCTTTCCTTGAGCAGGCCAGCCTTGAGCATTGCGCTTAAAGTTGCTGGTCCGTAGCTTGCAAGCAAAAGTTCCGCAACATCGGATGCTGTGGCATCATAGGGCACAAGGTCCTCCGCCATTTTTGGTAACAAACTGATCAGTGCTGACACGTTTCCGCTGGCTAAATCGGCAAGCCCACGAGCAACTCCAGCTCGAGCTCCCTCATCGGCAAGACTTACATCGTCAATACTCTCACAGCATAGCCATGCAAGTCGCGAGGCTTGTGGTCGCCAAGGACAATTGTCTTGCTCAGTTATCAGGGCACTTCGCATGGCATCAAGTACAATGCGAAGTGTGGCTTCTCGTCCTTCACTACCAACCGTCTTCACGTCCAAAAGCAAGGTCCACTCTTCGGAGTCAAAGTGAACAGAATGCGGAGTTTTCGTTGGCCCTAAGGTCATGTGGAGGTTCTCAACGCGGGACATGATGACACGCCGCAAATCCGGAGCAAGCCTGGTGAGGCGTCCAAGCTCAGGGTATGCACTCAAAAGCGATATTGGCTCTTCTCCGGTAGGGTTTGACGATAATTCGGGTTTTGTTGGCAGTCGTTTTGCACCGCCCGCTTCCCAGACACGGCACGCCTCTTCAGACAGATAGAAAATGCCTTCTCCCGCGCCATTTGCAGCGTGATCGAACAACGGCGTAACGTGTGTCTCAGATACGGGTATAGGGCCAGACCGCGTTGGAACGCGCTTTGGTGTTACACTTGCACTTGCGGCCTCATTCCAAAGGCTGACTAACTGGCGTGAAATTTCGGTGAGGTCTTCAGCAGCGCTAAGTAGTTCTGGCCAATCATATGGTTTTAGTGGTTCCGTTTCGGGTGACAAATCCCGCCACTCATATCTTTGCATTCTCATACCCAGCTCCTCTTTGAGACGCATTGTCTCAGCGCGAAGCTGAAGAACCCATTGTGGGCCTCCAGAATTTCGAAAATCTAAGGATTCAATTAATGCGGCAATACTTAGCGACAACGATCTGCCCGAAATGCATACGCCATTCAATCTAACAGGGGAGGTCTTGCAGATAAGCAACCAAACTGGGTGTATGACGTTAGGTTTTGGGTATTGATTTGAGGCATTTAGTGCGTGAAGCGAGGCTCTCATATACCTGTCACCTGCTTGTGAACACTGCCTCAACAAGTGAGACATGATTTGATTTGAGAAGTCTGAGGGTGCTTTGTACAATAGCGCAAGAGTCGAACCTGGCGGCATACACGTTCCTGGCGCAAGTCTGGGATTTCCGCGTGGTCGCTTGCTTGTTGCAAGTTCGCAGACGTTTCGAAATGGATCGCAAAGCCAGTTTGCGTGTCGTGTTTGAATTTCTTGCAACACTTTTGACCGGAATTTTTCCGGTAGGCTGGGCATCCCTAAGAATGCCTTAGGTAAAACTACTCCTAGGTTGCGAAAATAAGCCTCATCTAAATTCGCCTCCACAGGGGCATCAGCGATTCCCTGAACATATCTTTCTCTAAAGACCCAATCTCCAGACACTGTGCGAAGACGCAATTTCTCAATATTCGCATTTAGAAATTTCAGAAGGACATCATTTTCCGTACGCGCGGCTAATTCCCAGAATTGAGACCACTTTGCCGAGTCTCTATCCGGTGCATCACGTAGCGCGTCGTGTAACTGCCGTTCGCTTACATCCCGGCTCAAGACTTTTACGCCGAGTTGGACCAACCTCTTACGGATATCAGCGTCATCACTGAGCTCGGATGCAACAGGATGCAACGTCCCTGGGTGAACGCCGTCCTCATAAACTGCGCAGTCAACGGGTCTTCGCACCACGCCCGTCATGTCTAAGACAATTTTTGCATCTAGCGGCTCTAAGCGTCGAGGAAGCATACCGGCTGTTATCACTGCTTGCGCAGATGCCGAAAGTGTCTCGATGTCATGTGCATCAAACCAAGCTCTGTCAGATTTCTTGCTCAGCCAATCCAAGTTCTTGTCAGCTTGACGCACAACATGCTCTAAGCGACTGATACGATCTTTTTTACGGTAGCAACTCGGATGTAAAAGCGTTCCGCTCGGGTCTTTTGATATCTTTGCCCATTCTAAAATTGTTTTATGCTCTGGAACGGGATGATGTTTAAGGCGCTCCAGGAGTAGTAACCGGCCCCGCGCATCCGGCAGGCGGCCTTCTTTTGCAATATGCCCAGATAGTCGGTTCACTAGTGGTGCAGGTAGGTCGTCTTCTCGGTCTAGCTTTCGTGGATAGGCGTCCAAAACTGCGCCGGGATCTTCCTCAGTTGCAAGCTTTCCCATCCATTTGGCTACGCAATCTGCTGCGGCCTTCATCAGGGCCGTGTTCCATGGACCTTTGATAACAGCCGTTCGATCAGAATTGAGCTTCCAAGGTGCGTTAAGGATGCCCTTCAAGCCATTAGCTGAGTTCGTCGGAAAGAAAGCCCAAAATTGACCTTGCCTGTCTTGTCCTGTTGTCGGCACGGCCCAGCTCAGCGGGACAGTGTCTCGCTGTTGCATATCTGTTGCATCACGAAGAGCGGCATCGTCGGTGATAACGATATCCTCTTTGAATAAACGCCAGTTTTTAACGTCGAGTCCCTCCTGGATATCGACAAAGCCCTCACGTTTATTGCTTTTAAGCTTCAGGATTTCGCGGCGTATCGCGCCCCCAACAAGAAAACGAAGCTCCACATCTGCGTCTAAAAAAAGCAAAAATTCAGAAGGAAAACTGTCTATCTCGGCCTCAAGATGCGAATAAGCATCGGGGGTGTCTAACTCTGCGGTTACGATTGTATCAGACGACTTATACGCATCGGCGTTGAACAAGCTGTTCGCGGCTTTAGGGTCGAGGCAATCCGCCAGTCGCATACCGGGGGCGGGCGCATTGTGCGGTAAACCGATCTCTTGGCGAATGAGTTTACGTGTTGCTTCTGGGTCGAACCGCAAGCCGATTGAACGTGATAGAATTTCGACTCGGCCACCCAAATTGAGCAGGGACTTAAACCCAATACCAAACCGGCCAATTTGATTGTCGCGTTTTGAAGAAGTATCCGCCTGTAATAGCGCTTTTACGCCATCTTGGTCTAGTGGTGCGCCGGAGTTTGATACGCGCAAATAGTCTTTGGTTAGTTCGACCGTGATATGCCCACCACTTTCTCCTCCAACATGGATGGCATCAGCCGCATTCTGTATTAGCTCAAACATCTGGCGATAGGCGTAGCCGCCGGAAAGAATGGAGGTTTCGCGGTTATGCTGTTCCTCAACCAGATCACGATTGGCGCGGTAGCCGTTCAAGCACTCAGTCTGCTTTTTTTCAACATATGCGGATAGGGATTCAAAAGTTGGTATGGACGCGCTCACGCCGGAAATTGCTTCGAAACGAGATAAATCAGCTACCATAACTTACAGTTGAACGCACAAACTAATAGTTTGCAATAAAAATACTCGATAATTCGAATATTAAAATAGCTTCTACCTCTCGCTGTAAGTATGAAATTTTAACGCGTTTTGGTCTTGTTTCGAAACAATCATGAATTCGTTTCTATACCGGATCACATGTTTTAAGTGATAAACTTTATAACCTTTTAATGTCCACTTAGGGGCGCAGCCCCTCGGCGCACTGCGCAGAAAATAGCGCGGGCCGTGGCTCAGGCTACGCCCTGCGCCCGCACCACCCCGCACGATTTACCGCTCCGTTTGCACACCCCGCTTTCGCCAAGGGGCAAGGGTTGCAGGGCAACCCAGCTTTGATTTTAACAAATTTCAGTCCTTTTCGCTGGGGGTCAATTTCGCGGCAAAAACTGGGATCCATTGACACTTTCATAGTAGCTATGCTATTATTTCATATCGGTTTTAGGAGCCGAGATCCACGCATCTCCGGTGCGCCATTTCTGCTAAATTTTGACTCATTGATTTTCTTTTCTTACTTGAAGTCACAGCGGCCGCTGAGCCTGTAGGTCACCTGCGTAGACGTATGAGCAACTTTCTATTTTTTGGACCCTACAAACAACCAGATGGTGAGGCCTATAACGGGCAATATTAATATAAGTCATGTTCAGAGTATTCTTGATCTTGCGGAGGCCTTGGATCCGAAAATATTTAGTATGGTTCAAATGGCAATTATCAGGTGTAATAGCCCTAAGATTCCTTCAAACATATAATTGTCTATTTTGTAATTTTCGCGTGGCTTACGCTTCATGCTACTAGTTTTTTCGAGCTTTATCTCGTTACATTAATCGGGTGGGGGACACAAAATAAAAGCGCCTTTGGGTTCAAATTTTGCCTGCAAGGGAAGGCTTAATTTTATATGCTCACCATCGAGTAAAACATCGATAGATCCATTCCCCTGAACACGTACCTCTTTCGCGAAATCTGAGAAGACAGCATCATTTTCCCGCCATTGGTCCATAACGGCTGTTAGGCCAAGCGCAGATAATTCGCCATAGGAATCGACATTCACAGCAGCAACTTCAAACTTATTATCCTCCGTGCTGAGGGGGTTCATCCCTGGGCATGAGAGTTGCAATAAGTTCGCCTCTCGCGGAATAGCCTCACTGCCCAATGTATATGACAAAGAGTCTGCAATATCCGTTTCATTGACTGTCGCGACAATATTTTTAGTTGCTTCTATTAAGTGCCCTTCCCTTGCCAATTCGCGAGAGAGTCCAACCCGAACGATAGTCCCCAATATAGCTGCGACAAGAAATTTTTGATCGTTTAGCAACCCACACGGCACCCATCTGGGCTGTGTTTGCTCAAGGGCAATATTTAAGACATCTTTCCAATCCGTAGACCCATATAGATGCTTTGGCAGAATGTTCATTGTCCCGCCAGGTAACACGATTAACGGCACCTGAGCCTTGCCCGCAAGTGACGCAGCGCATAAGGACGTTCCGTCTCCGCCAAAGGTTACAATCAAATCAACGCCCTGGCTTATAACTGTTTCAAAGGTTTCAGATAGCTTTTCAGGTGCGATGTAATGACTCTGTGCATTGTCATAGCCTCGATTTTTAAAAAGAGCGCATATTTCTTCGCTGATATCAGATGTGCTGCCAGAAGCTGCATTTATAACGATAGCTATATTTGAATATGATGACATTTATTCTTCCGTGGCGCTTAAGGCGTCTCGGCGTTTAACCCAAGATTTAGCGCGAACATATTTATTATCACTCCAGTCTACCGCTGTGATGGAAAGCTTTGTAGCATCAATTTCTATATGATTAAAACTGGCAGGCTTGCCCCTCATACGTGTGGAGAGTGTTCCTGACCCAATGGACAGGAGCTGAGTTTGTCCGGGCTCGCGCTCTACAACGAAAGGCGCATGAACATGCCCACTCAAGACAGCGTCTATGTTAGCGTCGCTTAAAAGTTTCACAGCCTCATGACCATTTTTGGTTGAGACCTGAAGGGGTGAAACATCAGGGTAGATAAGTGGATGATGAACCGCAATCATTTTCAGTATGTGTGGGGGCGCTTTTTTGAGGTTTTGTATTTTTTGGTTCAAATCTTGTAAGTTGATTACGCCCAAGGACCAATCAAATTTCAATTGAACCCCGCGCGATGAATTATAGCTCTGAATGATGACATTTTTATCTCTATATTCGGTGAGAGATAAAGGCTCTATGTACGTATTGTACCTACCAAACGGATTAAAGAGGCGATGTAAAATCCCAAAAACTGGCGTGTCATGATTACCCGGGGTAATCAGTTTCGGGGCTTTTACCTTATTGATCCAATCGGCTGCGGCCTCAAATTCTTCAATCTTCCCATTTTGAGTAATATCTCCGCAGATGAGAATAAGGTCAGGAGAAATTTCATCAGTATAATTCCTAGCTGCGGCTAAAGCCTCTGCGTCTTCGGTGCCAAAATGAATATCAGAAAATTGCAGTATTGAAGTCAATATGTATCCAATTCGGTTTAGCCCTTTAAGGGACATGCTCCATATGTCTTGACTGGTGTATGGAAGGGGGCGCTTATTTGGTACGAGAGTCTAATTTGCGGCGAAACCTGCATATACAGCTAAGAGGATGATAACAGCGCCGACCACAGATAAACCTAAAACCCACGGCATGAAGCTCGTTTTGCGGCCCGCACGCGCATCGTTAGGCATTATTATTTTTTCTTCATCTGCTGACATCTTAATCTCCAAAATATTCATTAGCGATAACCATGCCAAGCGTCACGGCCACGGCAGTTGCCGGAACAGGATTATCATTTATTTGTTTTAAAATAGACCCTATGACTGGATCATCCCTCAAACTCTCAGGCAACTTGGAAGCCAATGGATCTTGTTCCATTTTATCTGGGAGTGATGATAGTTTCTTTCTACGAAGTATTCTGCGAAAGTGTAGATAACCTGCCGTAAGTAAAGCCAATAATCCTATGGCCAGAAATGCTGCATCTGCGCCATATTCTTTAGTTATGTAAATGAAAATAGCTATTGATATAAACAAAATACTTATGAGCATAAGCCCGTAAGTCGCAAAAACGCCTGCCAACGTTTTGACAGGACGTTTGGTAGCTCCCTTCAAGACGAAGGGAGCCAGAAAGGTGAGTGTCTTCAATATGCGCATATAGCCTAGCGCCGCGTAATTGCGCCAAGTAAAAGGCCCACGCCTACAGCGATTGCAACTGATGTCAGCGGGTTTTCTTTGATTGATGATTCCGCGCGTGTCGACAATTCATCGTATTTGGCTTTCGCCGCTTCCGTTTTCTCTGTGGCGATTGTTTTAGCCGTCTCAGTTTTCTCACGAACAACAGAATTGGTTTGAACTTTCACAGCGTCGGCCAACAGAGCGACATCCACACGGAGTGCTTCGAGCTGTGTTGTGATGTCGGGCTTGATAGCAACAACATTTTTCTTACCTGTGGTCTTAGTAGCCATATCATAATCTCCTTAGGTTAAGGCGCCACTATTAGCGCGTCTTCAACTAATAAACGTGCCTAGTGAAGAATAGGTTCCAAGATAATAGCTAAAAATCAAATTAGTTTTCTTAGCCACAGACAGAGAATTGATGAATTTTTCTAGGAACTATATGCTTGGAACCTCGTTATATGTTTGTGAATCAAACACAAACGGTGTGTCCTTTCAACAAGGACATACCGCATAATATATCAAATGGTAGGAGTTACATATGTTGAATTGGAGTATTACTTTTTTAGTTATTGCGATCGCGGCAGCGGTCCTAGGTTTTGGCGGAATTGCTGGTAGCGCTGCTGGTATTGCAAAAATATTATTCGGGCTGTTTTTGGTATTATTTGTGATTTCAGCTATATCACGCGCCCTACAAGGCAAGCGCGTCTAACACATATTCGAATGAGTATCAGAGCCGACATTTGCTTTGCCAATGTCGGCTTTTTTGTGCCTGCTATTTAGACTAAAGTGTTTTAGGAAAAACTAATGTCGAGACGTATCCGTTGTCAGTCTTCTTTGATTGATAACGTCCTGAAAGTTGGCGCGCAAAACCATTCATTAAACGTTTACCAGTACCGGCACCTTCAACTTTATCCGAAGCAGGCCTGCCGTCATCAGAAACCTCCACATAGGTTTCATCTTCGACGTCTTTGACAGTTACTGAAATATTACCTCCTCTCGGTATTCCGTGCTTTACGGAATTTGTCATAGCCTCAACTATAAACATGGCAATGGTTGTTGCACGGTCCGCATCGCGCGGACGACTGTCAATTTCCATATTAACTTTAATTTTTTTTCTATCGAGAAGGTAGGCGCGGCTAACTTGTTTTATCAGCTGAGTCAGAAAAGGTCGCATCGGGACATTTGTAATATCATCGCTTTCGTAAAGCGCTTTATGAACTAAGGCGATAGCATTTATTCTGTTACGTGTCTCAGTTAAGGCATCTGAATACGCTGGGTCCTTGAGTTGGCGCTTTTGCATGTTTAAAAGTGAAATAATGATCTGTAAATTATTTTTCACGCGGTGATGGATTTCTCGCAAGAGAATTTCTTTATCCTCCAATGCTTCTCTCAAAACTGTATCTCGAACGCTGATAGTCTCAGCCATGATATCAAAAGTGTCAGCCAGTTCTTGGATTTGCGCAGGCGCATCATGCAATTTACCAATACGTTGCCCATAATTTCCTTTAGCAAAACCCAAAGCAACATCGCGCATAGGACGTAAATGTGAGATGAGCAGCTTGTTTGTCGCCAACCAAATCGCAAGAAATGCAAAGCTCCAAGCTAATAGTGGCACAATCAAGGAAATCAGCGAGTTCGCAAGAAACCCCGAGAAAATAGTTTCTGCGGGTGTGGTCACAGCAATGAAAATCTCAGGTTCTTTAGTAGGCAAAATTAAAAAATTTCGCATGATGCCAGATTTAAGTGCCACTCTCTTATCAACAACTTCATCTTGTTCCGAGGCCTCGAGGAGCCAGTCTTCATCGACAAAGTCCGCAATCGCTGATTTATCGATTAAGTTCTCACCGCGCCTGTTAATAACCGCCGTAAAAACGCCCTCTTTGATAAGGTTTTCGTCCTTAAGTGAAGATAATGAAATGGAGTCCGAGGCCAAAGTATAAATATTTTTGAGCTCACCATCATTATAATCAGCATAAGCAATAACAAAGAGAACTTTCTTATCTTGTCCGTTTCGTTGCATTTGCCTTGTGTAAATAACGAAGGGCTCGTCCAAAGAAAATAATGATAAATCGCGGCCGAAATCCCTATCTAATCGAGGATAAGCCGAACACATATAATCACCGGCTGCCGAAAACATAGAGAGCTGCTCGTAACGTGCGAATTCATCAACGACTTTTCTCAAGTCTATTTCGCAATTTCGTTTTGTTGATCGCGAACCAACTGTTCTCAGCAAGCCTTTAGCAATATCTACCCTGTCAATGACTTCGGAAACAACCGCCCTAGAGGACTTTAAAAGAGCCGTCCTGTCGACAATTTCTTGGTTGTTGTAGTCCTCAACACTATGCCATATGGAAAAGACTAGCAGGGGCAGCAATGCCATTGCTAATATGAACCCAAATCTGACGCGTAAGTCGTGCACCTCAGGCCTTCCCCTAAGTCAAGATTTATTTGCGGGCAATGTGTGAGGCTTCTTGCAGGATGGCATCCATGGCATCCAAGGCACCTATACCATCATCAGTATTATCAAAGTCTCCGACCTCCATAATTGAGACAAGATCTTTTCGTGCTCGGCTGACGCGGCTTTTGATTGTGCCCGTTGCAACGCCGCATATTTCAGCAGCTTCTTCATAGGACAAACCAGATGCGCCGACTAATATCAAAGCCTCTCTTTGATCATCAGATAACTTATCCATTGCATGGCGTAATTCGTTAAGACGGACAGAGTCGTCAGGGTTGGCTACAGAGACGATTGTTTGTTCAGCAACTTCAGGCTCGAGAGAGCTTACACGCCAAGACCGGCGCTTCACGGAGTAAAAATGATTGCGCAATATCGTAAATGTCCATGCCTTCATGTTTGAACCTGGTTTATATCTTTCACGTGCCTTCCAGGCCTTTAGCATGGCCTCTTGCGCAACATCATCAGCAAGAGCGGCTTGACCGCAAAGGGATCGTGAAAACGCCCTTAGATGGGGAATAAGTGATGTCAGTTCGGCTTTGAACTCTTCTTCATTGAAGACGGGATCTGCTTCGGTTTCTGCAACATCTGCAGGATTGATAACAGTCATCATATGGCTTTCTGGTTTCGGGAAACGACTAATTATTTTTCATCAGCTTTAGCAAGCAAACTCAAAAATTCGTCAGGGACGGGCTCATTAACAACATCATCATAAAGGCGTTTGAGCGAAGAGCCAATTTTGTCTTTAAGAGGATTTTTAGCAAAGTCGATTTCGCTGCCCTCTACATCTTGATGTGTCAACATTGCAGTCTCATCTGCGTTTTCTTTGGATTTAGTCATTTCACCTTCCATTTAGTCATTTATAGGTGCTCGTTGAAGCATTTTTATGAAACTTTATTTGACCATTCATTGTAAAAATGGGAACCAAGCTCGGGTTTCATGTGTTTCGCGGCTGTGTATCTATACAGTCTGTGCTATTATTGAAACGCCCTATCAACGAATGGGTTCCCATTTTTTTGCATAAGAAAGATAAAAGAGAGAAATATGAGCTTAGTAGAAACTTACGGATCCTTCCTGCCATATCTAAGGCGCTTTTCTAGAGCGCTGACAGGTAGTCAGGCATCTGGAGATAATTATGTGCGCGTGGCGCTAGAAGCTCTAGCGGCAGGAGAAGCCGACATTCAGAAAGAATTGAGCCCAAAAATTGCTCTTTACCGTATGTTTTTGGGTATTTGGTCGACGTCGGGCGGCATGCTTGAAGACAAATCAGGCACTTTGCCTTCTGAAGACCGTATCCGCCGCCTTACTCCTCGCTCACGCCAAGCGTTTTTACTGCAAGCCATGGAAGGCATGTCAGTCGATGAAATCTCAAATATCATGAATATTTCAAAGGAGGGCGCAATGTCTCTCGTGTCCGAAGCTGAAGCAGAGATAGAGAGTGAACTACGCACAAATGTGCTCATTATCGAAGACGAACCTATTATCGCCGCCGACATTGAAGGACTGGTCTGTGAACTCGGACACATCGTGGACAATATAGCCGCTACGCAAAGCGAAGCGGTCAAAGCGGCTATGAGCAAAAAGCCTGGCCTCATATTAGCAGATGTCCAATTAGCAGATGGAAGCTCGGGTATTGATGCGGTTAGTGATATTTTAGAAAAATATAACGTACCTGTTATCTTCATTACAGCATTTCCGGAACGGTTGCTGACTGGAGAAAAACTTGAACCCGCTTATCTGATATCAAAGCCTTTTGAACCTGAAAATGTGAAAGCAGCTATTAGCCAAGCCTTATTCTTTCACGGCAGTGACTAAGCTTCGTCATGACGGCATCGCCGCTATCCTCGGCTGACCGCAGCCTTCTATTGGTATGTCGTAAAGTTGCGGAAGAAAATCACATTTTTTACGTAACAATTTATGAGTCGATGAAAAATGAAGCCGCAAAAACCGTATTGGGCCAAGCTATGGCCGCTAAGAAAGCCTTTATTGATGCCATCGGAGCCATTGACTTGGCATTGGACATAGAGGGCGGCGGCTGTAACGACAACGACATATCATCTAGATTGGAGGCTGATTTCCCGCCAGAGAATGGCGATCCAAATCAGGTTAGAGATCAAGGTTTCTGGACGATGGTGTCGGCCCATGAAGAAAGATTTAATGACGCTCTGGACATGGCATTACAAGGCATTGCTGACTCAACCACGCGCGACGTAATTGAGCACCATAAACATGCGGGATCAATTGCTCGCAAAGCCGTTACCGAAACCGATATTTAGTACATTTCTGAGCTATCAACTCGCAAGTTTTAATTTTTCCATATGCAGGTAACGATTATCAAAATCGCTTAATCTCGCGAGTTCATCCCGCCGCAAAATTTCAATCCCTTCAGAACCTGTGGCGATGAATCCCTTAGAACGCAATTTGGAAAACGTGCGGGAGATATGAACTACGGATAAGCCAAGTGCGTCTGCAAGTAGGGCTTGCGGGACAGGAAGTGATACGAAGTCAGTCTCTTCCCCCATAGAAAAAGCCAAACGCCTATTAAGCTCTAATATAATATGTCCAACACGTTCAGTGGCCGAACGGCGGCCCACGCGAATGATTTGCTCTCTTAAAATAGCTTCCTCTTGAATGGCTACCCACCAAAAAGCCATAGCGAGTTTGGCGGAATGACTAATTGCTGACACGAAATGCTGTGTATCTATACGCCTGATTTCAACCTCGGTTGCAGCGTTTACGCTGTGATCGGATTTTGCCTGCGTTAGTGACATTAGGTCAAAACAATCACCTGGAAGCATGAAATTTAGAATTTGCCGGCGGCCATCATCCAAAATGCGGTAACGCATGGCCCAACCTGTTTCTATAATAAAGACGGAATTTGATACTTCTCCTTCCGTAATAATATCCTCTCCTGGTCGTCGTGTTTCTATCTTGTGAGGAAGATTACGTAAAACCTTCATATCCAGCCAATTTATATCTACATAATTGGAAATGCGGTTTTCGAGGGCCTGCACCTAAGATCTCGTGTCGTCTTGAGATCTGGAGAAGCTTACCAATGAGGTACCACCATTTAAATATGATGTATCGATCTCAATTTCTACAAACTTTTGTCGAACATTGTACGTCGCGTCATGGGCTTTAACAAAAGAGACTAATTCATTAGCCTGTTCTTCAAGTTTGAGGCGCGTCTCAGTTGTGGCGTCAATAGGAATACGCGTAACAATTGTCGCGCTATCATAATTGCAAGGCTCCGAAGAATATATTGACTTACCCAAATATTCTGCAGAGTGATGTGTTAAGTAAGTTTCGTGAAAATACATTGTAAGGGATGTATCTTGGCAATTCTCAAAATCATCGAGCTTTGCTTCTACAAACTCATGATAGGTAGGAACATTGGCCATCATGGGCTCTGTGTCGCTACCCAAAAATGCCTCAACATAAATCAGCGGTAAGATTAGCACTGAGCAGAAGAATAATTTTAACACTTTGGTACTCCGAAATTATTATATTCAAAATTACAACGGCGTAATGTGTAGTTTAGTTCCGAAATGATCCCAAAAAATATAAAATATTAACCATAAATGCAGTTTAACAAATAAGTTGAGTTCAAAGATCATGTCTGATGATAAAGTTTCGTAAATAGAATTAACCGATAGCCCTTCGTTCAAGAGTGCGCTACGGATATATCATGAATGCACGATTGATTAAGCTCTGGCAGGATCTCCTCAGCAGCTATTATTTTATACCTACACTAATGGCCGTAGGCGCCGTAATTTTAGCGTTTTTCACAAGCCACTTAGATAAGAACATATCTGGTTCCGCCATAAGAGAGCTGGGCTGGTTCTACTCAAACAGCGCTGATGGAGCACGCGCCATTTTATCGACTATTGCCGGCTCAATGATTACCGTCGCTGGCGTAACGTTTTCCATGACTATGGTCGCTGTTACGAGCGCCTCTGCACAATTTGGCCCTCGGCTTATTGGTAATTTCATGCGGGACAAAGCCAACCAGTTTACTCTGGGCACCTTCACCGCTACATTTGTTTACTGTTTGCTGATTATGAGAGTGGCTCGCATCGGAGATGGTGAGAACGTCGAAAATGGTGTTTCAGCGATTGTTCCCAATATATCCCTGCTAGTTGCATTGGGCATGACTTTGACCAGCGTCGGTGTTTTAATATATTTCATACATCACATCCCAGAAACGCTGAACGTCGGCAATATCACAGCTCGTGTTGGCCGAAGACTACGCAGCGAGATTGACTCGCTTTTCCCCCACTCAATCGGCAATGATGATACGGATAACATTGAACACGAAGACCGCTATATTCTAAATGAAGCCGAAAAAGTACGCGCAAATTATGAAGGTTATGTCCAAGCCTTAGACAATAAGGCTTTAATGAAAATTGCTCAATCTCATGATTTGGTTATCCGTCTGCAATTCCGGCCAGGAGATTTCTGCGTCAAAGGCAATGTTCTTGCGCATGTTTGGGGTGTGGAAGAAAGCGATGGCAAAAATGATGACACAAACATTGCAGCAGAAGTCAAGTCCTGTTTTGCTATGGGGCATGAGCGCACAATCCATCAGAACATCCTGTTTTTAGCCGATGAATTGGTGGAAATTTTAGCTCGCGCTCTTTCGCCCGGCGTTAATGACCCCTTCACAGCCATCAACTGTATGAATTGGTTTCATTCAGCTCTCGAAGCTCTTTCTATTGCGAAATTCCCCTCACCTTACAGGCATGATGAGAACGGTGACATGCGGATTATTGCTTATCCGGTCTCTTTTGATCGTTTTGTTTCTGTCATATGTGACCAATCAAGAAGTTATATCGCGTCAGATCGAAATACGGCTCTACACATGATGTCTATCTTGACAGAGTTAACCGCTGGATGTGAGCATCCAGAACGAAAAATGACATTTAAGCGTCAACTTGAGCAGCTCTTCATAGCTGCGCAATCACAGCTGACAGGCGCGATTGATTTACAAGACGTAAAAACACATTATCAGCAGGCTCTGAAAATTATCGCGGATCCTTCGCTCTTTGAGCGGGAAAAAAACGCTCAACGCTGGGTTGGCGGTCGCGCATGATCTTTATCAGAATGGCACAGATAAAAGAAGACAGCGACTTATTTTACTGTATAGTATAAACACAGAAGCGGGGAAGGTTTTTGCGCTGCTCAAAGGCGATACATGAGTGAAAATAAGAGAATTGCCGCCCTTAACGCGACAAAATTACTAGATTCAGATATTGAAGAACGATTTGAACGCATCACGCGGCTAGCGGCAAATGCGCTTGGATCGGATATGGCGCTAATCTCCTTAGTGGATGGTGAACGGCAATGGTTTAAATCCAAAATCGGCATTGAAGCAACAGAGACCCCAAGAGAGCAGGCATTTTGTGCCCATGCGATTCAAAAGCCTGATGAGGTTATGGTTGTCTTGGATGCGCATAAAGACGATCGCTTTGTAGCTAACCCTCTTGTCACCGACGATCCCAGTATTAGTTTTTACGCAGGAGTGCCACTTGTTACCAGAGAGGGGTACGCCTTAGGTACTTTATGCGTGCTCGATACAACCTCTCGGGCAGACTTTTCAAAACAAGACATTCAAGTCCTCAAAGACCTCGCAGCCAGCGTTATGACTGAGATTGAGCTCGAAAATCAGGAACTCATCAATGCGGACCTGACAATTATAAATACAGAATTGCAGCATCGCATGGGGAATATGTACGCTCATATTTCTGCCCTCATAACAATGATGGCGCGCACCGATATTGATAAAGACCAATTCGTGCGGCGTATTCGTCAAAAGATAACTAACCTCTCCCAAACGCAAGCCTTACTGGCCGCAAAACACTATGAGAGTGTTTCATTAACAGAGCTTGTAGCCTCAGCCCTTTCTCCTTTCGGAGGTGAAACAACAGCGGGCCGCATTAACATCCAGACCTTTGATGATTTTGAAGTGTCTCCCAGAGGCGCGTTCATATTGACCTTGATGTTAAACGAACTGGGAACGAATGCTATTAAACACGGTGCGTTAAGCCGTGATAGTGGCCAGATCGATGTGTCTTGGAAAAATGGTGATGAGATTTTGTTCAACTGGCGAGAATATGGCGGTGCGAGCAAAACGGTAACAGAGTCTAAAGAAGGCTTCGGAACTCAAATTTTAAACAAGATTGTTCCGATGGACCTACAAGGATCCGCAGAGTATAACTTATCAGCTCATGGGCTATTATATTCCGTCTCAGCAAAGCCTGAACGGCTGCGTCTGATTGTTACTGACACTATCAGTAACACTTAACCTAGGTTAATGTGAGGCCCGCAAATTACTGCGATGTCTCAGGCCGCTTCACAATTGTGCAGCATCCCGGCATGTACAATGCAGTAACGGCCTTCCCTGCCTCTGCTCAAGCATGCCGGGGTAAATTATTTCAAAATATTCCGATACGCATTACCAATAGCGACGCCTGAGCTTTTGACTTATAATAGTCAAGGACGGAGGGTGCGAAATGACTCTGAAACTAAACAGACGCATAGTTTTAGGCGGACTTGCCACTTTGCCAGCTTGTCATGCCTCAACGTCAAAGCTAGATGCTGAAATCGTTGTTTTAGGCGCAGGTCTAGCTGGATTACATGCCGCCCGCCTTTTATCTGCCGAGGGCAAAGATGTTCTGGTGCTGGAAGGGTCTTCGCGCATTGGCGGTCGAGTCCATACTCTGGACCACGGAGAATTGGGTTATACCGAAGGCGGCGGCGCAAAAATTGACCACGGCGCAAAACGGCTGATTGAAACGGCACGTCAGCTTGATGTGAAGCTCATCGCCGATGACCCAACGCCTCGCAGCACAGCTTACTACTACCGCGGAAATAACTACACGACTGAAAGCTGGAGGGTTTTAAAGGGCCCACCTTTCCCGCCGCCCTTTAAAAACAGCCTGCCGTCTGAACCATTGCGCGTGCTCGCGGCGAAAGTTAATCCGCTTAAATCGACACAGGATTGGATGAACGCAAAATTCAATTCATTTGATATCTCCGCTCAGGACTTTCTCTCCGAAGCCGGGTTTAATGGTGATGCCCAGAAACTTATTGACCAGACTCTAAAAGGTAACAGCCTTCGCAGCTATTCGATGATGAACCTGTATCGACGGCTTTACCTTGACGAAACGGCACGCCAGTCGGGGCCTTCACTATCAGTTGAGGGCGGAGCGCAACGCCTGCCCGAGGCCATGGCCGCCTCCCTTCCTAAAAAAGTAAAAACAGGACAGACCATTAAAACCATAACAGTTGAAACTGATAAGGTAATTTTAGAAACATCTACTGGCAAGACCTTTAGCGCCGAGAGGTGCATCTGCGCCCTACCCTTTGGCGCATTACGCCATGTCGCGATTAAAGCCTTTATGCCAAAGGCCCAAAGCTCGGCGATAAGAGAGCTTCCCTATACGCAAGTTTTACAAATCCATATGAAAGCCCAATCTGCGTTTTGGGAGAAAGACGGATTACCCGCGAATATGTGGACCGACCTTCCCGTAGAACGCATATTGGCCGAAAGTGACAGCAGCGGAACACCTAATGGACTGTTCAGAGCTGTCATCAACGGACGCAGTACAACACGCTCTGTGTGGGAGAATAGGGCCAATCTACCCGAGACGGTCAAAGCCTATATGAAAACCGTCAGGCCAGAGAGCGGCGGAGAATTTGACATTTTGGCCGTAGAGGATTGGACAAAGTCCAACACATTAGCTGGCGGAGCCTATATGTATTGGTCGCCGGGACAAATTTCGCAATGGGCTGAGCCTATGGCAAGCCGCGGCGCTAATCTGTTTTTTGCTGGTGCGCATTTAAGCCGCGAGCAAATAGGGATGGAAGGCGCGATGGAGTCGGGGGAGACTGTAGCGCGCCAAATTCTGAATCGCTAAGCTACATCGTGCTCTAAGCACGCTTACTAGAATTACCAATCGCCAAGACAGTCAAACCTACGATCCATGATAGCCATTTTTCGATAATATCTGCATACGCCATATCACTATTGGCAAAGGTAACAGCAATGAAGAATCCAAGTAGAATGGCCGCTAGCATATAACCGCCCTTCACTTTCCAGCCTAAACACTTCGTCAAGATAACAGGGCCGAAGGCGGCGCCCAAAGCCACCCAGCTAAAGAGAACCCGGCTGAAAATATCTTTGGGCATATAGAGCGTCATGAGCACGGCAAGCAAAGCGACAGCCACCATAGCGAGACGGCCAAAAAATAAAGCCCGCTGAGGATCGCGATAGGTCAGTCCCATATCATGCGAAACCGCCGAAGCGGCGGCGAGAAGCAAGCTATCAACGGTGGACATCACAGCCGAGAGCACTGCCGCTGTTACAATACCCGCCAACACAGCCGGGAGGTAAGCCTTGGCCGCCGCAAAGAACAAACCCTCTGTTCCCGTCTCGATTTGCGCCGCGCGTCCTGCAAAGGCTAAACAAATAAGCCCTGAATAGATAACCAGGCCCCAGCCGATTGTGATGGCCGCGCCTTTAAGGCGTTCACTCGCAGACTTCACCGCCATTATGCGATTAAGGAGCTGGGGCTGTCCAAGCGCGCCAAGCCCTGTTCCTAATAACCCCATGGCAAAGCCGATACCGACCATACCGCCAGCCCCGCCTGTAAAGCTAAAATAGGAGGCAGGTTCATTCGCGTGAAGCGTGCTTATCATGTCGCCAAATCCACCCGCCGCATTGACCGCTGCTATGGGAACAAGAATACAGGCCAACATCATCACCAAGGCCTGCAACGCGTCGGTAATCGACGCCGCCCAAAACCCGCCGAGAAGGCAATAGGCAATGATAATAACCGCGCCTAAAATGATGGCCTCTGTTGCGTTGATGCCAAAGACTTCGGTCAGGGCATTGCCTGCGGCCTGAAATTGAGAACTGATATAAAAGACAAAGCAGAATAAAATCATCAACGCGCAAATAATGCCAATCGTGCGTTTCATAGTCCCCGAAATATCGCCTGTGATAAAATCAATCACGGTCAGATAGCCGCGCTCCGCTGTTTCCGCATTCAAGCGTGGGCCCATCACAAACCATGTTAAAACATAGCCGCTAAAAATCCCCGGCACGAGCCAAAGCCCCACAACCCCTTGCGAATAGACTATCCCCGTGAAGCCCAACAGCACCCATGCGCTGGAGGTGGACGCCGCATAAGACAATCCTGCCGTCCAGGCCCCTAAACCTTGTCCCGCCAGAAAGAAATCGTTCTCAGTTTTGACCCGTTTGGAGGCCCAAAACCCAATACCCAATAAGATTAGCTTATAAGCAATCAGCGTAACTAACACGATGGTTGTCGTTGACATGAAACCCCTAACTTATTTTATGTCGCTTCAGTCTTATGTATTAGGTGTTAGGGAAAGCTACAAAGCTTTTCTCAAAAAACGTGAGCCGGGTTTTTGTATAGTTCAGGTGCGCTTTAGGCAGACAGCCGTGGCTTCGCCGCCGCCAATACACAGGCTTGCGACCCCTGTTTTCGCATCCCGTTTTTCCATGGCGGCAATCAGTGTTGCCATAATCCGCGCGCCTGACGCCCCAATCGGGTGACCTAGAACACAGCCGCCGCCATTCACATTGACCTTTTCATGATCCAAACCAAGCTCTTGCATGGCAATCATCGGGACAACGGCAAAGGCTTCGTTGATTTCCCAAATATCCACATCTTTTGCATCCCACTCCGCTTTTTTTAGCGCTTTTTTCATGGCGTGAACTGGGGCCGTTGTAAAATAGGCTGAGGCATGAGCATGTGCTGCGTGAGAGACGATTTCAGCGAGGACTTTATGCCCGCCTTTTTCGGCCTCTGACTTACGCATTAAAACCAGCGCCGCCGCGCCGTCATTTATCGAACTGGCATTGGCCGCTGTCACGGTTCCATCTTTGGTAAAGACCGCACGCAGGCTTGGGATTTTTTCAGGCCGCGCATTTTTCGGGCCTTCATCCTCAGTCACGACTGTATCACCCTTGCGGCCCTTCACGGTTACAGGCGTAACTTCGCGGTCAAAGTCGCCGCTGTCTTGCGCGGCTTTCGCGCGGCGCACAGATTCAATCGCATAGGCGTCTTGTTGCTCACGCGTGAATTGATACTCCTTGGCGATCATATCGGCAAAGACGCCCATGGCGCCGCCTTCATAAGCATCGGTCAGGCCGTCATACATCATAGAGTCGACCATCTTTGCATCACCCATACGCGCCCCGCCGCGCGCGCTTGGCATGAGGTAAGGCGCGCGGGTCATGTTTTCCATACCGCCGGCCACGGCCACATCGATGGAGCCCGCTTTAATCGCGTCATGGGCCATAATCGCGGCCTGCATGCCTGAGCCGCACATCTTATTGACGGTCGTCGCTTCGCAATGCTCGCCTAGACCTGCATAGATAGCGGCTTGGCGTGCAGGCGCTTGTCCTTGCCCTGCTGGCAAGACACAGCCCATCAGGGTTTGCTCGACTTTATCAGCGGCAACACCAGACTCTTCCAAGGCTGCTTTAATCGCGGCAGCGCCAAGTTCTGGGGCCGAAACAGTACTGAAAGCGCCTTGAAAAGCGCCCATAGGGGTGCGGGCCATACCCACAATTACAACAGGATCAGACATAACATTTCTCTCTATTTTCTAAATTTTCGATATGCTCAATCGCTTTTTCACGGCGTGCGTGTCGTGACATTTCATTTTCCAATTCATCCTCATAAATCTTTGCACGATTTTTGTAATATTTTGCAGATTTGTAAGTTGCGATTACAAACATCACAAAGGCTAAAATTTTTACCAGTGTATGAATTTCAAGCATTTTAATCCCAAATCACATTAGCTTCGGTTTTGGCTTTGACTTCATCAAGTGTGACGTCTGGCGCAAGCTCTCTCAAGCGAAAGCGTTTCTGACCCTGTTCTCTGTCAAAGACTCCTAAATCGGTAATCACCATATGGATGCAGTTCTTACCCGTCAGCGGCAATGTACACTCTTTGAGAAACTTACTCTCGCCGCGTTTATTGGTGTGGTCAAATAAAGCAATGCAGCGCTTAACGCCCGCGACTAAGTCCATCGCCCCGCCCATGCCTTTGACCATCTTGCCTGGAATCATCCAATTCGCGATATCGCCATTTTCCGCGACCTCCATCGCGCCTAAAATCGTCAGGTCAATATGCCCGCCGCGTATCATGGCAAAGCTTGTCGCGCTGTCAAAAAAGCTGGATTTCGGCAATGTCGTAATCGTTTGTTTGCCTGCATTAATCAGGTCCGCATCCTCTTCGCCCTCATAAGGGAAAGGCCCCATGCCGAGCATGCCGTTCTCACTTTGTAGTGTTACATTCATCCCGTCAGGAATGTGGTTGGCTACAAGTGTCGGAATCCCAATACCTAAATTGACATAGAAGCCGTCTTCTAGTTCTTTCGCAGCCCGCTCTGCCATTTCATCGCGTGTCCAAGCCATAATTATTCTCCGTTCACCCCAGCGGAAGCTGGGGCCCGCGTGGTCACTCGTTCAATGCGTTTTTCGCACTCCGCTTCAATAATGCGCTGCACAAAAATTCCCGGTGTGTGAATAAAGTTCGGATCAAGCGAACCGACAGGGACAATCTCGTCAACTTCGACAACGGTCACCTTGCCCGCCATGGCCATAGCGGGACTAAAAGTGCGTGTGGTGGCTTTAAAAATCAGATTACCTTCCGCATCACCTTTCCAAGCTTTGATAATGGAGAGGTCTGCTTTCAGGCCCGTTTCCATGATGTAGGTTTCGCCTTTGAACTCTTTATGCTCTTTGCCTTCCGCAATAACTGTTCCAACGCCTGTCTTCGTATAAAAGGCCGGAATACCTGACCCGCCTGCGCGGATACGTTCGGCGAGTGTGCCTTGGGGGTTAAATTCAAGCTCTAACTCTCCGCCCAAATATTGGCGTTCGAACTCCTTGTTCTCACCGACATAGGATGAGAGCATCTTAGATATTTGCCGTGTGTCTAAGAGCTGACCCAAGCCAAAGCCATCGACGCCGCAATTATTCGAAATTGCTGTAATATCCTTCGCGCCGCTATCCCTAAGCGCGGCAATGAGATTCTCTGGAATGCCGCAAAGACCAAAACCACTGCTCATTACGGTGATGCCATCATGGCATAATCCGTCCAAAGCCTCCGCCGCTGTTTTATAGACTTTTCCCATGCTCATCTCCTAAGCCTTAATACCTGCCCGCATTTGTAGCGCGAAATGCGCGGCAATATCTTCCCCTTTTAAGCGCCCTGACGCATCATACCAAGCGTTAAGCCAATTTAGCGCCCCCATAAAGAAGAAGACATGTAATCGCGCATCGCCCGCACGAATGGAACCATCTTTCTGTCCGTCTTTCACGAGGCGGATAATCTTGCGCTCAATTTTACCGCGGCGGGCGAGCACCTCTGCCTTATTCTCTTCCCCCAAGCTATTCACATCCGTCAAAAGCGAGACACCCGAAGCCGTCAGCATATTCACGAAGTCCACATAAAGCGCTTCAAGCTTATCTAAAGCGGTTGCGCCGTCATGCTTGGCCTTTAATATGTCATCCATCGCATCATAGGCCATGAGGTGACATTCATAGAGCACTTCTTCTTTATTATGGATGTAATAATAAAGCGCGGCTTTGGTCAGGCCCAGATTGGCCGCAATTTTCGTCATGGAGGCATTATGGTAACCTTGGCGGCGAAAGGCCTGTCCAGCCGCAAGAATAACTGCGCGCCGTTTGGCGGTAAATTGCTTCTCTCTATCAAAAGGTTCTTTTAGGACGGCTTGCATATTTTTAACCCTAGCACCTCAATAAATTTGACTCAAGAGTCAAATTTATGTATTGATAGTCAAAATTATCAAGAGCCAGATATTTATGCCTAAAATTATCAGTAAGATAAATCCTGACAGCCCTGCCTTTCGTGACAATGCAAAGGCGATGGAAGCCCTTGTGGATGACTTGCGCGAGAAGGTCGGCAAGATTGCTTTGGGCGGCTCTGAACGATCAAGAGAACGCCATGTTGGGCGCGGAAAGCTTTTGCCGCGCGAACGTGTGGAGCGCCTGCTCGATCCCGGAACGCCTTTTTTAGAGCTGTCTCAAATGGCCGCTTACGGCATGTATGACGACGAAGTGCCAAGCGCGGGCATGATTACAGGAATTGGTCGCGTTGCGGGCCGCGAGGTCATGGTCATTTGTAATGACGCCACCGTCAAAGGCGGCACTTATTATCCGATCACCTGCCAGAAACAGTCACGCGCGCAAGAAATCGCGCGGCATAGCAAATTGCCGTGTCTTTATCTGGTCGATAGCGGCGGCGCGAACCTTCCCAATCAAGCCGAGATATTCCCCGGCAAAGATGATTTCGGCAGCTGTTTTTATAACCAAGCCAATATGAGCGCCGAAGGCATTCCGCAAATCGCGGTTGTGATGGGCAGCTGTACCGCGGGCGGCGCTTATGTCCCCGCTATGGCGGATGAGTCCATTATCGTCGCCGATCAAGGCTCAATCTTTCTCGCGGGCCCGCCTCTCGTAAAATCCGCGACAGGCGAAGATATTGACGCAGAGAGCCTTGGCGGCGGATTGCTCCATGCCAAAACCTCTGGTGTTGTCGATCATCTCGCGAGTAATGACGCCCACGCCCTGCAAATGGCGCGAGACAGCATCAAGACTCTTGGCAAAGCCAATTACTCTTACGTGCCTGATGACGCCGAGCCTCCCGCCTATGACGAGGACGAGCTTAACGGTATTGTGCCAAGCGATGCTCGACAGCCCTATGATTGCCGCGAAATTATTGCCCGCATCGTCGACGGGTCTCAATTTCACGAATTTAAAAAAGAATATGGCAATACGCTCATTTGCGGCTTTGCGAAAATTCATGGCTATCAAGTCGGCATCTTGGGCAATAATGGCGTACTCTTTGCGGAATCGGCCGTCAAAGGCGCGCATTTCGTTGAGCTCTGCTGCCAACGAAAAATCCCGCTTGTCTTCTTGCAAAATATCACAGGCTTCATGGTTGGGTCAAAAGCTGAAGCGGGCGGCATCGCCAAACACGGCGCGAAGATGGTCCATGCGGTGGCCTGTGCCAAGGTTCCGAAATTAACCATCATCGTCGGCGGCTCCTACGGGGCGGGCAATTACGGCATGTGCGGACGTTCCTATAATCCGCGCTTGATGTTTATGTGGCCCAATGCGCGCATCGCCGTAATGGGTGGAGAACAAGCCGCTGACGTTTTGGCTACCGTCAATCGCAACGCCAAAACATGGACGGATAAAGAACGCGAGGCGTTCAAGAAACCTATTATCGATATGTTCGAAAGAGAAAGTCATCCTTACTTTGCGAGCGCGCGCATTTGGGATGACGGCATCATAGCGCCCACGGATACGCGCAGGGTTTTGGGCCTAGGCTTAGCGATGGCCGCCAATGCGCCATTAGAAGAGTCACGCTTTGGCGTGTTTCGGATGTAGTGCTTGGTTATGAAAAACATCTCTTCTCCCCGTTTACGGGGGGAAGTGGCTGGAGCGCAGCGGAAGTCGATGGGGGGACACCCTCGTCTGTCATGGCATCTTACGGAACTAACCCCCCATCCCCCTTTGCGTTTTTTCAAAACACCAAGGGTACTTCCCCCCGCAAGCGTGGAGAAGAGATTCAATTATGAAAAAGATCAAAAAAATTCTGATAGCTAATCGCGGGGAAATTGCTTGCCGCGTGATAAAGACCGCGCGGAAGATGGGCATTGCGACTGTGGCGGTTTATTCTGACGCTGACCGCAAGGCGCTCCATGTGCGCATGGCGGATGAAGCGGTGCATATCGGCCCCTCGCCTGCGATTGAGAGCTATCTCGTTATCGATAAAATCATAGCAGCCGCCAAAGAGACTGGCGCAGATGCCGTCCATCCTGGCTATGGGTTTCTGTCTGAAAACCCGGCCTTTGTGCGAGCTTGCGAAAAAGCGAAATTCACCTTTATCGGGCCGAGCGCTGAGAGCATGGAAGCCATGGGCCTGAAAGACGCCGCCAAGAAAATTATGGACGATGCGGGCGTGCCGATTACCCCCGGCTATCACGGCAAAGACCAAGACGCGAAATTGCTAAAAACTAAGGCAGGCGAAATAGGTTATCCCGTCCTGATTAAAGCCGTGGCGGGCGGCGGCGGTAAAGGCATGCGCAAGGTCGAGGCGGAAAAAGATTTCGATGCCATGCTGGCCTCCTGTCAGCGCGAAGCCAAATCCAGTTTTGATAATGATGATGTCTTGATTGAAAAATATATCCAAAGCCCGCGCCATATCGAAGTGCAGGTCTTTGGCGATACACATGGCAATGTCGTGCATATGTTCGAGCGGGATTGCTCGCTGCAACGCCGCCACCAAAAAGTCATAGAAGAAGCCCCTGCCCCTGGCATGACGGATGAGGTGCGTAAAGCCATGACCGATGCGGCCGTCAAAGCGGCCAAAGCCGTGGACTATGTCGGCGCAGGCACGGTGGAATTTATCGTGGACGGCTCAGGCGCCCTTCGCAAAGACGGCTTCTGGTTCATGGAAATGAATACCCGCTTGCAAGTGGAGCATCCTGTGACGGAGATGATTACAGGGCTGGATTTGGTGGAGCTGCAAATACGTGTGGCACAGGGCGAAAAACTGCCGAAGCAGAAAGATATTAAGATGGATGGTCATGCTGTTGAGGCAAGGCTTTATGCGGAAGATCCATTTAATGATTTTCGACCAAGCACAGGAGTAGTCTGGAGCATCGAAGCCGAAGGTTATGCTGGGTCGGCTGGACAATACAGAATAGACACAGGCATTTCTTCTGGGAGTGCTGTAACAATCTATTACGACCCTATGATTGCTAAAATCATTGGCTATGGCGAAGATAGAGAAGAAGCCATTGGCAATACAAGTTTTGGAACGTCTGAAATTATGGCGCAAGGCATTAAAACAAATGCACGTTTCTTGATACAGTGCCTTAAGTCTGATGATTTTATCTCAGGAAAGATAAATACAGGTTTTATAGGTGATAGGCTTGATAAACTCATTGGGGAAGATTTAGAAAACCGACCTGAAATTTATCCCGAACCGTATGCGTTAGCTGCACTAGCCGTAGCCGCATTTTCGACCAATAGCGCATCTAGAGAATACCAAAACAAGAGCGGGTGGAGACTCAACTTACCTTCTCGCCATATTTACTCATTTGCAGGACCAGAGGGTGATGTAGCTGTCACAATCAAAGAAAAAACTGAAATGCTTGCTAAAGTGCAGGTCGATGCATCAAAGGTTCTAAATATTTCTTTGGAAGACCCTATGCACCCACAACTCGGTTACAGAGCAGAATCCATGGATGATACATTGCGTTATTTTCAAGATTGGGAAACAGAAATACGTTCAGACCATGTAGCATTAGCAAATCGGGCATCAGGCGCATTTGCAAGAATTTATTTCCCAAGCTTTAATATAAGTGCGGTAAATTCTTCTAACGCCCTCACCGCGCCCATGCCTGGTAAAATTATCGCCGTAAATGCTAAAGCGGGCGATAGTGTCAAAGCGGGTGAGCCTCTTATCATTATGGAAGCGATGAAAATGGAAATGACGCTTGAGGCGCCGCGCGATGGCATTGTCGCCGAAGTGAGCGCGGCTGTTGATGCGCTTGTGACAGACGGCGAAATGTTGTTGAGTTTGGAAGAAGTAGAAAAAGATAAATAGTTAGTCTCTTCTCCCCGTTCACGGGGGGAAGTGGGCGTGACGTTTGTAAAAACGTCAAGGTCGATGGGGGGAACTCTCGTATTAGAATGATTATAAACCGATATGGCTAAGCCATATCGGTCCCCCATCCCCCGCTGCGCGGGTACTTCCCCCCGACAAGCGGGGAGAAGAGTTTGACGGAGATAAAAATGACCACCACATACCCTACCCTGCAATTTGGGCATTCCGAAGAAACGCAGATGATCCGCGAGAGTGTTTACGGTTTTGCGCAAGAGCATATTGCCCCAATAGCCGCTGATGTTGACCGCGAGAATAAATTTCCGCGCCACCTTTGGCCTCTTATGGGCGAGCTTGGCCTCCACGGCATCACCGTCCCCGAAGAGGATGGCGGCACGGGGCTTGGCTATTTAGAGCACACCATCGCCATTGAAGAAGTTAGCCGCGCCTCCGCCTCTGTGGGGCTGTCCTATGGCGCGCATTCTAATCTCTGCATCAATCAACTTCGCCGTTGGGGCAATGCTGAGCAAAAGGCGAAATACCTGCCCAAACTTATAAGCGGCGAGCATGTCGGCTCCCTCGCGATGAGTGAACCTAACGCGGGCTCTGATGTTGTCTCCATGAAGCTTCGCGCGGATGGGGCCCAAGGCGGCTATTTGCTCAACGGTAATAAAATGTGGATCACAAATGCGCCCGAAGCGAACACATTATTAGTCTATGCCAAGACCGACCCGACGGGCGGGTCCAAAGGCATCACGGCCTTTATTATCACGCCTGATATGGAAGGGTTTTCGACAGCACAAAAGCTCGACAAGCTCGGCATGCGCGGCTCTGATACCTCGGAGCTTGTCTTTGAAGATTGCTTTGTTTCAGACGAAAATGTTGTTGGCGAGATTGGCCAAGGCGCAGAAATCCTGATGAGCGGCTTGGACTATGAACGCGTCGTCCTCTCAGGTCTTTCGGTGGGCATCATGCAAGCCTGCCTCGATGTCGTGCTGCCCTATATTCACGAGCGTAAGCAATTTGGTAAAGCCATTGGCGAGTTTCAGCTCATGCAGGGCAAGCTCGCCGATATGTATGTCACTCTCTCGACGGCGCGCTCCTATGTCTATGCGGTGGCCGCCGCTTGTGACCGCGGCGAGACGACCCGCAAAGATGCGGCAGGGTGCATTCTATATGCCGCTGAAAAAGCGACCCTCATGGCCTCTGACGCGATCCAAATGCTCGGCGGGAATGGCTATATCAATGACTATCCGACGGGCCGCTTATGGCGTGATGCCAAGTTGATGGAAATCGGCGCGGGCACCTCCGAAATCCGCCGTTGGCTCATTGGCCGCGAACTTTTTGGGGAGACTGCATAATGCCAAATACAATAGTTTGTGGAAAGTGGTTTGATGAATTAGAGGTCGGGCAAGTGTTTCAACATGCCTTGCGCCGTACACTGACAGAGACTGATAATCTGCTCTTCACAACAATGACGCATAATCCCGCTCAGCTTCATCTGGACGCGGAATATTGCAAAAACGAGACTGAATTTGGCGGCGTTTTAATGAATTCCATGTTCACCATGGGCTTAGTTGTTGGCATCTCTGTTGGCGATACGACGCTTGGCACAGCGGTCGCTAATCTGAGCATTGATAATGCGACCTTCCCAAAGCCGCTATTCCCTGGTGATACCATCCGCGTTGAAACGGAAATTATGGCTTTGCGCGAGAGCAAGTCCCGCCCCACCCAAGGCATTGTGACATTTGAGCACCGCGCTTTTAATCAGCATGGCGACCTCGTCTGTAAGATGCAGCGTAAAGGCTTGCAGCATAAAAAGCCTAGTGAGACTTAACCCGCTCAACCAATCTCACCAGGGCGCCTGAAATCTGGCGGAAAGAGTGGCGCTGTTCTTTTTGAGTCAGACAGAGCACAGGCATGCAGGTCTTATTGACATCGACGACATAAATCCGCCCGTCATGTTTATCGCGCATCACATCTACCGCCCCGAAATCAAGCCCCATTGCTTCGCAAAAAGCTATCAGCTGGGTTTGCTCAATTTTGGAAAAAGCTTGGTCAGCCGTCCAAACATCAACATGATTGTAATCCGTGCCAAAACGTTTTTCGAGCAACTTATATTTTCGAAACACGACAGGGATTTCGCCGCCGACATAGGCCATGCGCAAATCTTCACTACGCGCCCCATCAAAGGTGCTGTCGATAAGTTTTTGATAGACGCTTCTAGGTTTGACGGCGTCCGGCGCAATCGGACAGTCCACGACTTGCCCGTCATGTGTGGCATTCACATCGGATTTTTGCACGGCCTTACCCTCATAAGTCAAAGGGTCGATATCCACGCCATAGCCAAAGATGTCTTGAAAAACCCTAGCCACATGGATTTTAGAAATATCATCTATGCGGTGATTAATCGCTTTAGCTTTGAGAGCGGGTTCAAGTGCGCGCCCTGTATCGGAGGTCGTCGTATCATCAAAAATAAAAACGGCATCCGCAGACCCGGTATCTTTGACAACCCTAAGCCCGCCCATACGCGCCGCAAGCCATGCATTATACCAAGGCCCTGACGGCTGCGGATAAAAGGCGATAGAGTATGAGGTTTTTTTGCCTGTCAGAAATCGGCTGATACATCTTGCCAAGACATAGCTATTAAACTTGATGATATGTATAGCGCTTTTGAAAAAGGCGCTATTTATAGGAATCTCAGTCCCCGTATGCGGGAAATGAATGACACCTCCACGCACCCTTACCCCTCGAAAATGACCCAACATGCCCATTTGACTGTGTCTAGTTTTTTCAGGCTTAAGCGCAAGTGAGTTTTGTGTGATAGAGGCGTTATTAGGGCATAAAAAAGCCGAGCATAACGCCCGGCTTCTCAAAGTTAAAATTATGGCTGACGCTAAATGAGCGCGTCCATATCAAAGACATTGACGATATCGCCTAAGAAGGCGTCCATATCTGCAAGTGATTGACTTGCAGGCGCAAAGGCAGGCGCTGGTGCTGCCGGGGCCGTTCCGCCGAAGTCGAAGTTAGACGCATCTAGATCCGCGAGGTTCTTCCCGACGATGGTCAAGGTATTACCCGCGCCAAAATCGAATATAACATTTGCGCCTGCATCCGATCCAAAAGTCTGTAGCTCTGCCCAGTCTGCAACCAGGCCGCCTAGCAGGTAAACGATTTCATTTGTAGTAAAGCCGATAATTACATCCGCTCCATAATCGCCTCCATCATAACCAAAGCTATCTACACCAGCACCGCCATTGAGACTGTCATTGCCTTCTCCGCCTTCGAGATAATCATCACCCCCATTACCGAGCAAAATATCATTGCCCAATGAACCGCGCATGACATCATCAAATCCTGTGCCAAGAACACGCTCAATTAACGCATAAGTATCGCCGGCCGCTTCGCCCGTTAGGCCGGCGCTCGTCATATCAAAACTCACGCCTGAGCTGGCTGTCAGGTAACTGACCGTATCAAAATCCGCGCCGCCATTGAAGCTATCCGCGCCTGCACCGCCGTAAAAGAAGTCATTTCCAGCGCCGCCGGTCATCGTGTCATCGCCGTCTTGACCAAAGAGAATATCAACGCCGTCTCCGCCAATGATTGTATCATTGCCATCACCGCCAAGAATACGGTCATTACCGCCCGCACCATTGAGGACATCATTGCCATCTTGGCCATAGAGACGGTTAGCCGCTGCATCGCCGGTAATATTATCATTAAAGTCAGACCCAAAGACCCATTCGATACTGTCAAAGCTATCACCTGCTGCGTCCCCGAAGGTGCCGCCTGTATCAAGATTCAAAATAACGCGTGACGTGGCATCAGTATAATAGACGCTATCTGTACCTGTGCCGCCGATGAGCGTATCTGCACCATCACCGCCATAGAGACGATCATTACCGCCGGAGCCGTCCAGCGTGTCATCACCGTCGCCGCCGCGCAGCTCATTCGTGCTGTTATTACCTGTAAGACTATCATCAAAGTCGGAGCCGTAAACAGCTTCAATACCAAAATAGGTATCGCCTGCTGCGTCGCCGCCTGTTCCGCCAGTGAGCATATTGACGATAACAGCCGCCGTGGCGAGCGTATAATTGGCCACATCAAAGCCTACACCGCCGTTCAGCTGGTCATTTCCTGCTGAGCCGTAAAGCGTATCATTGCCATCCTGACCGCGCTGGATATCATTGCCATCGCCGCCAAAGATGCGGTCGATACCGCCGCCGCCATTAATCGTGTCATTGCCGTCTTCGCCGTAGAAGAACTCATTAGCGTTTGACCCTGTCACAATGTCGTTAAAGTCAGACAAGTAATAACGCTCAATGCCTGAGAAGGTGTCGCCATTAGCTTCGCCAAATGTGCCGCCTGTATCGACATTAAACCGCACACCCGATGTCGCGCCGCGGTAATCAGCTGAGTCAAATCCTGCGCCCCCATTAAGCTCATCAGCGCCCTCACCGCCAATTAAGCGGTCAGCGCCGTCGCCGCCATTGATGACATCGTCACCGGCTGCACCGTCAATAATATCATTACCTGCAAGGCCGTTGATAACATCATCACCTGCGGTGCCTGTAAAATTGTCATTACCTGGGGTCAGGTCGATGTCACCGCCACCGCCGCCGCCTGCGGCCGCTGTAGCGATATCAACTGTCCCGTCAGAGAAGATGAGAAATTCAATACTCTCTAATGTGTCAGTCCCGTCAGTTCCGACATTATCTGTGACCGTGTAAGTGCCGTCCATATTGTCTGTGACAGTGTAATTGGCTTGGACGCCTGCATATTGCGCAGAGTCAGTCCCCGCGCCGCCAAAAAGCATATCATCGCCCATACCGCCCTCAAGTATATCATCACCTGTATCAGGATCGCTAACTATTTCATTCTGCACAGAGACTTGCAACTCATAGGTCGCATTTACAGGGACAACACCGCCGCCTGTTTCCATAACAGCGACATAATAAATCCCTGCGGTAGCTATAGTTATGTTGAGTAATGCATCATTGTTTGAGGTTGATCCTCCCGCACCGCCAACAAACGCGAAACCATCATTTGAACCTAAAAGATTTCCGTTAGCGTCATAAATTTCAAGATAGCTATCGAAGCTACCTGCCCCGCCTGTGTCGCCATAATCAATATCTAACGTTACGGCATCGCCGTCAGAATAAACTGTGAATGAATAAAAATGTACAGTCCCGTCACCTGTGGCAGAGACAGTCACATGCGGGACAGTTTCTGCATTGAGCACGTCAGGATCGGCAGCTAAGGAATAATCATCATCAATGCTCAGTGCATTTGCGATAGAGTCGTTTCCGGCGCTTGCCGCGCGTGTAATTTGACCATCGCCAAAGACTGGCCCGCCGACAGCTAAGTCGTTACCACCGCGCAGAACATCATCGCCCGCGCCGCCAAACAGCATATCATCGCCAACTTCGCCCCAAAGCTCATCATCACCAGCCATTCCATCAATAGTGTCGTTCCCTGTACCGCCTTTGATGAGGTTTGCAATTGAAGACCCATCAATCATATCATTGCCTGAGCCACTGGTGAAGTTTTCTATAGAGTTGAAAGTGTCAGTGCCGGCCTCAATGCTGGAAGCACTGCCAGAGGAGAGCGAAACGGTAAGGTCATCTGTTATGGCTGAGTAATCTGCCGTATCTGTGCCCGTACCGCCGGTAAATGTGTTGTCAGCCGCGTTGCCGACAAAGGTATCATCGCCAGTACCGCCAATTGCATTTTCGATCAAAGACCGCGCATCACCTTGATATTGCAGCGCGTTGAAGATGTTACCGCGCGCAAAATTGCCGCCACCAATTGAGGCTTGTTGCGCGGCTGAGAAGACTGAAAAACCGCCTGGCGATAGATCAATAGCCAAATCTGTTGTGTAAGCAGAGAGATCATATGTATCGATTCCGTCGCCATCCCAAATCGTGGCGTAGATACGGTTACCGCCCGGTTCAATAGCGGCCACACCATCGACCATTGTATCACCTGAACCCGGAGTCCAGCTATAGAGAGTGTCCCCTGAGTTCACGTTAAAGTCAGCCCCATAGAAATATTGCAAGGTCGCAATATCATACATCATAAATGTCTGCGGGAAGCCCCATGTTTCATTCGTGGCGCCAGATGCGTTATGACCTACGTAGCTACGATATGTCATTATGGAGAATTCAGTTGAGTCTGTATCAGACGGCAGAACACCAAAATTATAATTCGAATGACCGTGCTTAAGACCAAGCGCGTGACCGATTTCGTGAATCATCGTCATCCACGAATAATTTCCGGCTTCGGGGCTACGGAAATTATATTGGGTTCCAAACCAGATATCGCCATCATCATTCGGGCTGGATGTAATTTGTCCGCCCGGGAAATCAGCGACCCGGGCCGTCCCCGTATTAGGATCAAACGTTTCGGCAAAACGAATTTCTGCAGTTGTGCTGTCGGTATTACCCAAAAAGTTTATGCTAAGGTTTGTGAACCCTTCGACAGAGAAGCCCATTGCGGCTGCAACGCCATTAGTCGCGCTAAGGGCAAAATGAGCTGATTCTTCCTGCATAGCCGAAATTACAGCATTGAAGTCATCTGGCATAGCCTCGTTACCAGTGCCGGCATATTGATAAGGAGCTGCTGAAAGTGAAAATGCGTAGGATATTGTACCTCCAGTCCAGTAATCACCGTTAATAACTGCATCGATTCTCTGATCGCCCGTAGCAGCTGCCGTCGCGGTGGTTGACGCCCCTCCCGCACTGAAGATGCCAGATCCATCACTATTAAGACTAAATGTCGCCCCCTTCGTCACAACACCGTCAAAGCCTTCAACAAAGACAAACTCACCTGTCACAGGGTTAAACATATATTGTGAAGCGTCTGCAGCACTTATACCATAAACATTCACAAGAATATCCGCTAGGTATACATTTGATGAGTCAGATGTGATATCTGCCTGTAAAAGGCTCGCAAGCGTGACATAGCCATCAATAATAACAGGGCCGGATTCTTGTTCATCAGAACACGCTCCGCAGGCACAACAAGCTAGCGTGTTATCTTCTATATCGATAGATCCGCGCTCTAAGACCTGCTCGATCATATGACTATAGGCCTGTTCAACATAAGCAGATAAAGCTTTGTCATGGCCATAACCTTGGGACACAAGACCTGAAATAGACACGGTTTCAAGCTCTGATGCCTCTGATGCAATATCCAGAGTGAAAACGTCATACGTACCTTCGGTCGCCGGATTGATTGTTAAGCTTGCATAAGCTGTGTCTAAACCAAACTGTCTCATAATAATGTCCTGCGTAAAATCCTGGCCTTAAGGCTCTATTAACTCATCTCTAAGGTGTGTCATCGCGGAGAATCGCGATTTCGTCAAGGCTGTGCCCCACATTACAAAATGCTTGATGACGCCTGAATAAAACCTGAATGACTCCCTGCCTTCAAAAAGACAGAGCTAAGCACATGCAGATAGAAAAGCCTAAGTCACTTATTCAAAGCCTTATTGTCGGGTCAAAAAAGGCAACATTCGCGCTAGGACATTATCCTTGTTGATAAAATGGTGCTTTAAAGCAGCGCCAATATGGAGCAAAATAAGAACAATTGTGGCTTTACCTATCCAGTGGTGCAGGTTTTTGAAAACATCCGACAAGGCCTTATCACGCGGCAATCCCGGCATATCGGGCCAAGGAATCGTATAGAATATTTTTGTCGGAATCACGAGTTCCGTGGACGACACCATAGCCCATCCTAAAAGTGGCATGCCGATCATAATAATATAGAAGGCAATATGCGTAAATCTCGCAGCCATAATTTCCCAGGCTTTCATGCCTAAGGGTAATGGCGGCGGCTTATGTCCTAATCGCCACAATAGACGTAGAACGGAAAGTATAAGTACGCAAATGCCAAAGCTTTTATGGAGCTGATAAAGGGCAAAGCGGTTTGGCGTGTCGGGATTGGTCATCAAAATGCCAAAGATAACCAACCCAATTATCATCAGCGCAATAAGCCAATGAAAGCCTATCGCAACCTTTGAATAACGCTCAGTTCTGTCCATGATTTAATCAACTTTTTTGAAATTCGACTTCAATCATCAATTTCACATCATCGCCCATAGGCGCATATTTATCCACGCCGTGCTCGGAACGCTTCAGGTAACCGGTCGCCGAAACACCAAACATATCTTTACCGTTGCGGAAGTGTTTCCCGATTTTATTAAGCGTAACATCTAATGTAATGGGTTTTGTCACGCCTTTTATCGTCAAATCGCCTGTTACACGGCCTTTTCCTGTTACGATTTGGTCCATTTCAGTACTTTTAAATGTTATCGTCGGGTGGTTTTCCGCATCAAAAAAGTCTGCGCTTACAAGATGTTCGTCAAAGGCTGGCACGCCGCTGTCAATAGACGCTGTGGGTATGGTAATGTCTAATGTCGAATTTTCTGGATTTTCGCTGTCTAATTCAAGCGTTCCGTCGAACTTACCCCATCGCAGAATAGGGTTTGAATAGCCCTGATGCGAATATGAAAAAGCAATATAGGCATGCGTGCTCTCGGCCGTGTAAGTACCTGACGGCGCGGCGCTAATATCAACGCCAGGAGCCGAAGGCTTCATCGACTTTACAGTGTCGCCTGCGTTTTTGGCCGACTCTTTTATTTTATCGCCGGTTTTTTGAGCCGCTTCGCTTGTCTTTGCTACCGCATCTTGGGTTTTCTGCGCAGCACTTTCAGCTTGGGAACAGCCGATAAGTAAACCCATAGCCAAAATCGATGTCGTTAAATGTGATAATTTCATAATATCCTCCGTTCGCTGAGTATATTTATTTATGAGCCTAATACGACTCATTATTCTGTGATGTTCGGGACTTTGTGATAATCAGGCTCTCGTGAACGTATCAACTTTTGCTTCGAAGGCCGACCAATCATCGTCTTCGTCGATGGGTGTCCAAAGCGCGCCAATCTCTTCATAGAGCAGGCTAACGATTTCATCTGTTTCCGGCGGTTTGCCAATCGCTTCAAATTGTCGGTACTCTCTTAGCCACTCACCGAATTCATCGCCCGTGTAGAATTCAGCATTGGGGGATGCTTTAGCCCGTTTCAATTGCTCAGCCCCGCCTTGCCAATCATGCCAGAATTGCGGCCAAGAACATTGGCTGTGTTCAAGATATCGAAAAGTTTGCATAATAAAAGCGACATCTGTATCGGCGTCTTTTGGCGCAATTCCGAAACGTCTGAACATATGGCGCCGCAACGCATTGCGGTAAGCAGGTGCGTAATCCTCCAAAGCCGAAAAGAGCTTTTCATCTTCGCAAATTAAAGAGAGGCTTTGCGCGAGTTGCCCCAAATTCCAATACATGATTTCTGGCTGTTTCGCGAAAGCATATAATTTATGATAATCAAAATAAGCGGCTGTGAAATCTGACGTCAAAGTCGGGAGGAATCTATAAGGCCCGTAATCAAAACTCTCGCCTGTGATGTTCATATTATCGGTATTCATCACGCCATGAACAAAGCCGCCCGCCATCCATGAGGCCACCATATCCGCCGAGTTTATTGCCGCTGCGCGCAGCAAGCCGTCTGGCCCCTCAGCTTCTGTGTAGTAATGGCGCAAACAATACTCCGTCAGCTTTTCAAGATTATCGTTATTATTGAGAAAAGCCTGACGCTGAAAACTGCCAAAGCGAATATGAGAGTGGTTGAGCCGCACCATAACAGCTGAGCGCGTGGGTGACGGCTCGTCATTACGCTGCAATTCTTCGCCGGTTTCAATCAACGAAAATGTCTTAGACGTGTTCACCCCCATATGCTCAAGATAGCGCGTAGCCAGAACTTCACGAACGCCGCCAAGCAATGTCAGGCGCCCGTCCCCTGCCCTCGACCACGGCGTCTGGCCAGACCCCTTTGTGCCCAAATCCATAAGCCGCCCATCAGGGCCGCGCATTTGCGCAAATAAAAAGCCGCGCCCATCGCCCAAGTCAGGATTATAATTTTGAAACTGATGGCCGTGATATCGCAGAGCCAGAGGCTGAGTCAGGTTATGCGCTAACGGCTTAAAGCGTCCGAAATGCTCAATCCAATCCGCATCTGTCAGCTCTAGCCCGATGGAGCCTGCGAACTTTTCATCGCGGTAGCGCAAAATAGTTTTTGGAAAATCAGCAGACTGAACAGGGTCGAAGAAATCTTCCCCAAGCTCATAGATCCTTGGGTCTGGTGTGTAGTCCACAGGCAACTAAGTCGATGTCACATGTTTGCGCAAAAAATCCGCAGCATCTAGAGGAATTTTTCGTCCCTTAGGAAACATTTTTGCAAAATTTAAAAAGCCATGCGGCATCATTTTTTCATGCCAATATTCTACAGGAATGCCATTAGACGAGAGCTTGTCAGCATAAAGCTTACCTTCATCTCTTAATGGATCAAGACCACAGGTAAGGACATAAGCCGGCGGCAATCCTTTGAGGTTTTGTTCAAATAAAGGAGACAAACGCGTTTCATTCGGATCTGATCCATTGACATAATGTTCGTCGATAAACTTAAGTGCCATGAACCCCAATTGGAGCCAGTCTTGTGGTCCGGGCTTAGGCGGTTTGAAATCAACAAGCTGCATAAGCGGGTAAAAGAGAATTTGGGCCTTAACAGCCTCGCGATATTTTTGTGCCAGATAAGCCGCTATATTTCCCCCCGCACTGTCTCCGCCAATAGAAATATTATGCCGGCCTATGCCCCATTCATCACATCCATAACCTTCCATGGCCCAATTTAGGACGATCTCGCAATCTTCGGGACCAGCCGGATAAGAAAATTGCGGGGCCAGTCGATAGTCCACGGATAAGACGCGAAAACCTGAACCCGAAGCAATGCGCCGCGTAATCCCATCATGACTTTCCATTGACCCGGTAACAAAGCCGCCGCCATGAAAATAGATAAATGTTGGGCCAGGGGCTTCGCTGGCATTATGGGGCACATAGAGCCTTACAGGCACAGGGAAGTCCTCATGGGGAACATTAAAATCATGTATCTTGCGCATTTCTGGCCCGGGCGTATCGAACTGATTTGTCATACGTCGAAGGTTACTGTGAATATCTGCAACTTGTGTCGCTTCAAACCGGAATTTTTCGAGTTGAGCCCGCATCTTGGTGCTTATTTCATCCGCAAATTCGCGAGTGTATTTTTGGGACTTTCGCATTTAGACCTCAGCTTGATAAGGCGGCGCGGGATCATATTGCATACCGCGTTGTACCTGTCTTGCAAATGTGGGGGTGAACATCTGTCCCGTCAACCACAAGGCCATGTCAATACCACCAGAAACGCCAGCTGATGTCACTAAATTATCATCACGCACGAAGTCTTCACCATGATCAATGAAGTTTTAGACTAACACAATGAATAAGGGCCAGCAAAATCAAGCTCCTCTGCATCGTAGAATATGAATATTCCAATGGTCTTCACAGCGTATAGCCTCCATTTTTCAAGAAGGTGATTTCCTCAGCCGTGCTCTCGCGGTTCAAAATTTCATTGCGGTGAGGGAAGCGTCCAAAGCGCTTAATGACCTTCCGGTGCTCTTTGGCATGATGAAGGTTATTTTCATTATCCAGCCGCATATCCATCAGACGCACACATTCATTTTGCGACGATATATCTTCGGCATGCATGAAAGGCATATAGACGAAAGCGCGGCGCGATTGATCTATTTTTAAATCCCAGCCTTTATCCGTCATTGCCTGCGCATAGCTCAAAGCTTTGTCGTCAAAGGCGAAGGCTGCAGTCGTGCCGCGATACATGTTGCGCGGAAATTGATCCAGCGCAATAATGAGGGCTAGTGAGCTCTCCGGTGAAGACTGCCAATCTTGGCTATCTGTAGACAAACTTAGGCTTGTCTCTTCAAAACGCCGTCTTATCTCTGCATCAAAAGCATCAGACCTTTGAAACCATTTTTTCGGCCCCGCCTCATCAAACCAAAACGTCAGGATATCATTAGAGGTGGCTATAACCTCACCTCGCCTGAACAAATCTTCTTAAAAATTGAGGGCGTAATTTTTTCATAAGCGCCGCTGGACGGATTCGCAAAATAAAGCGGCTCTGAAATATTGGCGGGATCGAAACCGGCTTTGACCAAATTCGTTTTCTTAAATTTAAACGTGCTGGTCGTATCAGATTCCTTAGAAAGACGGAGAAAAACAGGCCGCGCATAATGCGGTAGGTTCGCTTCGATATGGGCCTTTAGGGCTTTCATATCAGGCGCATCTTCGGACACGATAGCGCCCATACCCGCCCGTCCATCATATCCCGGCACTTCCACGCCATAAACATTGGCCTGCGTAATACCGCTGAATTTAGACAAAGCCGCGGCCACCTCACCTGTGGCTACGTTTTCGGCTCTCCAGCGATACGTGTCGCCGACACGGTCCATGAAATAGAAATATCCAAGCTTGTCTTTTTTCAAAAGATCGCCCGTTCTAAACCACGCATCGTCTTTGGTGAAGACATTTCGCAGGATTTTCTTCTGCGTGGCCTCTTTGGTTTGATAGCCTTCAAACCGAAAGCGTGCATCATCATTGCGGATTTCAGCAATAAGTTCACCAACTTCATTATCGTCAGTGCGGATACAAAATCCATCGGAACCACGTGGGTTCAAATTGCTATCGACATCATAGCGTATGATGTCCAAATTAAACTTGAATTTGAGATAATTTGGCACACGGCCAACGGCCCCGATAGGTCCATCTACGTTGATTAAACTGGCATTACCTTCGGTTGCGCCGTAAAATTCAATAACATGCGGAATATTAAAACGGCCAATAAAGCCTTCCCAAACCTCAGGCCTCAGCCCATTGCCTAGCATCCAGCGAATTTTATGCTCGCGCTCCAATGGGTGTGTCGGCGTCGTAAGCAAAAAGCGGCAAAGCTCGCCTACATAAGTAAACATCGTCGCTTCATATTTAACAGCTTCATCCCAAAATTTCGTGGCTGAAAACTTAGGACGAACAATAAGCGCGCCGCCATAAGTGATAACTGTGCCCATTCCGACAAGACCGCCCGTCGCGTGATACATCGGCAGCACCATCATCATACGATCCTTTGGCCCTGTTCTGGCTGCCGCACCCATACCCCGCATATAATTTTGCGCGCGAACATGAGTTACTTTGGCCGCTTTTGGCAAACCGGTTGTACCAGAAGTAAACATCTTCATGCACTGATCGCCGGCTGTGATGCCTTCGCGCATAGACTTGGCTGGCCGGTTTGGAGCCTCTTTCGACATGGCCACATCAAAGCTTGGATAGCCTTCGACATCGCCATAAGCACCAAAGACTTTAATTTTACTTTTTAGCTCGCCCTTTGCGGCTTCAAATTGTTCTGCCATTTCGTGATCGACAATTAAAAGCTTGGCATCTGAAATATTTATACAATGGGCAAGCGCCGAACCTGTTAGCTGAAAATTGAGCAATGCGGGCACAACGCCGACTTTGGAAAGGCCGAACCAGAGCGGTACATACTCCGCGCGGTTACGAACAAAAACGGCCACAGTGTCCCCAGCTTTACAGCCCTCGGAGAGCACCCACGCCGCAACTTTATTGGCGTAGCTTTCCATATCATCATAGGTAAGCTGCCTATCATCCTCAATAAATGCTATATTCGGGCCGAACTTATCGACGCGTTTTTCGAGCTCATCAGCAATGAGGCGGTCACTGTCAGCGTCCACATCCTTGACGGATTTGAGCATGCGAAGCAGCCCTGAAACATATTTAAATTCGCGTTTTATAGCTGAAAGCATGTGAAGACCTGACCAATTTTTCTCGCAACATATAGGCCTTACTTTCAGGGTCAAGGACGAGGCTTCACAATGACACTCTTAAGCAAAGAAAAACCCCGCTCTGATAAGGAGCGAGGTTTTCTTGACTAACATGTTGCGGCTCTCAGTGGGAGCATTAAGCCGCGACGTGGGAACGAGGAGGATATAAGGAAGTGGCCCTCTGCATTCAAAATAAGTGTTGCAGAACACGTGCCAGTATTTTCACTCGCTTTACAGGTGAAAATACATCCATATCTCGAAATAGGCCCAAATCGACACGCAGATTGTGCCGATATGAAACAATTTTAGTATTGCGGGTATCCGCTATAAGATGTCGTGCCATTCTGTAAACACGTCCCGTCGCTTTGTTTTGTCGTCCCAGCAGGACATGAGGCTGTGTTAGGCGCATAAGGACGCGGCTGTTGATAGGTTGGACCCCGTGTAATCGGCAAAGACGGCTGAGGGGTCTTATATGTTGTAGAAGGCCGTACAGCGCCGCCTACAGCTTGGCGGAAGCCTTCAATATAGTTTGGCGGCACATAGACAGGAATTTCTTGTCCTGTACGGTCCAGAACTAAAACCGTTAATCCGTCAAAGCGCGAGGCATCTAACCGATCTTGAGGAATGTGTACAGTCAACGTTTCCTCACGGGCACATTGAACGTCCACATTGCGAACGACATTACGCGACCAAGACGAGGCCATTGGCAGAAAGCCTATCATTTTCAATTTAGACCCTCTTTTGCCACCGCTTCTGCGCGGACGGTTATTTGACCTAATGGTGCGAGCCCGGTTGACAGCGCGTTCGGCACGCCGCGGCTTCGGACGTTCCACACGTTCCCGACGCGGTGCGGGGGCAGCACGTTTTATCGTCCGCGGTGCAGGAGCTGCGCGTTGAACTCTAGGCGCAGGGGCTGTAACTTGCGGAGCTGCACGCGGCGCAACACGCGGCGCGCGTTCCCGGCGGACAACACGCTCTTGACGAGGCGCAGCACGTCTGACGACAGCACCCGCTAGCTCATTATTGCGAGTTCTAGCGGTCGTTGCAGAAGAAGACCTTGTAGGCGTAGAGCTTGATCTACGTCCTGGGGCACCAGCGCGACTTCCTAATCGGCGCGGACCACCCATAAACCCATCACGGCCACCATAGCTTGTGTCGATGCGATCGCGGCTTGGGTTTCTGCGAGTTTCACGGCGAGTTTCACGGCGGTTTTCACGGGTTGACGATCTCGCAGACGGTGTCCGGTCTAGACGGCGCCCAGTTGCGGCGCGGTCTTCACGTTGCGTGGTCGTACGGCGTGCACGTTCGACTGTACGGTCAATTAATTGATCTGTCGTGCTCGAACGGCGGTTACGTGAATCCCGGCGTGAATGACCATTTTGGCCTTGGCCATATCTACGAGCTCCGCGATAGCCTCGATTTCCGCGGTAGCCATTTCCATAGCCATATGAACGTGCATATCCACGGCCCCAGAAGCGATCATATCCGTAATGACCACTATAATGACGATAGGGCCGGAAAAGATTCACATAGATTGAAGACCTATAATAGTCCTCATGATAGTATACGACGTCCTGAACCTGTTCATTGCATTCCAAAATACGATTATCCCGGCGCGTGACAGATGCATATTCACCTGACAGGAAAGCGGCCTCTTCGTAACCGCGCGTGTCATAGGGATCATGACTGGCTGAATTATAATAAAAGGTAAGGTCCAATAGGGCGCCGCCACGGATTGATTGGCCGTCAATGCTGGTAGCGCTTGAGACAGATCTAAGGCTGGCGTTGCCCGCCATATTCCGATCTTCTTCAAAGGGGTCAAAACTCGGCGCCACATATTCTTGCATACCCGTTTGGGTATTATATCTCACGTCTACGTCTTGCGCGATTTGGCGCGGCGAAATCTCAGGGAGTGTCTCAGCCAAGGCCGGACTTGCTAAAGCCGTTGTCAAAAGCAGAGCCGTAGATATCAAACCTGCGCGAATATGGGAAAAAGGTATCATGATGCTTTATACCTTAGCAAAACTGAGGCCATGCTGAAAGACCTATTCACATAAGGTTCATAAATGAGTGCGGCCTATGTCTTCGTGTATTGTGCCATCAGTGCGTGAACGTTCACCCGCGCTTTCAGGCGTCTCGCGAGCATATAGATCCCGCCTAATTTACGCTGTATGAAAACCGTTTCTGCGGGCGGCACATGCCAGAGGCCGCGTTTTCCGGCTAATGCCATAGCTTTATCTCTTAGCTCCAACGAGATTTGTGTCTCGCCAAAATCAAATGGCGCGTCATGCCGCAAAGGCTTCATTGCCATATTCATCATCTCTAGCACGGCCGACTTGTCTTGGGCATTCATGGCGGCAGGAAATAAGCCCATCTGCGTAGCAGCTTGAAACGTGTCTTCGCCCGTGCCCGACAAAACAGTTTTCATGAGACCTTTGTAAGACGTGCTAAGCGGGTCTGAAATGTCGCGACTTGCGCCGAAATCAAGGAGGATCAACTTATCTGTTTCAGTGTTATATCGGTAATTTGCGAAATTCGGATCGGTCTGCATGAGCTTGAAGTCAAAGAGCTCGCGCAAGGTCAGCTCCATCAGTAAATACACAATCCTATCGCGCGTCTCTTGCGGCGCGCTTGATATCTGTTCTATCGGACGGCCCTCGCAATAGGACATAGCCAATATCTTATTGGTGGAGAGGTCTGGATAATAACTCGGCACCTCGAAATTCTCATCCCCGGATAAAAGCTTTCTAAAGCGGTTCATATAGGAGGCCTCTCGGATGTAATCGGCTTCTTGATGTAATTGAATGCGGCCCTCTTCTATAATGGGCTTCACGTCCAAGCTTGCCGGGACCAGCCCTGACATTTTCAGCAGAGCAGCAACATTTTTTATGTCGCTATCAATACTGTCCTGCACGCCGGGATATTGCACTTTAATCGCAAGAACATCCCCGTTTTGAAGCGTGGCCTTGTGGACTTGGCCAATAGAGGCCGCGGCGATGGGACGATAATCAAATTTAGCAAATTTCATTTGCCAAGAGTCCTTCCATTCGGACTTTAAAACTGAGTTGAGTTGAGCCCTCGGCATATGTTGCGCGTCAGACCGCAGACGCGCCAAAATATCTGCAAATTCTTTGGGAAGAAAATCACCGCTATCCATGGAGATCATCTGGCCGATTTTCATCGCCGCGCCGCGCATGTTAGACAGCTGACGAGTCAATTTTAAAGCATTGGACGGCGTCATAAATAGGTCTGACGCTTTGGGCCGCTTTCCTGAGGCGAGTTGTTTCACCCCGTTCACAGCGATGCCGCCGGCAATATTAGCCGCCATGCCACCTAATCCAGCCAATCGCGATAAGCGGCGGGACGGCACAGCGCGGCCATCTTTATCTTTTGACTTATCTGTCATGTAATACGAGTAGCGGAACTTTTCTCTTAACGGCGTAGGACATATTGACCATATTTATGGTCAATCTATGCTCAATATCCCAGCCTCAACATGACCGCCTTTATTATCCTCTCAGCCATATCGAGAAAAATGCAAATCCGTGCAATTTACAATAATTTGCACTGAGAGAGGCAATAGCTTGAACTTGCGGCTTTTATACGGGATAGGGGCGCGAAAGTTTTACGAAAGATATTATGGCTCCGCCGCTTCTGACATTATCCGATATCCATCTGACCTTTGGGACGACCCCTCTTTTAGAAGGGGCTGAGCTGACGGTCATGCCGCGTGAGCGCCTGTGTTTGGTTGGCCGTAATGGCTCAGGCAAATCAACTCTGCTTAAAATTGCCGCCGGTATGGTGGAGCAAGATAAAGGTGAGCGGTTTATAAAACCGGGCATTACTGTGCGTTACTTACCGCAGGAACCTGATCTCTCCATGTTTAAAACGTCGCGCGATTATATTGAAGCGGGCCTAGTCGGCGCGGATGATGGATTTCGCATTCCCTATCTGCTCGACGCGCTGGGCCTGACGGGGGACGAAGACCCAAGAGTTATGTCAGGCGGAGAACAGCGCCGCGCCGCGCTCGCCCGCACCCTCGCCCCGACGCCGGATATTCTCATGCTGGACGAGCCGACAAACCATCTCGACCTGCCGGCGATTGAATGGCTGGAAGGTGAGCTGTCGCAAATGAGCTCGGCAATATTGCTTATTTCCCATGACAGGCGCTTTTTAGAAAACCTGTCAAAGAAAACGCTCTGGATGGATCGCGGCGAGACGCGGCTCCTGGAAAAAAGCTTTACCCATTTCGAAGATTGGCGGGATGAGTTTCTAGAGCAAGAAGAGCTTGACCGTCACAAATTAGAACGCAAAATCCATCGCGAGCAGCATTGGGTTGTCCACGGGGTCTCAGGCCGCCGAAAGCGCAACGTCAAACGGCTCAAAGACTTGGCTGGTTTGCGCCAGCAAGTGCGCGATCAAAAACAAGTTGTCGGCGGGGCCAATATCTCCGTCACTGAAGGCCAAAAATCTGGAAAATCCGTCGCAAAGCTTGAAAACGTCAGTAAAGCCTATGACGGCAAGATGATTATTGATGACTTCTCGATTAAAATAACACGCGGAGAACGTATCGGTATTGTCGGACCAAATGGGTCAGGAAAAACAACCTTACTTAAATTGATGATGGGCGAGATTGAGCCTGATGATGGACGCATAGAATTGGGCGTAAACTTAGAGCCTCTTGTCGTCGATCAAAAGCGCGAAAGCTTAAACCCGGACTGGACACTCTCCGAGGCCATGACGGATAATGGCGGTGATAAGGTGATCGTCGGCGACCGCTCCGTCCACGTCATTCGCTATATGAAAGATTTTCTGTTTTTGCCTGAACAAGCCCGCACCCCGCTTCATGCCCTCTCAGGCGGGGAGCGCGGACGGCTGCAATTGGCGCGCGGACTGCGTCTGCCAAGCAATTTTTTGGTCTTGGATGAACCGACTAATGATTTGGATTTAGAAACGCTGGATTTGCTGCAAGAACTTGTCGCGGATTATAACGGCACTGTTGTGGTCGTCTCCCATGATCGGGATTTTCTAGACCGCACGGTGACCCGCACCATTGGCTTTGAAGGCGAGGCCAAATGGCAAAGCTATGCAGGCGGTTATACGGATATGATCAATCAACGCGGCCACGGCGTACAGCAGCGCAAAAAGGCCGATAAAGAGGCCCGCATAAAATCAAAAGACTCTGGCGCTGAAGCGGCGCCGCAGAAGAGTAAACTCTCCTACAAACATAAATTTCGTTTGGAACAATTACCTGGCGAAATGGCCAAACATGAGGCTGATATAAAAGCGATTGAATCTATCCTAGAAGACCCAAATCTATTCTCGTCAGATCCCGATACGTTTAACAAAGCAATTTCGGATTTGGACATTGTTAAGACAAAGCTCGAAGCTTGCGAAGAAGAGTGGATTGAGCTGGAAATGCTCAAAGAAGAGTCAGGCTAGTTATTGAACTAACCGAGCACCATCTTCCGTTCGCGGCATAATCGGCGGAAGTCCCGCGCGTTGGTGATCCACAGCGACGCGAATTTTAGAATTGCCCGCAAATTTAAGATCGTAAGCAATGAAAGACGTTGCAGGTGCTTGAGATCCAAAAACAGAATTACTCACAACACTGACGGTTTGCGTTGGAAAATAAACTGTGCCCGTCACATTTAACGAACCGCCACTGGACAGACTGTTTGTACCATTAGGAAAGTTTCCAGCTACACCCGTCTGGGGCTGAACGTCTTGGAAAAAAGCCATGCCCGCTAAGTTACCCGTTATTGGCGCTTTTATATCCACATCCGAGCCACTTTGAACCTGTAATACAGAATTAAGGCCATTCATCACAAAAGTCGCATCCTCTGCTACAGCTTGGGCATCATTTCTGAAAATCAGCGGCCCGTCCAGCATGATATGATTGCCAGGTGCAAAACGGACATTTTCGCCGTCAATTGTCAACCCGCCGCAATAGGTGCCGGGTTGAAGCGTTACATTACTCCCCGTTAAATTCTCAACAACACCGTCAATAGTTCCGCCGCTTCCGCCGCTTCCGCCGCCGTCTATACCGTCACCACCAATAGAAGCTACGGTCTGCCGAGGTCCACCGAGCTCATCAACGGTACTGGCGGCATTATTGGCTATGTTCCGAATATCTCTGATGTTACCGATATTTATGCAAAGCCCTGGTTCCGGTGCTTGCATTTGGGCATAAGGGTCGCTTAGAGGGGCACAATTGCCTTTGGCGTAAGGCTGGTATTGCCCGGTAGCCCCGCCAACAGCGCAAAAATTCTTCGCCGCAGCAGAAGCGTTCCCTACAACACGCATTGCGCTTATATCATCTGAATTCGTATGAACGGAACAGGTCGGCGCAGAAAATGTAGTCGTCCCGCGAAACGTAATGCGGTCTTTACCTTCGGGCGCCAATGATAAGGCACAAATCACATTTTCCGAGGTTTGTTCCGCCGCGCTTTTTTCGAATAATTCAATACCCTCAATACCAAGTGTTTCCGCAACTGTTACAGGCGAGACACCAAAAGCAGACATCTCTACGCGGCCTTCCTGGGCATTGGGCGAGAGTCTAAATTGAATATCGCCTTCGTAATTTTCAATAAAATGTTTTTCTGCATAAGCTTCTTTTTGACTGAGGGTCAGCGCATTATTATTTACCGCCGCAATAACGGCCGCATCTAGCGCTGCTTTTACATTGACCCTCTCCGCATCTGCTTTCGAATAATCCGTAACAAATGTGGTCGCTACGATAAGCGGAAGCCCCAATAAAGCGAATTGAACCGCAAAATGTCCCCGCGTATTAATTAAGTATTTTTTCCAAATCGAAGACACCTTAATTCCCCACATCACTTATATGAACGCAATATAAAAACGCATTCATTCTCATGTTAATTAGCATTTACCATTTAAGGTTTTGATAAATGCTATGGTTATCAGGATGTTAAATAATTGAGTGTGAAATCTTACGCTTAGTCTTTGGACATTCGCCTAGCATCGGCAGGCCCTAATTGCGCACTACGTCCCTTACCTTCGACAACCCAAGTGACGAAATGCTCGCAATTATTATTCAGCACATTATATCGTTGGCCTTTACGAGAGCGCGCACGAGCCACGAGCCTACTCCCGTCAACAGGCGAGTTATGCGGAACAATTACAGCGCGGCGGCCATGGCAGAAGATCTCAAAGTCAGATTCCTCTACGCGGCCAAAACGGCGTGACGTATGAATGACGCTGCCATAGCCCGTGCAAATACCGTAATGTTTAATCCCACCAAAGACACGGATCATAACAATCGTGCCTGCAGTATAAACAGGATATCTAGCTTCGAAGGGATAAGAACGCATGAGCAAAATATAGTCATAAAAATTTGAAAATAAAGCCTATAGACTCAGCGGCTCAATTAAGGGCAAAAGCCGGTTACAGTGAGTATTGATACCATCATAATCGCCCGCCACGGCAAGCCTGCGCTTTCGCGTAAGATTCAGCTCACCTGGCGTGAGTATCGCGACTGGTGGAAAGACTATGATAGTGGCGGATTAGCTGAAAAACAAAAGATTCCTAAAAAGCTAAAACTCCTTGCAGAAAATGCTGATGTGGTCATTTCTAGTTCGCTTCTAAGGGCGAGAGAATCCGCTGAATTAGCCTCCGGTCGAGAGCCTGACTTTATTTATCACGAATTAATCGAAGCCGCCCTCCCCCCGCCGCATCTGGGGTCGATGAAGTTTAGGCCGAAGACTTGGGGCACATGGGCGCGAATCGTTTGGTATTGGGGATGGCCTGATGGTATGGAAAGTCATGGTGAAGCCCGTGCCCGCGCCAATAAGATGTGCGATGTGCTCGCAAGTCATGCAAAAGACGGAAAAACAGTTTACGTTTCTGCGCATGGGTGGTTTAACCGTATGCTAAAAGGGTCATTAATGAAGCGTGGCTGGAAATGCGTCAGCCAAAATGGTGATTTGCATTGGAGCCACCGCCGTTTTGAAAGACCTACAAATTACGGAGACCAACATGGCTGATGCCATTAAAGATATGAGCTTTGAAGACGCCCTAAAAGAGCTTGAAGGCATTGTCGCCAAGCTCGAACGCGGCGAAGCCCCGCTGGAAGAAAGCATCTCCATCTATGAGCGCGGCGCGAAGCTCAAAGCCCATTGCGAAGGCAAGCTCAAAGACGCTCAGTTAAAAGTGGAAAAAATTGTTCTCGACGGAAACGGCAAAGCCGCAGGCACGGCCCCCTTTGATGCAGGCTAATTCCCTCACTCCTCCGGTTGATGACTTTCCTACCCGCCTCGCCTCTGTTGCAGAGCAGGTGGAAGCCACCCTTGCCTCTATCCTGCCTAAACCCGAAGGTCACCAGTCTGTTATCATGGAAGCCATGCGTTACGCCGCGCTCGGCGGTGGGAAACGCTTGCGACCCTTCTTGATGGTCGAGACCGCGCGGATGTTGGGTCACACCGATAAAGGCGTTCACATCGCCGCCGCCGCGCTGGAGTGCCTGCACGTTTATTCCCTCGTCCATGACGATCTACCCTGCATGGATGATGATGATCTACGTCGCGGTAAGCCAACCGTTCACAGAGCTTATGATGAAGCCTTGGCGGTTTTGGCAGGTGACGGACTGCTGACGCACAGTTTCGAATTGCTGGCCCGCGGCGACGTGCATCCGGACCCAACCGTGCGGCTGGACTTAATCGCAGGCCTCGCTAAGGCAGGCGGAGCGCATGGCATGATTGGCGGTCAGGTTATCGACATTTCTGTTTTAGAGTCAGATCGCGATGAAGCGCTCATTACGAAGCTACAGGATTTAAAAACGGGTGCGCTTATTGAATATGCCGTCACCGCAGGCGCGACCCTCGCAGGCGCGAGCACGGAGCACCATACCGCCCTACAAAATTACGCTCGTGATATGGGGCTCGCCTTCCAAATTAAAGACGACATTTTAGACGTTGAGGGCGATGCGGAAACGCTCGGCAAAGCCGTAGGCAAAGACGAAAACCTTGGGAAAGCCACATTTGTGTCAATCCTAGGCCTTGAAGGCGCGAGAGACAAAGCTGCTAAATTAGGTGACATGGCAAAACGACACCTTGAACCTTTTGGAAAAAACGCACAAACGCTCTGTGACACAGTCGATTTTGTGCTACATCGCTCCCATTAGGGCCCAATGATAAAGAGATAAAACGCATGGTGGATACCCCGCTTTTAGACACAGTTAAATTTCCCGCAGATATGCGAGAGTTTTCTCGTGAGCAAGTTAAGCAGCTCGCAGATGAAGTGCGCGCCGAAGTGATTGACGCGGTCTCCGTGACAGGCGGTCATCTAGGCGCAGGCCTAGGTGTTGTCGAACTGACTGTTGCCATTCATCACGTTTTTAACACCCCTGACGATAAGCTTATCTGGGATGTCGGCCATCAATGCTATCCGCACAAGGTTCTGACGGGCCGCAGAGAACGTATGCGCACCATCCGCAAAGGCGGCGGGTTATCAGGATTTACCAAACGCGCCGAGTCCGAATATGACCCGTTCGGCGCGGCGCATAGCTCAACGTCTATCTCAGCCGGGATGGGCTTTGCCACGGCGCGCGACCTATCAGGCGAAGAACGCCATGTTATTTCCGTGATTGGCGACGGTTCCATTACGGCGGGCATGGCTTATGAAGCGATGAATAATGCAGGCGCTACAGATAGCCGCCAAATCGTCATCCTCAATGATAATGATATGTCCATCGCTCCGCCCGTCGGCGCGATGAGCCATATGCTCGCCAAGATGGTCAGCTCAGGCGGATATCAAAAACTGCGGGGCGCAGGCAAAGCTATGGTCAAAGACGCCCCTCGTCCGATTAAATCCACCGCCCGCAAAGCCGAAGAATATACGCGCGGCATGTTTATGGGCGGCACGTGGTTTGAAGAGCTGGGTTTTTATTATGTCGGCCCTGTAGACGGGCATGATCTGGACGCGCTGATACCCGTCTTGGAAAATGTTAAAAAGATGAAAGACGGCCCTGTCCTCATTCATGTCGTGACGCAAAAGGGTAAGGGTTACGCGCCTGCCGAAAACTCCGCTGATAAATATCACGGCGTGTCTAAATTTAACGTCGTCACAGGCGAGCAAAGCAAATCCATTCCCAATGCTCCGAGCTATACCTCCGTCTTTGGTAGCCAGCTCGTAAAACAAGCCGAGCGCGACGATAAAATTGTCGGCATCACCGCCGCCATGCCAGGCGGAACGGGCATGAATATCTTCGGCAAAGCTTTCCCAGATCGCATGTTCGATGTCGGCATTGCCGAGCAACACGCCGTAACTTTTGCAGCAGGCCTGGCAGCGGATGGGTTCAAGCCATTTTGCGCAATATACTCGACCTTCCTTCAGCGCGGCTATGACCAAGTTGTCCATGATGTCTGCATCCAAAATCTGCCCGTGCGCTTCGCGATGGACCGCGCAGGTTTAGTCGGCGCGGACGGCCCGACCCATGCCGGTGCGTTCGATATCGCCTATCTCGGCTGCCTGCCCAATATGGTGCTGATGGCCGCTGCCGACGAAGCCGATCTGGCGCGTATGGTCGCCACGTCTGTGGCCTATAGTGAAGGGCCATTGGGATTTAGATATGCGCGCGGCGAAGCGACAGGCATTGAAATTCCTGAAGACCCTGAAGTGTTAAACATCGGCAAAGGCCGTATTCTGCGCGAAGGCACGCGTATTGCTCTTCTGTCATACGGTACTCGCCTCGGCGAAGCCATGATGGCGGCAGAACAGCTTGAAACTTTGGGTCTCTCAGCCACAGTGGCAGATGCGCGTTTCGCCAAACCGCTCGACAGTGAACTCGTTTGCCGCTTGGCTGATGAGCATGAAGTGCTGATTACGATTGAAGAAGGCTCTGTCGGCGGCTTTGGTGCATTTGTGCTACATGACCTCGCGAAAAATGGACGCCTCGATAACGGCCTAAAAATCCGCACTATGACATTACCGGATACATTTATCGATCAAGACACCCCTGCGAATATGTATAAGCAGGCAGGCTTGGATGCGGATGCAATTGTCGAGACCGTCTTTAAGGCACTCGGGCAGGAATTGGCGACGCAGGCTTCACTTGCCTAGTGCAACGCGCTGACCTCTACCTCGTCTCTAATGGCTATTATGAATCCCGGGCTCGCGCGCAAGCCGCCATCAAAGCGGGACTCGTAAAAGTTGATGGTAAGCGCCTGAAAAAGGCGTCTGAAAAACTCTCCGACCTTAATGAGATAAGCGCCAAAGCCGAGCATCCTTGGGTCTCGCGGGGTGGGTTGAAATTGGCTTATGCGCTCAAGAAGTTTAAAGTCTCAGCCGATTGTAAAACTTGCCTTGATGTGGGCGCGTCCACAGGCGGCTTTTCAGATGTCCTTCGCCAGAACGGCGCGACTAAGGTTTACGCCGTGGATGTCGGTCATGGGCAGTTGCATAGCAGCTTGCAAGATGTGCCCAAAATTATCTCAATGGAAGGCCAAGACGCGCGGGAGCTAACAGCCGCTCATTTTGACCGCAAACCGCAACTCATTGTCTGTGATGCAAGCTTTATTTCCTGTATGAAAGTGTTGGAACGCCCCCTCACCCTCGCCGCCACATCCGCAGACTTAATCACATTGGTCAAACCGCAATTTGAAGTCGGGAAAGCGGGTGTAAAGCGCGGCGGCCTTGTCAAATCCGAAAGCCTGGCTTTGCAAGCTCTCTCAGATGTCTCCGCTTGGGTCACGCGCCAGGGCTGGCACGTGGTTGCAACCTGCAAATCCCCTATCAAAGGCGGCTCAGGCAATACAGAATATCTTCTTCATGCTCGCAAATAAAAACCCCGCAAAATATGCAGGGTTTTAAAATTTAGATAAGTCAGAACCTAATGGCTGCAATGGCGCGTATGACGATGACGGTTGCGAACCCGACGTAAACGTGGCCGTGAATAATAAGACCGATTATTGTAACCGCGGCCACCACCGTAATAACCACCTGATCCGATATTGATGCTTAAGCTGGTGCGCGGACGTGAATAATATCCGCCGCCACCGCCGTAATACGTGCTCGGATAGCTATATCCACTATAAACAGGCTGGCTGTAAGTCGTTGTTGTATATGTTGTTGGATAACTGTGACCATGGCTGTGACCAGTATTATAATAGCCGCCTGTGGAATAACCGTTATGCGAAGAATACCCATTATTATAGCCGCCATAGTAACCCGTATTGGAGTTGTAATGACCGTTTCCACCGTAAGTCCGATGTCTGTTATTTCCGTTACCTGCGATGGCTGCACCTGCGACGCCGCCAAGCACAGCGCCTAAGACGGATCCTTCTGTGCGCGCACCGTTTCCGGCGACTTGTGAGCCGAACACACCGCCAACAACTGCGCCGATAGCGCCGCCGACCAATTGCCGGTCGCCGTTAGAGCTGTTTTGATGTGAATGATTATAACCATTATCATGTGCAGAGGCGATTGGGGCCGCGGCAATAGTAATGACAGCTGCGAGGGCAAATCCGAGTTTGAAATTCATGGAAAACTCCGTGTTAAAGCGCATCGTTTCCTGATGCTATACAATCTACATACTTATTGTTATCTGAATGGTTCCTGAAAAGCAAAAGCTTGACTCAGTCACCCAACCACAAAAAAAGCGGCCCTTAAAGCCGCTCTTTAGACGTTGTTAACCCTAAATTAGTGATGACGACAATGATCGTGACTATCGGATTTTATCTTGTTACCACGGCTGTCATAACGCTTTTTTCCACCAGCATAGCAATACTCATTTTGAGGACGCACAATTGTCTCCGGCATATGGTATGTCGGCGCGGGCGCCGTATATGTTGTTGTCGGAGCTTGGTAAGTCGTCGTAGAAGGTGACGAGTGATTATATGATGGCGTATAAGTTGTGACAGAAGACGACAAACAAGTTCCATCAGACTGCATGGTTGTCTCTGCCGGGCAATTAGCCATTTCTGGAGCCGTGTAAGACTGTGCAGTGTAACTAGGTGCGCTATAAGTAGGCGCTGTGTAACTAGGTGCGCTATAAGTAGGCTCAGTATAAGTTGGTGCAGAATAAGAAACTGAACTCTTCATACATGTTCCGTCGGATTGCTCTGTCGTTCCTGCAGGACAGTCCGCCATTTGAGGCGCAACATATGGCTGGGAAATCACAGGAGCTGGCGCACTGTAAGTCGGTGCAGGCGCTGTGTAAGACACCATCCTTTCAAGACAAGATCCATCACTTTGACGCGTTGTGCCTGCGGGGCAATCTGCCTCTTCGACCACAATACGCTGCGAGCGCACAATCGGGGCCGGCTCAACAGTAATAGTGCGGCGCACAACTGTCGGGCGAATCGGAGGCCCTGCAAGAGTCACATTTGGCGCCGCATATGTGATACTATGATTGACAGGTGCTGTGTAAACTGTCCGAGGTTGGGACAGAATCATAGGTCTTGGAGCCGGCTGCACGTAACGCGTAACAGGCATGACGGGTCCAGAAATAAACTGACCTGACGGGATAAATTGTGGACCGCTCATGATAGGAGCTTGTGGGAAGCCAGGTCCGCCGAAGCCTGGAGCGCCAAATGCAGGCGCGCCAAATGATGGAGCGCCAAAACTAGGAGCCCCGAAACTAGGACCGCCAACCAAGCCCGGCCCAACAGGACCAAAGCCGCCGCCTATCGGAGCAGAACCGTAACCGCCATAACGCGATGATCCACGATTTGCGAGCGCATATCCAGCCGCGCCGCCTAAAAGTGCACCAATAGCTGTTCCTTCTTGGCGAACCCCTGAGCCCGCGAGATTAGAGCCGATTGCGCCGCCAAGGCCTGCGCCAATACCCGCGCCAATAAGGTTTCTGCCGTTAAAACCGGGGTTAAACTGCCCCGCATAAGGATTACCGTAATAATTGCTGCGGCTATTGCCGTATGCTGCACCCGCTAGGCCGCCGACGACAGCGCCAATGGCTGTGCCCTCATCGCGGTTGCCAGATCCTGCAAGATTAGACCCGATAGCACCGCCAAGACCCGCACCGACTGTGCCGCCTAATAGCGTTCCGTTATCAAAGCCGCCAAAAAGTTGTGCTTGAGCTGTTGCTGGCACAAAGGCCATGGCCGCAACTGCGACCGTTGTCATAAGAATTTTCATTTTTGGCTCCTCCGCCATTATTAGGTCAATCACCCACAATACCCATTCACGGGAAAAGGCGATGCTTGCGAGTTACTATGCAAGCTTTACGCCGAACGGACATTTTCTATCATCCGCAAAATACAAATACAAAAATACTCGCTTTTTAGGCGAGTCATTTACGCACCAACTTTAGGTCGTAAAAAAGCCCCGGGAGGTTCCGGGGCTTCCTTTTGTCAGAGATGACCTTGGGGGGTGGTCTCTACCAACGATTTTGAAAGTTTCTGTTACGATTACGCTTTTGCGACTTCTTGATAGCTTTGCGATCACGCTTTAGCTGGGCAAGTTGACGGCCATTATCGTCTAGGCGATACTGAATGCGTCTGAATTTACGGCGACTATTCGCATAACGGGCCCGACGTTTTAACTCAGCACCTTCGGCACGAAGATAATCAATCCGGCGATCAATACGGTCAAGACGCGTATCAACAACAGCCCGGCGCTGGTAGCCACGGTCATATCCACGTATGTTTGTGGTCGTTCTATAACCGCGATCATAGGTCGTTCTATACCCCCTGTTGTGTCCGACAGTCGTCACAACGGGAGCGCGGTTATAGCCCGTGTCATAGCTACGATTAGTTGTCGTGCGGTAAGTCCGGTTGTCGCGAAGTTTATCGCAATCATTCTGACCGTCCGCAATCGCAGCACCTGCTGCGCCGCCCAAAACAGCCCCTAATACAGAGCCTTCAGTGCGCGCACCATTACCGGCTGTTTGCGATCCAAGGACACCGCCAAGGACTGCACCGATAGCGCCTGCAACAACTTGTTCTTGTGTGTTAGTCGCGCAATCATTCTTATATGAGGTTGTTGAATAATTTCCGGCATGAGCGAGTGCTGGGGTGGCGAATGTCGCCGCAGCTAATACTACGGCAGTGAGAGTTTTTTTAGCGTTTAAACGAGCCATGATGTTTCTCCTGTCTTGGCGCCGGAAGGGGACATCCCAACCGTTAAACAGGGTTTAGCGAAACAGGTCTGAACTCTCTCTGAGACTGATTTTCAGATTTCGTTCATATAGCTTTATTTATTAAGCAATTTAGGACTTAAGCTATTGAAATAAATGACTATATTATTATCCATTTAATCCATTTTTTTTGAAAAAAGCCCCAATTTCATCTAAGGCGTCATGCGCTTCTGCCAGATAATTATCAAAAATCTGCCATACATGCGGGAGATTATTCCAGCTTTGGAGCGTGACGTCCGAGCCTTGCGCCTTGGCCTTGGCCGCATAACGCACACTATCATCATAAAGCATTTCAGACGCGCTGGCTTGTAGCAGAGTTGGCGGCAAGTCAGACAAGTCGTCAAAGATTGGCGAAATGACAGGATCGGAGGGATTAAAGCCATAAGTTTTGCGCAGTCCCCATAACAGCAATGTTCTGGGCGCTTTTAAGACATCCTTTAAAAGGGGCGTTAGCATAAGGTCTGTATGTAAATTTCCCTTCATGGAGGGGCTGGAAATTGTCGAGTCCGTGCTTGGCGAGAGCGCGACAACGGCGTCAGGTCTTTTAATCCCGGCCTCGCGCGTCCAATGGCTCACCATTAGCGTTAGGTTTCCGCCCGCAGAGTCGCCGGCGACCCCTATGGCTTGTGCTGGCTCAGCGCCGTCAGGGCCATTATCCAAAATCCATTCATAGGCCGCGCGGCAGTCATCAATTGTCGCCTGACGTGAATTTTCAGGCATAAGCCGATAATTAACGGCAAAGACCGCGCAGCCCGTGCGCTTAGCGATATTATATGTCAGCGGCCTATGGCTGATATCGCTTCCAACCGTCATGGCCCCGCCGTGAAGATAAAGAATGCGCCTATCAGGGTCTGCGCCTTCAACCAATGTCCAAGCGCCATCAAGCGTGACCCCATTTGTTTCAAAACTATCCTTGCGGAACTCACAATCATGTTCGCGCGCCAAACCCGCCGCATCAAAACGCTCGCGTTTGGCTGACCATCCCGTCGTGGCCGTTGCCGATTGGCCGTGCATCCCGAAAGCTTCATGCAGATATTCATTCAGGCGGTCTATACCTTCGGGGTTTTCTGGCACATCATATGTGGGGGGATCATTTCGGTCATATTGGGCCAGGTTCTCACCGCCTAAAACTTTATGCGTGTAAACAAATAAGCCAAGAACAGGCAGCCCAATGGCGGGAATGGCGAAAAGCATATGATATCCTCAAAATTTAGAGGCTAAGCCGTATCTGGGCGGGCCGGAAAAGTAAACCTACCGCGGAATTGCCGCTTTCCAAACTTGGCTAATTACGCTAACGCGTGGCGCTTAATTGTCTATCGCCGGAATTTATTATGTTTGAGTCTGTTGCCGCCCGTCCCAATGACCCCATCATGGTTGTCATGGAGAAATGCAAAGCTGATACCCGCCCGGAGAAAATTGATTTGGGCGTGGGGGTTTATAAAGACGCTTCGGGCAATACGGCTATTTTGAAGTCTGTCAAAATGGCCGAAGAAATGTGGGGCCGCGAAGAGACAACAAAGACCTATGTCGGAACCGTCGGCAATCAGAACTTCTGTCAAGACATGCTGGAATTGATGCTTGGCAAAGACAGCCCTGCCCTGACCGAAGGCCGAGTCGGCGCGGCGCAAACCGCCGGCGGGTCTGGTGCGTTGCGGTTAGGTGCTGAAGTTTTAAAAGTTGCAGCCCCTAATGCCACTGTCTGGGCGTCGACACCGACATGGGCCAATCACATCCCGCTCATTTCAGATGCCGGTATGCGCATGGGCAGCTATCCTTATTATAACCGCGAAACACTCGGCGTCGATTTTGAAGATATGCTCTCTTATCTGGACGGTCACGCCAAGCGCGGGGATATCGTGCTGCTTCACGGCTGCTGCCATAATCCGACAGGCGCTGACCTCTCGCCCAAACAGTGGGACCGCCTCGCGCCCTTCATGGCCGAGCGCGGATTATTTCCGTTCATTGACTTAGCCTATTTCGGTTTAGGCCGCGGTATGGATGAAGACACTTATGGTCTGCGCAAGGTTGTCGAGACTTGTCCTGAAGTGCTGCTCGCCGCAAGCTGTTCTAAAAACTTCGCGCTTTACCGCGAACGCACAGGTCTCATTGCTGCCATCACGCAAACGGCTGATAAGGCTGCTGTCCTTAAAAGCCAATTTGGCGCGATACAGCGCAAACTCATCTCTATGCCGCCCGATCACGGCGCAGCCATTGTCACGCGGATTTTGCGCGATGAAAATCTGCGCAGTATTTGGGTCGGGGAATTAGACGAGATGCGCGAGCGTATGTTGGGGCTGCGGCAGCTCTTATCTGAAGCAATGAATGTTCAAGGCGGTGAAGCCATGGCCGCAGCAATCAAAAATCAAAATGGTATGTTTTCAACTTTGCCATTATCGCCTGATCACGCCACACGTCTTAGAGAAGACCATGCGGTTTACCTCATGCCGTCAGGCCGCATCAATATTGCGGGCGCGAATACGAGCAATATCCCAAGACTTGCTGAGGCCATCTTAGCCGTTCTCTAGCTGTCTTAATTTAAGGCCCAGGCGGAATGCGCGGCGTATCAATGCGCTGCGGTATTTCGGTCGGCGGCGTTTCTATCGGCACTTCCTGAGGAGTTTCCCTTGGAATTTCCGGCGAAATAGTTGGCGGTATCTCACTAGGCTGTGGCGTAGGAACCGTAGCAGGGTCTGTCACAGGCACTTGAACTGGGGGTATTTCAGTTGGTTGCTGGGGCTTAGGGGGCATAGTCTCTTTGTCCTTTTCTAAACTGTCTTCCGCCGCGTCCAATAAGTCCTCGAGAGAATTTGCCTTGTCATCTTCGGCGGGTGTCTCGGCTTTGTCCTCAACAACTTGTTCTTCCGAAGCCTCTTTCGGCATCTCATGTGGAGCCTTCTCAACAGGTTCTCGCTGAACAGGTCGCGGCGCACTCCCCTTTAATACGCAGGACGCATAGTTAGAGTTCCGAATAACTGCCATCCGTTGACGCAGCGTTCCCGCGCGCCCTTGCACAAAACTCGTTGGCGGGTCGAGACGCCACTTATTCGGACTGGGCAGAACTGCGGCGAGTAAAGCGGCCTCTTGCTGGCTCAAGTGTCTCGCGGATTTGCCAAATCTGTTTTGCGCCGCAGCCTCGATACCGAAAATACCGTCTCCCCATTCGGCCACGTTCAGGTAGACTTCCATCACGCGCGGCTTGCCCCAAGTGAAATCAATAAGGCTGGCAAACCACGCCTCACCCGCCTTGCGCAGATAACCACCGCCATTCCAGAAAAAGACATTCTTGGCCGTTTGCTGCGTAATGGTAGAACCGCCGCGCCGACGTCCGCCCTCTTGATTATCCTCTAAGGCCTGCCCGATAGCCTCCCAGTCAATACCGTCATGCTCGCAAAAGCGGCAATCCTCGCCGCCCATCACGGCCTCAACCATATAAGGCGAAATGTTGTCCAGCCGTGTCCAATCGCGCTTTATATCCTCACCGCTCAAGCCGCGCTGAACCATAAGGATGGTCGTTGGCACAGGAATAAACCGCAAGGCGACAGCATAGAGATGTATGCCGAGAAACACTAACAACCCCGCCCGAACAATATTTCCCAGCCACATGGCTAGGGAACGGCGGTCTGTGTTTTTTGCTGTATCAGTCAATGACGAAATCGCTAGGGCGATATCCCGGGTCAGGATATTGCGGGTTCATCTTTTCCAGAGTGTCCTTCACAATACCGCTGATAATCGCGCCCCGCGTAGAGCGGCTGTCAGAAGGTATAATATGCCACGGCGCATGTTTCGTGCTCGTGCGAGCAATCATCGTCTCATAAGCGTTCATAAACTCAGGCCATAATTTGCGGTCTTCCAGATCGCCCGGATTAAACTTCCAGCGTTTATGCGGCTCTTCCAGGCGTTCGCGGAAACGCTCGCCTTGGACCTCATGACTGATGTGCAGCATAAATTTTAGAACCGTCGTGCCGTTTTCTGTCAGGTGCTTTTCAAAATTATTAATCTGCTCATAGCGTTGCTCGATCTTGTCAGCGGGCGCAAAGTTACGAACTTTCACGACCAAGACATCTTCATAATGACTGCGGTTAAAGACCGTAATTTGTCCTTTGCTTGGACAGACATTGTGAATGCGCCACAGATAATCATGCGCCAGCTCTTTTTTACTTGGCGCTTTAAAACTGGCGACATTGACATTGAGCGGCGGCGTGCGGTGTAAAATAGCGGCCGTGGTTCCGTCCTTACCCGATGTGTCCATGCCTTGCAGGACAATAAGCAAAGACCGCTCAGCCTCACCATATAATTTATGCGCAAGCGGCTGTATGGCTTTAGCGTTATCTTTAATCGCGGCGCGGGCCGATGATTTACCAGAAAAAATATCGACCTCAATGGGACATTTGGAGAGATCAAACTTGGCGCCGCCTTTGGCGATAAAACGATCAGCGAAATTCTCAGACATAAAGGCTCCAATTAGAATATATCAAAGGCCTTTCTATCAACTGCGGCCCAAAGCACAAAGCTTAAAAGAATAAGCTCGGCCCAAGGTGATAAAAAATCTGCAAAAGTCGTTTTCTATCCGTATAGTAGCTATAAAGGATATCCCATATGAAAATTTTCGCGCTTCCTCTCATGATGGCATTCGTGTCAATCTCGGCCTGCGGCCAAGCTAGCGAGCCTGCCGCTAAAAGCGAGGCGCAAGCTATTGACCCCGTGCCCGCAGCTGCGCCAGTAACAACCGGACGGATTGGAAATTGGCTTGTCGCGAAAGCTGATAGCCACATTAAATTTACGGCCTCGCAGCAAGGCAAGAGTTTTACAGGCGAATTTAAAAATTACGATGTCGTTATCAATTTTAAGGAAGATGCCATAGAAGACGCGAGCGTATTAGCCACAATCGATGTGTCCTCTATCTCCGCAGGCGATAAAGACCGTGACGAGGCTCTACCCGGCAAAGAGTGGTTCAACGTCAAGTCTTTCCCCAAAGCTGTCTTCCAATCTGGTGATTTCACGAAGACCGGCGACAATAGCTATGAAGCGCGAGGAACGCTTTCCATGAAAGGTAAATCGCAACGCCTCACCCTCCCTTTCACATTGGATATCAACGGAGCCAAAGCGCAAATGTCCGGACAAGTCAAACTCGACCGAACGCTATGGGAGGTTGGCACAGGCGCATGGTCAACGAATGAATGGGTAAGCACGGACGTGACCGTGGACATTAAAATCAGCGCAGAGAACCCAAATTAGAGCTTCTTCATCGCCCTGAAGGGCGGGCAATGTATATTCTCTTCTGTTTTACATCGTTTGAACGAGAACATCATCAAATCAGCTCTACCTATTAAGTGATCAAGCGCCACATAGCCGGGGCCTGTTCTTGCACGGCTATCTGTAGAGTTGTCGCGATTATCGCCCATAAAGAAGACATGATCTTCGGGAACGGTGAATTTTTCTGTTGTGTCCAGATTACCGCCATCAGACTGCTCATAAATAATGTGCTCATCTGCCATTCCCGGAAAGACTTCTTTATAAACATCAACCCCGACAACACTGCCTAAATGCTGACGATAAAGATAATTATCAATATTCTCGCGGGGAACCAAAACGTCATTTATAAAAAGCCGTCCGCGATGCATACGGATTGTATCACCCGGCAGCCCCACAACGCGCTTTATCATGACTATGCCTGACTTTGGATTACGGAATACGGCCACGTCTCCGCGCTTAGGCAGTTTACTTAGAATTTTCCCGTCTTTTAAAAACGGCAGCTTGTGAAGATTAAACGGCGCGGAATGACGCGAATAGCCATAAGCAAATTTTGACACATATAAATGATCGCCGACTTCCAGCGTGGGCTGCATCGACTCAGATGGGATTTTATAATGGCCCCAGACAAATGTCAGAAAGGCCAACATGACCACAGCCAGCCCGGCGAAAAACTTCACTTCCGCAAATATACGCTGCCCTATTGAGAGCTTTTCTATAGTCTCTTCGGGCGTTTCTGTGAAGGTCTTTTCGCTCATGACCCGCCAATGCCGCGATACGCCACATTTATCAAGTGTTTCATTCTGTCTTTTGCGTAACTATAAGGTGTTCATGATACGACCTTTATTAGCTTCCGTTCTTTTCGCGGTCCTAACAGCCTGCGCCACGCCTCCGGTTATTGAGCCAACAGCGGCTCCTGCGGGGAATTACAAACTCGACCCCACCCATACCAGTGTTATTTGGTCACTTTCCCATGCGGGGCTGTCAAATTATACGGCGCGCTTTGATACGGTTTCAGGGGCGCTAAATTTTAATCCTAATGCGCCGATAAACAGCACCGTCGATATTCGCATTGACCCAAAAAGCGTCAATACGGGGCTGCCTAAATTTGATGAAGACATTGCCACGAGCGGAAATTATTTCGACGCAGACACATTTCCAGAAATCCGTTTTGTTTCGACAGGCATCACGCTCACCGGCGAAGCGGCAGGCATGATTACGGGTGATTTAACTGTGAAAGGCGTTACCAAGCCCGTGGTGTTGGACGTGATCTTTAACGGCGCGGGAAAATCATTTGGCAATCCCGGTAAGACTTTGGGCTTTTCAGCGACAACGAAGTTTCTGCGCTCAGATTACGATATGGGGCATCTCGTCTCTTTTGGGATTGGCGATGAAATAACGCTGCGGATTGAAACGGAATTTAATGAAGCGCAATGACGTCTCTTTCTGACATAAAACATAAAATAAACTTTGGACACGTTTGCATATTACCCACCGAGACCGTTTACGGGATTGCGTGCCGTGCAGACGACCCCAAAGCCATTGACCGTATATATGCGATTAAAGGGCGTGAGTTTAATAAGCCCTTGGCCGTTTGTGTGCGCAACATCGAGGCTGCGAAAAAACTCGCAGAGTTTGAGGATATGGCGCTTAAGCTTGCGAAAAAATTTTGGCCTGGGCCGCTCACACTGGTTCTGCCCGTACACAACAAGACGTTGGATAAACGCTGTTATCAAGGCAACACCATCGCCCTGCGCTGTCCTGATATTTCGTGGCGGGAGAGTTTTAAACAACCCCTCGCCCTAACGAGTGCGAATAATTCTGGCGAGCCTGCTGCGACCACGGCCGAGACAGGGTTAGAGGTTGATGCCGTGCTCGATACAGGGCCGAGCCGCGAGAGAATTCCCTCCACCATTCTTGCGGTGAAAGACGGAAAAATTACATGCTTGCGTGCCGGTGCTCTTAAAGCTGACGCCCTCGCCGCTTATGATATAAAGTGGCCCAATGACTGACGGCATCAAAGCTTTAAAAACCGCCCTGCCCGCTGCCGCCTGGACGCAGGACGAGAATATTATTGCTCCGCACTTAGTCGAATGGCGAGATAAGTATAATGGCGTTACACCGCTCATGCTGACCCCGCGCTCAACCGCCGAAGTCGCTGAAGCTGTAAAAATTTGCGCCAAAAACGAGCTGAAAATAGTCCCCCAAGGCGGGAATACCGGATTAGTCGGCGGCCAGACACCGCAAGGTGAAGTGCTTCTGTCTCTTAAAAAAATGACCGCCATACGCGATGTGGACACGACCAATAATGCAATGATTGTCGAAGCGGGCGCGACGCTACAATCCGTCCATGACGCCGCCGATAAAGCCAACCGTAAATTCCCGCTCTTCCTCGCCTCGCAAGGCTCTTGCACCATTGGCGGCAATCTCTCGACCAATGCGGGCGGGAACCATGTGCTCAAATATGGCACGACCAAAGATTTGGTCTTTGGCGTCGAAGCCGTATTGGCAAACGGCGAGATTTACAATGGCCTGACCAGCCTTCGCAAAGACAATACGGGTTACGATCTCTCACGGCTTTTCCTCGGCGCGGAAGGCACGCTCGGCATCATTACTGCCGCGAGTTTGAAGCTCTTCGCCAAAGCGGGTTACACACAGCGCGTCATCGCCGCTGTGGACAGCCCCGCTCAAGCCCTCTCATTATTAGAGTCTTGCCGCGCGGGCGGACGGTTGAGCATGTTCGAGGTCATGCCCCGTATTGGCCTCAATGCCGTTGTCAAAAATATTGACGGTCAACGCGATCCGTTTGGAGCGCCACATCAATGGTATGTTGTCATTGATTGGGATTTGCAGACGCAGAGCGAAGGCGCGGCTCTTGCGGAAAGCCTTTTGGCTAATGCCCTTGAAAAAGAGTTTATCCGCGATGCCGTGATTGCCCAAAACGAAACACAAGCCGCGCAAATTCTGTCCCTGCGCGAGAACATGTCGGCAGGGCAAAAGTTCTTAGGCGGTTCCATTAAGTTCGATATCACTGTTCCGCTAAACACCATTCCCGCCTTTTTCAAAAAAGCGGATGCCGCCATGGAAGCTCAAATCCCCGACTGCCGCCCCGTCGGCTTTGGGCATTTCGGCGACGGAAATATCCATTATAATATCGCGCAGCCCGTGGGCATGGATAAGCAAAAGTTTTTAGATCGCTGGCAAGCCGTATCTGAAACCGTTTTTGATATTGTCGGCGAGTTTGGCGGCTCAATTTCTGCTGAACATGGCATCGGAATTATGAAAAAAGATGACCTCGCAAAACGCGCTGACCCTGTGAAACTGGCGATGCTAAAATCCATAAAACACGCGCTCGACCCCCACAATATGATGAACCCAAGAGTCTTGATCTGACCTCACAACCATCGTCATCCGCACACAACGCAAAGCGTTGACGGGACCCATGCCTGAATATTTCGCCTAAATCAAAGTTTACCATTAAACGCTAAATGAAGGCATGGGTTCCGCCACGACTTCGTCGTGAGACGGAATGACGATAATATAAAGAGTGCTCCATATCACTCAACTCGATTTTCGCGAAAATCGGACGAATCACAATTGTAAATCGCCCAAAACACCCTATGTATATTAGATACAAATAGGGGAGACGTTATATGTCCAGTTTCGAAGCTCAAATTGAGAAGTCTCGAAAAGAGGTTGCCCAAGCGCAATCCAAAATCACCGAATTATCGGGTCAAATAGAAACCGCGCGCAGCAAAATGGCACAAGGCACAGATATCACTTTAGATATCGAAAATGCCTCGCTTGAAGATGTTCATGCCCATTCAGATATGATGAACGGTAATATTGCCGAGCTTATTTTAGGGCTCGACGATGTTACGGCCGGCTTCTCCAAAGACTTTGACTCTATGCGCTCAAAAACGGGCTGGGAAAAATTCGTCGGTGTGTTCTCGAAAAAGCGCTCTGAAATGATGCGCCAAGAGCGTATTCGTGTGGCCTCCATTGAGGACAAGCTGCAAGATTTGATTGGCAAATCAAATACAATTGGCGCGATGTTGCAAGATCAATTAGATGAGCTTGGCCGCCACAAAAACCAAGTGGAGACTAACCTTCAGAATACACTCTCAGAACGCGGAACAACGCTGGAAGAACTCACGACTATTCGGGATGAGCTGAAAGACTTGGACCCAAAGGTTATAGAGCTTGAAGGCAAGCTGGCCGTTGCGACAAACGCCAATGATCGGTCCAAGCTTGAATCCGAATTGGCGACCCTCAATGCGCGTTACAACGAGCTTGTGCAATTAGAGCAAGTCAAACTTGGCGGGTCTCAAACGCTTGAACGTTATGTTGAGAAAGGTAAAACTTGGCTGGATTCACTCCAGAACCAAATGGCCACTCAAATGGTTCTGCTAAATAAGCTGCAAACCGATACTAAACAGCGCGTCATCCTTTATGATGCTTTGTCCAAATCTTTGAAGACAGCGCAACAGCAAGATGTGGCTCACCAGATTAACGAGATTGGTGTGGCAACGGATAAAGAAGCTCAAGTGGCGATGGCCGCCATTGGCGCGGCGACCAATACCCGCATGGCGGAAATGATGGAGTCGCATGAAGACCACATCGTCTTTGCCCGTAAGGTGCTGGAAGAGAAAGTCAAAGCTGACGAACGCTTTGCCCGCCGCTTTGAGAAAATTGTCGAAATGCACGACAAGAACGCTTACGGCCAAGGCGGCTCTTCGGGTCAAGGTTAGGCCCCGCTGGTGGATCTCACCTTTGACCACAAAGTCCTAGATAGCGCCAAGGCGACCCGGCGCTATTTCGCAAAGTTTGAACGCATTATTGTTCATCTCACCGAGGTCGTGGATCTTTCCAAATCTGAAAAGCTCATCACCTCACCCGAGGCAAAGATGCTCAAACAATATTTGGAGGCTTTGTCCAACACCTTTACGGCGCTGTCTTATAAATTCCTGATGGCGCACCGCGTGCGGGAACAAGCGGACTTAAATTTTAGCATCGACAAAACTGAAAGCGGTTTTCCGATTTTCCGTGAGCTGTTGCAAATGGCCTCTGACTCAACGCAGGCGAAAAAGCATTTGAAATCTCTGCCAAGCCAAGAGCGCCTGAAAAAAGATATGATCAATCATATCCTGAGCGAGCAATCCGCGCCCAGCCAATTACAATATGCGCTCAGCCAGCGCATTTATTATGAATATCTCGACGGGAAAGAGTTGTTTCTGTCGCAAAACCATCCGCAAATTATTTGGGTCGGCAAAGATATGAAAGCTGGCCGCCGCAATTATCTCGTTCATTGGGCAAGCTATGACAGCCAAACGAATTTGCCGTCCATCTATATGATGGAGCTTGAAGATACCTCGCACCGCGCCCTGCCCCATGATGAACGCCGCTGGCCTCGCGTGCAAAGCCACCTAATGGCGCAGGCCGTTTCAGGGCTAAAACTGCTGACCATTGCCAAAGGCTTTGATCAGGATTTCAATGATTTGCATCCTAAGCTGCTTCGCCGTTTTCATCTCGGGCCTATGCATAGCCATACCTTCACACAACAAAATGGTCCGCTGAGACATGTGTTGTCACAAGCTGATGGCGAACCGGGCCTGGATTGGGCTTTGGCCTGGACGGTGGAAAGCCTCGTCTCTGAAACAACAACTAAAGAAAAAGTTGGAATTTTTAAACAGGCGGAACGCCAAGTTTATGCGCTGAACAAAATGGATTTCAAAATGGCGGATGCTGGCGCGACAGAGATACGCCGCTCACTCATCTTGCCTCACCGCGCTTATCAAGTGTTGGAAGAGAAACACAAAGATGATTTTGACGGCGTGCGAAAATATGTTGTCGGCAGAAATGCTAAGATACTAAGTTACAAATAAATAGAGAATTAGATGTCAAACGACTTAATGGAATTAAAAGAAGAGCTTATCCGCGAGAAATATAGCGCGGCAGAAAGCTTGCTGGATGGTTTCGATCATACCCCTCGCTTGGCTAAGCCTAAAGCTGGCACAGCGCCTGCGAAAGAAAAGTCATCTGGCATTGGAACGCGCCGCCGTTTCCGCTCGACCACACCGGGGCTTGTGACTAAGTCAACCGCCCGTGCCGAAGGCGTGCATATTATCAACCGCGTACAAGAGGCCGACGATGACGATATTCTTGTCAGTCCGATGCAGGCCAATGTCCTGAATAGCCTGCGCCGCGCCCTAGCCACGTCAATGGTCGTAGCCGATCAATTTGCGGATCACACAGGCCTCTCCCAGCTCCTAAAAGATAATCTTGAAGGCGGCTTAGCGGCCTCTCGCAAATCTGAATTTACAGAGTTGCTCGCGGCCAGCTCTGTCATTAGTCTTCATGTTTTTGCCAATATGGCGAGCTTCCTTTTGGCCAATGCTCATGCCGATGCGTCTGACGTAAATGTCGAGGTCGGGGAAGTTGAAGAAGTGCTGACCGATAATGCCCATCTCGCTCTGACGGGCGCGCTATGGGAGCTTGACCAAGACCTCGCCATCTTTGCTACCAGCGAAGATAAATTAATTCCAACGGTTACGGCCTTCCTTGAACAGCTGATGGAGAAGGTTGGCCTTCGCGCCTCTAACATGGCGCGCCTTGAGGCCTTCACATCGGTTAATTACCGCGTTGAGGACGATGATTTCAACATCAACGGTTTCACACCTTCGGGCCGCGGCACCAGTTCCAAGCTGACCATGACGTTTAAAAAGCCTAATGAAATTGTCGGCAACCACATCGCAAAATATCAGGCTATGAAGCTCGCCAAAATGATTATGGCTTATGACTTTGATCGTAAGCTGAACCCGTTTGTCGATTTGGGCGGCTTCATTTTCACCTTTATGGGCGACGGCAAGCCCGGCACAGGTAAGACAATCCTCATCCAGATGATGGCCGGACTGATACATGATTATTGCCAAAATGCGGGCTACCCCTTTCGCTACCAAAACCTCTCCACGGAGAGCATCGATAGCTATCAGGGTAAATCGGCGCAAAATGCTAAGGCGTTTTTCAATAATGTGATTGATCCCAATGTCATCGGCTTTGGCACGATTGACGATATTGATCAGCTCGCGGGGAAACGCGGCGACCGCCAAAGCTCCGCTGGACAATTAGAAATCACCGCTGTCTTGATGGAAAGCTTTGCAGGCGCGAACACCGTCGTGCGCGGCAATTGCACCTTTGGCATGTTTTCCAACTATCCTGAAAATGTCGATGATGCGCTGCGCCAACGCGCAGGCGCTCGCTTCCTCGTGGACGGGCCGCAATCGCGCGAAGACTATATTGATATTCTGCATATTTTGATGGGTAAGAACCACAAAATCCCTGTCGGCGACCATAAGCTTTTTGAGACGCAACAGCTTAAAAA